>ENA-ORBV01009040-ORBV01009040.1-microbial-mat-metagenome-genome-assembly--contig:-NODE-9040-length-16519-cov-4.277217_pt1 | contig 16519 bp, 16 predicted proteins | sample MGYA00237777_ERZ505514 | MGnify/ENA primary metagenome ERZ505514 (study PRJEB26160, sample SAMN06269048) | microbial mat metagenome | isolation source: Oligotrophic lake microbial mat | place... | reverse complement strand
TTTCAAGCAGAAGACGGCATACGAGATTCGCCTTAGTCTCGTGGGCTCGGAGATGTGTATAAGAGACAGTCTCCGCACCCGCGATGATCATTCTGAAGAACAAGGACACTGGAGTGCAACTCGGCACGCTCTCCGACGATGAGTTGACGTTTCTCACCGAAGCGCTCGAAGCCGAGTCGTCGACCGATCAGGATTATTACATCAATCACGCCACCGTGAGCATGCTCGAAACCGATGGCGCGCCTGCGGAGTTGCTCGCGATGCTGAATCGCGCGCTTGGCGAGCACGACGGTGTAGACATCGTTTGGAGCCGCGAGTAGCAGCGAGTAATGTCAAGCAAGGCCGTTTGCACTCCCCTTCCTGTACGAGGTGACGCCATGCCCGATACGCACACGACGCCGTCCCCCGAACGATTGCGCACATCGCCCGCTGAACGATTCGCCGGGGAGGCACATCGTTTTGACCTGCAGCAGGCGCTGCAGGCGCTGAGAGCCGAGTCTCATCCGGCGCGCGATGGTCATCGTCAGGTGACACTTTTCCATCACACGCCGATCACCCATGTACTCTTCGCGTTCGAAGCGGGGGGAACGCTGGCCAAGCACGCCACCAGCGGTCTGGTCACCATTCATATCCTCGAAGGGCGCGTGACCGTTCAGGCGGAGGGTGCGCCCCATCTGCTCTCGGCTGGTCAATTGTTGATTCTGCGACCAGACGTGCCGCACGATGTGCGCGCCGAGGAGCGCGCCGCGATGTTGCTCACCGTGCACCTACTACCCGACGCGCCGTAACGGCGAGGGCATCGGGCAAACGAGTTTGCAGGGCTAGTTACGTTGTATGGAGCGCGCATGAACGCGCCGCACGTGCAATGTGCTGGTCTTCTTCGTTTCTGTGCCCTCGGCACAGGGTGTCTCCCGTGAATGAAGCAGCTGCGAATACGACGCGTTTCACCGCGCGCGCGCTTGACCCGGTGCTTCCCGGTCTGTTTCTCGCTGTTGTCACCCTCTTGTTTGGTCTTGGCCTCGGTGTCGTCTTCGGACTGAACGAAGACCTCATCAAGTCACGACTGAAAGCCTCGGCGGACGCCGTGAGCACGGTGATGTATCAGGATGACGCGGCGAAGAGCAAGGCTGTGCTCGACAAGTCCTGGGTGTACATGCAGCGAGCGCATTTGCACGCGGGCAGTCTTGGTGTGGTGGCGGTGGGGCTCTCTCTGCTGGTTGTACTGCTTGGCACCGGGCCGCGTGTGGCACGAACCCTCAGCGTCGGCCTGGGTGCCGGCGGCCTCGGCTACTCGGTGTACTGGCTACTGGCCGGATTTCGTGCGCCCGGGCTCGGCGGAACAACCGCGGCCAAGGAATCGCTCGCCTGGTTGGCGATTCCAGCCTCCGGAGCGTTTGTGGCCAGCACCGCTACCGTCGCGGTGTTGCTATTGCTGGCGATGCGACGACCACGCGGCAACGGTTAAACGGCACGCCGCAGCGGCAACGTGTTACGAGGCGCCGAGGAGCGGGTCGTCGCGCACGCGGTCCGCCAGCGCGCCCCGCGAATCAACACCGAGTTTTTCAAAGATGTTTGACAGGTGTGTACTCACGGTACGCGCCGAAATATCCAGTGTGGTACCGATTTCTTTGTTCGTGAGCCGACGTGCGACGGCGCGCGCAATTTCGAGTTCGCGTCCCGTCAATGCTCCGGCTCCCTGCACGGTGCTGCGCGGCGGCAGCCGCACGCCGAGTGAACGCAGCTGACTGCGCGTACCGCGCAACTCAAACTCGGCGCCCAGACGGGCGAATACGTCATGTGCCCGTCGAAGCTCCCGGACCGCTGACGTCACATCACCATCGGCCTCGAGTAACTGCGCCGCATTCCGCCGCAGCCTGGCGCCGTGAAAGACGAACGGCACCGCATCGAGTTCGTCGGCGGCGGCGAGCAGTTGCGCGGACGCGTCGGGACTGTGGTATTTCAGCCGGGCCACCAGCGCATCCGCTGCTTTGGCCCACGCCAGTCCAAGGCGATGCCCGAGCGCGTTTGATTGGTCGCGCAGTCGCGCGGTGAGTATTTCCACCTCATCGAATTGCTGCAAGTACAGCCCCGCCTCGAGCACGATGGGCAACAACCGGTGAATCGCCCATGCGACGTAGCCGAACTGGTCAGCGAGGGCGAGACCTCGCTCACCATACTCTTTCGCGCGCGCCCACGCGCCGCGTGAGAGATGGTATGCGCCCATCCCGGTGTGCGCGAGAATGACATTGTGTACGTTCGTGCGGTCGAGCGATGACGTACCGGTACTGTTTGCGGCGTGTTCCGCGCCGGAGAGCTGCCACGCCTCCTCGAAGAGCGCACGGGCACGTTCGGTCTCGTCGCGTGCGAGTACAATCAAGCCGGTCCATACGAGGAGTCGTGGCAACAACGATTGCGGTGCGACTGCCCGTGCGATGGGAATGGTGCGCTCCGCGAGGGTTACGCCTTCGCTCCAACGACCCACCGCCGACGCGTGCTCGATGCGAATCTCCGCGGTCATCGCCTGCAGCACCGGAGAGGAGAGTTCGTCCGCCAGCCGCGACGCTTCGCGCAGGTGACGGGCGACTCCATCAGCACGCCCGGTGAACCCCTCAAGCATCGCCAGCGACCAATGCGTCACCCAGGCCACTTCGCCGTCGCCGCTGGCTTCGGCGAGACGGAGTGCCTCCGCCCCGTGCCTGCGTGCCGTACTCGCCGGCCCCGTCCACGCGTACAGCTGCAGCGCTGTCTGGTGCACGCGCGCCAACAGCGGCGCATCATGCAACGATTCCGCCAATGGCAACGTTTCCCGCACCGTTGCCGTTGCTTCGTCATGCCGACCAAGCGCCTGCAAGGTTTTCGCACGTGACAGACGAACACGAACGACGAGGTAGGGTCGACTCACGCTCGACGCGATGATTTCCGCCTGCTCAAGCCACCGCAGGGCCTGACGGGCATCGCCCGCGCGGGCTGCTTCCTGTCCGAGGTGATAGAGCAGGCGCGCGCGGGCTTCCTCATCGTTCGCGGCGTCAGCGAGCGACAACGCGCGTACCCAGACGTCGATCGCGCCGCCGCTATCGCCCAGACGTTGTCGCGCGGTGCCCAACTCTTCGAGCAGGTTCGCGCATCGCTCGCGGTCGTGCGTGCGTTCAGCGATTGACAGCGCCTCCGACAGCCACCGCGCGGCCTCCTGGTCGGCGCGCCGCGCCAATGCATCACGCCCGGCGGCCGCGAGATAGTGCAGCGCACGCGCGTCGGCCCCCAGCACGTTGCCGCGCAACAAATGTTGCGCGATTTCGCCGGCGTGCTCCACCGAGGATTCACCGTGTATCGTCTCCAGCGCGGCGGCCACTGCGGCGTGCAAAGCCCGCTCGCGCGCGGCTGACAGATCCCCGCTCACTGTCGACTGCAGAATCGGATGTGCGAACTCGTAATGCACCGCGCCTTCCGTGCGCAGTTCCACCAGGACACGGCGATGGCAGAGATCCTCCATCGCGTTCACGAAATCATCGGGTGGAAGTGCGGCCACACGATCAAGCAACTCGAGCGACGCACGGTTCTGCGTGATCGACGCGATCTCCATGACGCGACGGGCATCAGCGCCGAGCGGTTCAAGTCGCGCGCGGACCGCCTCCCGGACCGTTGCCGGCAACGTGGATGGATTGGCGTTTTCCACTACCCATCCGTCGTCGCTGCGGTGGATGCGTCCGTCGGTGATCAGCGCTTTCAGCGTCTGCTCGACAAAGAACGGATTGCCCCTCGTGTGCGCGAAGAGCGCGTCGGCGTGCGGCCGGGCCTCATCGCTGCGCAGTGAAAAGACGCGTTGCAACAGTTGGCCGAGATCGTGCGGGGTCAGCGGTTCGATGACGCGCGAGGTCGCTTCACGCGACGCCAGCAGCGACCGCTCGACCGCGCGCAGCCCCGTGTTGATCTCGGGGCCGTTATCCACATGAGTCAACACCAGCAGCACACGGGCGTGCTGGATCTGTCGCGCGAGAAAATGCAGGAGTTCGAGCGATGAGGGATCGCTCCAGTGCGCATTGTCGACAAGCAGGAGCATCGGCTGACGCGCGGAAAGCCGCGTCAGAAACTGCGCCACATTCCAGAACAGTCGCGTCTTGCCGTCCGTGTCGATGGCCGACGATTGCCGTGCGCCGGTCGTTGTTCCCGCGAGTCCCGGGACAACAGTCCGTATATCGGCTTCGGTGCCTCGCGCCAGCACGGCGAGCGTGCCGCTCTCGAGTGCGCGCAGCGGCGCCGTCAGCGCATCGGCCAGGGCGCCGTAGGGTACAGCGGCTTCCACCGAGTACGCACGACCCGACGCCACGAGCATATGCCGGGCGCCAGCCTCGCGCACGAGTTCGGCGAGCAGCCGGGATTTGCCGATTCCGGATTCGCCGGTCATGAACAGGGTGTGACCGCGTCCGTCCAGAGCGTCGTCGAGCAACAGCCGCAGCGCATCGCGATCACCGCGGCGACCGACGAGGGGAAGTTCTTCGCCCCACGGGGGCGTGGCGGCCGAACAACGTGTCGACGGCGAGGTCATGGTGTCGGGAACCGGTTGGCAAACGTGACCGAGACGGCGAAGCGACGCACGCATACCGCAGGCTGCGCGAGAGTACGCTCAAAGTATTCCTCCGATTTTCAGGCGGCGCCAGTGTGCGCAAGCGGACACCGACCCCGATACGAGGTCGCAAGGCCAACTTGCGGGTGGCGTCGCGCGGCGGGAGGTTTGATCCAGCTGCACGGTCCGCAGCACGCACGACCCCGGCCAGACGATCACTCATTCAACCCGTTCATCATGCGTTTCCGAACTGCCCTGTTCGCGGGGTGCCTGCCGTTGTCTACGGCCCTGTGCCTCGTATTCACGTTGCCACTCCGCGCGCAACAGTTGGCGGCGAGCGGCAGCGGGACGGCGGCGCTGCGGGCGGCGCGCGTCATTGACGGCACCGGCAGTGCCCCGATCACCGACGGCGTGGTCGTTGTCACCGACGGCCGGATTGTGGCCGTCGGTGCGGCCTCACGCGTGCAGATTCCCGCCGGAGCACGGATCGTGAATCTGGGTGACGCGACATTATTGCCCGGTTTCATCGATATGCACGCACATCTCATCGGTCGTGCCCTCGAAGACAAGGGCGCGAGTGAGTGAGCGGGGGTTGCGAGCATCGAGCACGGCTCCTTCCTCGATGAAGAGGGTGCAACGTTGATGGCCGCCAACGGGACGTTCCTGGTGCCCACACCGATGGCAGGCGAAGCCCTGCTGCGCGCGGCCGATGCCGGTCAGATGCCACCGTACATCGCCATCAAGGCGCGCGCGGTGTTTGTGAAGAAGAATGGTGTGGTGTAAAAGGGTGACGGCGCGGTGCGCTGAGGCGCACGATCCCGCGAGACTGTTCCGTGGCTGAACCCTTCAAGAACTTCATCAACCCCGAACTTGTGCGTTCGGCGGCGGCGCAGCTGGTGCGTGTGGCGCCATCGTTCGACGCGGTGCGATTCGTGGCGCTCGCCACGCACGAGCTGCACACCCTCGAGCTCAAGGCGCGCGCCATGCAGGTGGCCGACGCGCTGGAAGCGACGCTGCCGGCCTCGTTCGCCGACGCGGCGACGCTGCTTGAGGCCGCACTCGCCCCACCGGGCGACGAGACGCAGCCCACCGCCGGCTCGGTCGCGGACAACGGTCTGGCAGGGTGGATCCTCTGGCCCGTGGGCGAGTTCATTGCGCGGCGCGGAGTCGAGGCGCCGGAGCGCGGCTTACAGGCACTGCACGCGGTCACGCAGCGCTTCACGGCCGAGTTTGCGATACGGCCGTATATCGTGGCGCATCCGGCGCTGGTGTTTCGCATTCTGGCCGAATGGGTGCACGATCCGAGTGCGCACGTGCGCCGGCTGGTGAGCGAGGGGAGCCGTCCCCGCCTGCCGTGGGGGTTGCAGCTGCGATCGCTCATCACGGATCCAACGCCCACGTTGCCGCTCCTCGCTGCGTTGCAGGATGATGACAGCGCGTATGTCCGGCGCAGCGTGGCCAATCATCTCAACGACATCGCGAAGGATCATCCCCATCTCGTGGCGGATTGGCTCGAGGCGCACTTGCCGCGCGCGAGCGCCGAACGTCGCGCGCTGTTGCGTCACGCGAGTCGCACGCTGATCAAGCGTGGGGATCAGCGCGTGTTGCGTGCGTGGGGCATCGGTGCGGCGTTCGCGGGCACCGCCTCGCTGGTGATCACGCCGAAGCGCATGGCGATTGGCGAGAGCCTCACCATGGCAATCGCGCTGCATTCCACGGCCGGACAATCGCAAACACTGGCGATCGACTACGTCGTTCATCATCGCAAGGCCGACGGCCGCACGTCGCCAAAAGTCTTCAAAGGGTGGCTGATTGTGATGGCCGCCGGTGAAACACGACAGCTCACCAAGCGACATTCGCTGAAGCGCATTACCACCCGCCGCTATTATGCGGGTGCGCATGTCCTCGATGTGCAGATTAACGGCGTACGGGTTGCCAGTGCGCCGTTCACGCTGACCGGCTGAGATGGCGAGCCTCGACCGATCGACGCGCGCGACCGACGACACCGTGGCCAGCGTGCTGCACGCCTTACTGATTCTGTTGGCGATCGGTATGCTGATCGCGCCCTGGGTGCTCTCCGGTACGATCCCCTTTCTTGTCTATTGGGGCGTGCAACTGGTGCATCCGCAGTACCTCGCGATCACGGCGTTTCTGACAGCGGTGCTGATGTCATCGTTCACCGGCACGGGGATCCGCCGGCACCATCGGCGTGGCCATGATGGGCACGGCGGCGGCTGTGGGTGCGCCGCTGCCGGTGATTGCCGGCGCGATCATCTCCGGTGCGTACTTGTGCGACAAAATGTCGCCGTTGTCAGACTCCACAATTCTCGCCGCGGTGGCCGCCGACGTTGATGTGCACGAACACATCAGGCACATGCTCTACACCGCCGTTCCGTCGTTTGTAGTCGCGCTGACGGTGTACGCGCTGGTTGGACAGTTCGCCGGAGCGGCCGGCGCTGCATTTTTCCCTCGGCGGTGCCATGGTGTCGCCGAGGGCCGGATTCAATCTCACGATGATCGCGTCCACCGGCGCTGACATCGCGTCGCTGCGTGCGCCATTCGGGCGTCTGGTGCCTCGCGGTGGGCTGAACTCCATGGCCAGCACGCTCGTGCTCGTGTTCGCCGCGTTTCTGCTCGCGGCGGCCATGAAAGTCTCCGGTGCGCGACGTCCGCACGAACCGGCGTCGGCATTCGGGCGGTGCCGGCCGCTGCGCCGGTCGGTCCGACCCTCTGAGCGGCTCGCAAGAAACGTGGCGGCGCTCATGACTGGCGCCATCGGTCGCGGCACACCAATCTCCAGTCGTCCCTTTTCCCGGAGTTGCCATGGCCACCCTCGTGACCGACGGTCACGCTGCGTCTGCTCGTCCGCGTCACTTTCCGGCGCCTGCCTCGGCACTCTGGGGACATCATCGCGCGCGCCGACATGCGATCGGCGAGTTTGCGCGTGGCGGACAGTTCGTGGTGGACACACGCGATGCGGCACCCGATCTGTTCGTTGACGCCAGCGCGACCGACTGGCGTGCGCTGAGCGAGCGCGAGGTGGGAACGCCGTACCGCGTGGAAAAGTGGGCGCGTTCCCGCGTGCAGTTCGAAGCAAGCGAAGGACACACGCTGCCGATCATCGAAGGCTGGCGCCGTTTCAACAAAGCGTTTCACCAATTCTTTCTTACCGACGTGCCCGAGGCGCAGGCCGCGGCGCGCGCTGAACTCGGGTCATCGATCGCGAAGCTCGACCTGCACGGAGCGCAGGACGCGCTGGAAGATCTCGTACGCCTGACCGTGTGGAACAGGATTCAGCGCGCTGAAGACGCCGTGTGGGATCCGCGAGGAAAGCGCGCCCTGTTTGCCGGACTCGATGTGAAGAAGCCTCGCATTCTCTTCCTCGGCGCCGCCGACGGATACGAAGCGATGCAGATCGCCGCGATGTATCCGGGCGGCGAGGTCGTACTGGTCGACTACGACGCGTTCTGTGCCACCGATCGCTTTGGCAAGTTTCCGCTCGACTATCCGTTCCTCGGTGTGGACCACACGACGGGACACCAGCGCGTATGGTACCGCGACGAAATGCCAATTCAGTTCGATGTCGCGGACCTTCGCGATCTCTCGTACGGGCAGGAGTTCGACGTCGTGGTATCAATCGGCTTGCTTGAACACTTCCCCGACGAACACAAGGCGGAGTGCATTGCCATGCACCGTCGCTTTCTCAAGCCCGGCGGCTATGTGATCATGACCACGCCGCGCAATCAGTTCAAAACGCGCGCGTTCTACAATCTCATGGCCGACTGGATGAACCACGGGTATCGCGAACTGATGGACGTGCGACAGATGGGACGTTACTGCTACACCAACGGACTCGACATTCTACGCGCCGGCGTGATCAAGGCACACAACGGCCTGGTGATGCGTGTCCGCTGAACGGAGGTGTGCAAATCGCGTGCGGGCGTGACGGAGCCAGGTCGCCGAGCAGCGGCCTCAGTCGAGCCGGGCGCGGCGATCCAGGGCCTGTTCGCGCACCGTAGACATGATCCGCGCCATCTCGGCTTCGTAGAGCAGCCGCTCGTCCGGCGTCCAGAGATCGATATTGGCGGCGGCGCGAATGGACGCCATCATTTCATCGACGAGTTCACGCAGTCGCGCGTTGGACCGCCGCTCGTCGCCCTTGGGCTCGTTAGATGGAAGGCTCATGTCGCTAATCTGTGGTGTATCACCCTCACGCCACAAGACGTCACGGTGTCGCCCCGCGGGCGCATCGCCGACCGGCAGCCATGGTCACCCAGTCCGGATCACGTGTACGGGAGTGAGAATGTCGGATCAGACACCGGGTACTGAGCAGTACGCGGAATGGGCGCGCCAGTTGGCGGTCAACGATGCCGCCGCTCTCCGGGGGCTCTTCGACGCCGCGTACGAGCCGCTGTGGCGGTCAGTCATGCGGCTCGTCAACGATGAGTCGACGGCGCGAGACCTCGCGCAGGACGCGTTCGTCAGAATCTGGGACCGACGTACCACCCTTGATCCTTCACTGTCCTTACGGGCCCTGCTGTACCGAACCGTGCGAAACTTGGCGCTCAACCATCTTCGGGACGAACAGACGCGTCGGCACCTCCTCGAGGATCCGGAGGCGGCCGGTATTGCCGCGCGTCCCCGCGACGCGGCGTCCGCAGACAAAGAAATGGAAGCTTCGGAGCTGGCTCTGCGGCTCCAGCAGTTCATTGCCGAACTACCTCCGCGGCAGCGCGAGGCGCTTCGGCTGAGTCGATTTGACGGGTTGTCGCATCAGGAGATCGCTGATGTGATGGGGTGCGCGCCGCGCACAGTCAACAATCATCTGGTGCGAGCGCTGGAACAGCTGCGCGCGCGTCTTTCAACCATCGGTACCGTGGTCTCCTCACTGATTGTCTCCGCCGGGGCGTTTCCATGAGTCATACCCCGTCGTCGCGGCCCCTGCCGCCGGAACTGCTCAGCGAGCTCGCGCAGCGGCCCGAGGGACAGGAGTTGGTGCAGGTGTGGGAACTGTTGGCGCTGGCCGATCCGGTGGCTGGCTCACCCGAGGCATCGCGGGTGTGGGAGCGGATCAGTGCGGAAATTTCGCAGGGTCGTCCCATTCTCACGCCGTCGCAGCCGATCCGCGTGCTGACGCCACCGATGTCCGGGAAAGCCCACCTCCGGAGCCAACCGCGCTGGCGGCAGACGGCGCCGTGGGCGCTGGCCGCGACGCTCGCGGTGGCCGTCGGACTGTCGGCTTGGCAGTCGCGGCCGGTCAACATCACGGCCCCGCTTGGACAGCAGCTTGCCGTCAACCTGCCCGATGGCTCTACCGCCGAACTCAACGCCGGTAGCTCGATTCGCTACACGCGCGGATTTCGGCGTCTGGGCGGGCTGGCCCGCGGCGATCGCGGCGTCGCGCTCGATGGCGAGGCGTATTTCACGGTGGTCCGCCAAACGCGACCGTTCACCGTCAGCACCGACGAAGCGAAAGTCACGGTGCTGGGCACCGAGTTCCTGGTGCGGGCGCACCGCGATGAACTCGATGGCACGCGCGTTGCCGTACAGTCGGGACGCGTGCGCGTGTCGGCCAATCTCGCTGAACGTGAGTCGGCGGTGGAGTTGGGGGCGGGTCAGGGCACCTTCGTGGCCCGCAATGCGCAGGCCCCGGATGTGGTGCAGGATGTCGGGGTCGATCGACTGGCCGCATGGCGCCGCGGTGGTTTCTGGCTGGTCGACCAGCCGCTCTCCGCGATCTTCCGGGAACTGGAGCGTCGCTACGCGGTAGACATCCGTTTGCGTGACGTCGTGGTAGGCGAGGAGCGCCTCAGCGTGTACTATCCGGAACGTCCGTCGATCGAGACCATTCTCAGCGACCTGTGCACGAGGGGAGGGCTGCGCTATAGCCGCACAAGTCGCGGGTTCGACATCTCTCCGCAGGCGGAGCGACCGGTCACTCCCTAGGCGCGTCAACCGATGATTCCGACGACGTGCCTCCGAGAGCGTATCACGCGTCGGCGCATCAATCGGACGTTGGCCGCTGTCATATGCGGCATACTCGCGATTCACGCCCGCTCTTCAAGCGTCGCAGCCCAGACATCGGGTGGCACCCAGCTTCGGGGTGGCGGTCTCGACTCCACGCGGATCTCCCTGTCCCTGAGCGGTGTTTCGCTGCAAAGCGCGCTGGAACGACTGGTCGAGGTCAGCGGCATCAATTTGGTGTATGACACCCGCGTGTTGCGTGTGGGCGGAGAGCCCGGCGCGCGCGTCAACTGCCGCGTGACCCGCGCGCCGGCTGAACAGATGCTCGCGTGTATCGTGAGCGCCGCCGGCCTCGACTATTATCGCATGTCGTCCGGCACGTACGTGGTGATCGCGCGCGCCGAAGATGTGCCCGCCTACGCCACCTTGAGCGGCATTGTGGTTGATGCGTCCAGCGGTTCGCCACTGCCACAAGCCCGCGTGGTGCTGGCGGAGCGTCCCGACATGCGCATCGCCAATGATGCCGGCTCCTTTGCCTTCGGACGGCTCGCTCCGGGCAACTACCAGTTGTCGATTCAGGCCATTGGTTACGCACCGTACCAGGCGGAACTGGTGATTCCTGCCGACGGACGACTGCGTGAGCGCTACTCGCTGCATCGCTACGCCGTGATGACAACGCCGATCGTGGTGAACGGACTGCAGCCCGGTACCGCGTCCACCGCGCTGGGCGGCACGTCATTCTCCGGCGGAGTGGCCACGCCGCTCGTGCTTGGCTCCGGTCTGTACATGCCAGGCGCACCCAGCGCACTCGGACTCACGCGTCGCGATGGACTCGGCGATCTGCACATTCAGGGCGGTGAGTCTGGCGAGCACGTCTGGCGCCTCGACGGCGTGCCGATTTTCGACGCGGCGACACTGGCGGGCGTATTCGGCGCGTTCTCGCCATTGGCCATCGAAGAACTGCGCGTGCGACGCGCCGGATTTGAAACGCGCGCTGGCAGTTTTACCTCGGGCGTCATTGATCTGTCGCACGGATTCGGCGATGCGACGGTCAACAGTCCGGTACAGACAGCGGCCCAGGTAGATCCGTTTTCCGCGTCGGGTCGTGTGGTGGTGCCCGTCTCGTTCCGCGGCACACGGCTCACCACCATGGTCTCGGCGCGCACCGGACTGTGGGACCTGATCAAACCGTCGCCGCTGGCGAATGCCATTCGTGCATGGAACGTCCCCGATCCGATTCTGCTCGGTCGACTCACGGGCATTGGCCGCACGCTGGCGTCGGACCTGCCCGCGACGTCGCGTCCGTACATCATCGAAAGTGGCACGACTGATGTCACGCTGCGTGACTACCACCTCGCCACGCGCGCCGAAATCGGGGCGTTTCAGCGGGTAACCGCTTCGCTCTACGTCGGACAACATGGCGTGGCCACGGTCACGGAAGCACGGCCCCAGCTCTCGGTGCTCGAGCAGAACAGCACCGTGATTGTGAAGGCCACCGAGCAGCAGGCCACGCGTGCGACGGATGCGTACCAGTGGCGCACCGTTGCCGGACAGATCCGGCATGAGCAATTGCACGGCGCGCGCGTGTCGCACCTGCTGCAGCTGCGCGGCAGTGAACACGCGCTCGATCACGATTTCAATCTCACGATCGGTGCGTCGCCCTCGAATCAGGATCCGCCGCGTCGTGACGGCAATCGCGTGCGTGAGTTCGCCGCGGTGGGCGGCGTTCAGGTACTCGGCGGCGAGACGTGGAATCTCGATCTTGGCACCGAGGCGGCGTACACCGAGGCCATCCTGGATTTGCGCAACGGGGTGCTGCGCGCGCTGGGCAGTGACGAGCGCGCGTGGCGCATCGCCGGACACGCCGAGGTGACACGGCGCCTCGGCAGGCGGCACTGGATCGATGCCGGCGTCCGCGTCACGCAGCTCATGAGCGCGGGACGGGCCTATGTGGAGCCACGCATCGCCCTGCGGGCCGACGGCGAAAGCCAGGAGTTGGGGCCGTGGGCGTGGCGCATCGGCACGGGTGTGTACCGTCAGTTCGTGAATCAATTTGACGTGGCCACGTCGAATCCCACGGCCCTTGTCCCGAGCGTGCGCTTCTGGTTACCAACCGACGGACGCGACGGCGTAGCGACGGCGTATCATGTGTCGGGCGAAGGTGTGGTCACGCCGGGCGGGCGCTGGCAGCTGCGAGGAGAGTGGTACGCGAAGTGGCAGCCCATCATCATGGCGTTCGATTATGGCGTGCTGCTCAATCGCGATACGTTGTTGCCGCTCGTTGTTCCGCCGAGCGCCTACGTGGCCAAGGCGAGTGGTCGCGCGTACGGAATCGGATTGCGTGCGGTGCGTGATGGTTATCTGCGTTGGAATGGGTGGTCGGATCGTTCAAACGGTCTGCCCGTTCGCGTTGAGGCGGGCTACGACTTCGGTGTGTCGCAGCGCACGTTTCCCTCGCGATTCGATGGTCGCTTGCAGCCGACGCCGTGGAACGAGCCACATCGCGCCCTGATGTCACTTGAGGTTCGTCCTGTTGGTGGGTGGGTGTTTGCCGCCCGCTCACGCGGCACCTGGGGACGCACCTGGGGGCTTCGACAGTCGTACTACGACTTGCTCACCGTCGGTGATCTCGGCGAGGGCCTGCCGATCAACGCGCCGGGCGATGCGCCACGCCCCGCGATTCTTGAGACCGACATCGGTATTACCTGGAGTACGCGCGTGGGACCGTGGCGTGCCGAAGTCGGCGCGGCGGTGCAGAACGTCTTCAACCGGAAGAACGTGCTCGACTATAGTCTCTTCCGGCCGAGCGCGGCGGCGAGCGATGCATCGTACGTGCAGGTTCCGCGCTATCTGCCGGGCGCACTGCCGTCGCTCAGTGTGCGGCTACTGCCCTGAGCACAGACGATGTCAGAGCGACGTCTTGCTTGCGCTGACGTCGTTGGGCGGCGGTGGCGGTTGAACCGAGGCGTCGCCATCATCGCGGAGCATGCGCAGTGCCGGCGTGTCGAGGTCGTCGAACTGTCCACGGTTCGAGGCCCACACGAATGCCCACACCGCTCCCCCGACCACGACGAGAGCAAGCGGCACGACCAGATACAGGACGCTCATGATGCGTCGCTCCCCGCGGGTCGTGTCGGTTCGGGTGCCGACGTGCGCACGAAGGTGCGACCGCGCCACGAGGCCATCACGACGGTGAGTGAACTGAGCGGCATCAACACGGCGGCAATCAGCGGGGTGAGCAGTCCGGCGATGGCCAACGACGCACCAACTACGTTGTAGCTCAGCGAGAACGCAAAGTTGCGCCGAATGACACGGACGGTTCGTTCGGCCCCTTCGATGAGTTCGCGCAGTGGCGTCAGTCCGGGACGTGCGAGGAAAACGTCGGCGCTGGCCAGACACGCTTCGGCGCCCCCGTGCACGCCGATTCCCACCGAAGCGGCCGCAATCGCCGCGGCGTCATTCACACCGTCGCCGACCATCACCACCGGGTGTCCGTCGCGTCGGAGTGATTCCACGAGCGCGAGTTTGCCCTCCGGCGACATGGTGCCATGCACCTCGGTGCGCGCGAAGCCGAGTGTGCGGCCCACCGCGTGCGCTACCTCACCCACATCGCCCGATGCCATGATCGTACGCCAGCCGCGTGCGCGCAGTGCCGTCAATGCGCTCAGCGCGTCATCACGGATGCGATCACCAACGCCGGCCGCCGCCAGTAACACCCCATCCACCGCGATGAGTACCGGCGTGAGTGTTTGATCCATGGCGGCAATGGCAATCTCAAGCGCCGGTGCGCCGCGTGCGACGCGGCTGCGCACGAACGCGGGCGAGCCCACCAGCACGTTGTGACCGAGCACGGTGCCGCCCAGGCCGCCGCCACTGACATGCAGCGCCCGGTCGACCGGATGCGGTACGAGTGACGGCCACGCGCGACGGAATCCGTCGGCAATCGGATGCGACGAACCAGCCTCGAGCGACAACACCAGCGGTTGCACCCACGCATCGCCGATCCACTGGACCAGCGCGGTGTGCCCCTCGGTGAGCGTACCGGTTTTGTCGAGCACCAGCACGCCGGGTTTCGCGAGCAACTCGAGCGCATCACCACCCTTCACGAGGACGCCACCGCGTGCGGCGCGTCCGACGGCCACCGTCACCGCCAGCGGTGTGGCGAGTGCAAGCGCGCACGGACAGGTCACCACGAGCAGCGCAATGACGTCATCGAGCGCGCTGGCGCTGCCGTTCCACACCTTCCAACCATAGGTAAGCAGCGCCAGCGTCAACACCACCGCGACAAATACGGCGGCGAGTCGGTCCGCGGCCACCACCACCGGCGCGCGGCGTTGCGCCGACGTCTCCACCTGCTGCAGCAGTCGCGCCACGCGACTGGTCTCGCCGGCCTCGGTGACGCGAACCCGTGCCGGTGTGGACACATTGAGCGTACCGGCGAAGACGGCATCGCCGGTGGTTACACGCGCCGGACGTGACTCACCCGTGAGCAGCGCCGCGTTGACTGCGGTACTGTCTGATTCCAGAATGCCGTCGGCGGCAAACGTTTCACCCGCGCGCACATCGAGCACCATGCCGGGCAGGACGGCCTCGGTTGGCAGATCGTGCAGAGTGCCATCACCGTGTGCCACGCGCGCCGTGGCAGGCGTGAGCGCGTACAACAACTCAGCGGAATCCGTGGCCAGTCGCTGCCCGCGTTGCTGCAGGAAGCGTCCAACCAGCAAAGCGAAGACAAGAATTGCCAGGCCGTCGAAGTAGATCGGGCCCTCGTCGGTGATCGTGTTCACGGCGCCGCGCACAAAGCCCGCCGCGAGGGCAATCGCGATCGGCAAGTCCATGTGCAACGTGCGAGTGCGCAGCGCGGCCAGCGCACCGGTAAAGAACACGCGGCCCGGCCACACCAGCGCGGGCAGGGTGAGCCCCATCGAGAGCCAGCGGAAGAACCGCGTGTGCGCAGGGTCCATCCACGCGATTTCGCCGCTGTACAGGGCGAGTGCGAAGAGCATCACATTGCCCGCGATCGCGCCGGCGACGCCGATACGGGTGAGCATGCGTCGATCTTCGCCGCGACGTACAGCATCGCGTGCGACGCCGCGAAACGGATGCGGTGCATAGCCCAGCGCATCGAGCGTACGCGCCACCGCAGACAGTGACGTGTGGAAGGGATTCCACTCGATGATCGCACGTGACCGTCGGATGTCGAGCTCGGCCCGGGCCACACCGTGCACCAACAGTGGCACCCGTTCCACGAGCCACACGCACGACGCGCAGTGAATGCCTTCGAGATACAGTTCAATGCGTGACAGGCCATCAGTGGTCGGACGCACATGCAGCGCGGCGAACGCGGGATGATCAAACTCCTCGTAGCTGCGCCCGGTTCGCTGCACCGGTGCTTCGCGACGGTCAACAAACGTGTAGAACTGGCCGAGTCCATGGTCGTGCAACAGCGTGAAGGCCGTGCGACAGCCGGCGCAGCAGAACTGCCGCGGCTCGTCACTCACCAGTAGTGACGGCGGCACGGGAAGCGTGCAGTGCGCGCACGTGACGTCACTGTCGATCGCTGTGTGCGCGGTCCCGACCGCGTCGGCGCCCGAGAGCACGTCAGTGCGCATGCGCGTTTACTGCTGTTGCGGCGAGCGTGTGGTCCGCGTGCCGGGATGCTGCGCCGAGTCGAACAGCGAGTGCCGCGATGCCAAAGCCGATCACCAGCAAGGCGCTGATCAGCGGGAGACGGCGCTGCAACGCACCCGTCGCACGCTGCATGCCTGTCGCAAGCGCCACGAGTGCGGGCACCGTGCCAGCCCAGAACAACACCATGAACGCCGCGCCGCGCCACGCCGATCCAGTCCCGCCGGCCGATACGACAAAAGCGTACAGCCACCCACACGGCATCAATCCGGTGAGCAGCCCCAGCACGGAGGCTCGCATCGCGAGGCCCTGCTCGCGAAAGTGTAGCAGTAGTGCACCGATCAACCGCGCCGCACGATCGGAGAC
>ENA-ORBV01009037-ORBV01009037.1-microbial-mat-metagenome-genome-assembly--contig:-NODE-9037-length-16526-cov-5.079762_pt1 | contig 16526 bp, 16 predicted proteins | sample MGYA00237777_ERZ505514 | MGnify/ENA primary metagenome ERZ505514 (study PRJEB26160, sample SAMN06269048) | microbial mat metagenome | isolation source: Oligotrophic lake microbial mat | place... | reverse complement strand
TCCCAGGGGTTCAAACAAGGCCCGGTCAACGACGCCTTCGGATACCGGTAGCCACCACCACCCGCAAGCTGAATCATTGCCAGCTTGCCCACCAACACCGCGCCATTTGCATCCAGCTTCTTGAGCACCGTCGCTGGCTGCTCAAACACCTGATCGGCATAGGGCTTCGCGCCCCAGGTTGTCGGATGCTTCGGCCACGCCAGCAAATCCTTTGCTCCAAAAGGCACACCCTGCAAGCGGCCACGAAAGCGTTCCCGCTTACGCTCCCCATCGACATCCTTGGCCTTCTTTAACGCCTCACCACGCAAGCTCAAGGCAAGAGCATTGTGAGATGCCCCCAACCTTTCGAGTCGATCGACAAAGGCCTTCGTCAATTCCTCGCACGAATAATCACCCTTCCGCCAGCCCGCATTCAGCTCGGCGGCAGAAGCAAAGAAAACGTCATCATTCGCAATCGCCATATTTCTTAAGCCTTAAAAATAAATGCCGGCTCGGTCGCCATAGGCAACTTCACCTTGTCTATCGCCTCGCGATTCGTCTTCATCGACGTGCGCGCCAAAGCCACCAGATCTTCTTCCTGCGCTTCTACCTTCAGCGGAGCCACAGCGATCGCCGCAATCAACATCTCTCGACGCTTCATTTCAGTAACGCCTCCAGTGCCGCCTTCTCCATCACACTCGCCGGTGCAGTCTCACCAGTCCAAATCTCAAATTGCTGAGCCGCCTGTGCCAGAAACATCTCAAGGCCTTGAATCACTCCGCACCCTTGCGCCTTCGCCCGCTTCAACAATTCTGTCTCAAGCGGGTTGTAAACCATATCGAAAACTACATCCGCCGGCAGCGCACCATCAAAGAAACATTCCTTCGTATGCGGCCACATCCCAATAGGCGTGGCATGAACCAGCGCATCAAACTTGCGCCCGTTCAACTGCTCCTTCGCCACTGCTTCAGCCCCGCACAACTTCGCAAATGCTCGTACCCGATCCGAATTGCGCCCGGTAATGACAACCTTTGCACCCGCATCAGCCAGGGCGAACGCCGCCCCGCGGGCCGCGCCACCATTGCCAACCAGCAACACCGTGCTGCGGTTCAACTTGATCCGCTTCCCCAGCGGCTTGGTTACCGCGCCGGCATCGGTATTAGTTCCGCGCCACTTACCAGCCTTTTTCCAAACGGTATTTACTGCACCAATGCGGCGCGCCAGCGGGTCCACTACGTCGAGATACTTCAAGATCCGCTGCTTATGAGGAATCGTAACGCTAAAGCCCTGCACCGGCAGCACCTCGCACATTCCAAGAAAATCCTTCAGCTGCGTTGGCTGTACTAGAAACGGCAGATACACCGCATCGATGCGCTTGGCCTGAAACGCACGGTTATGCACATTGGGCGAGAGCGAATGCCGCACCGGGTCTGCCACCACGCCATACACCTTCGCGCCCTTCGTCAATTTATCGATCCGGTAGAGCTGCCGCAAGACCCGCGCACTCACTTGCCCAGGCGCAGTACCCTCTACGGAGTTCGGTGCCGCATAGGTATAAACACTACCCTGCGCATTACAAAGCACACGAGTAGGGAAGCCAACCTCACCCATGGCGAGCAGAATCATCGGCACCTTGGGGTGCGCCTTCTGCAGCCCCAACACCTTCGATGCATCACTCGGCTTCTTTGCCGTCGTCACAAGCTTGTATGCGTCTGCCGGCACCTTCATCATCCGGCGCAACACAGGCTCCAGCGGCGGCGTGCCTTCGTAGTTATGCCAGCTCACAATCAGGTGAGCCTTCGCCCGCATGTGTTCAAGCCGCTCGATCGTCTTCTCGGCTGTTTCGATCTCAACATCGATGGCATGGGCCCCGGCATCAATCGCTGCATTGAGGATCTTCATCTGATCGTCGATCACGCCGTTGTACTTGCCATGGTTCTGATGCCGGCGGCAAGTTACCAGCAGCGAAACATCCGGGTGCTTCTCAAGAAAGGCTGCAACTGCCTTTAGCCCGGCCTCAGGCCGGTTCAGATAGTCGAGCCGAAACTCAAGAAAGCACTCCCCTGCTGCCACTTCTTTATCTGCCTGCTCAAGCAGTTTCTCGACTGTAGGTAAACCCAAAGCGATGCAAACTTTGGGCAATGCCGCGCGCGTAGACATAGGTTAGGAAACGTCCCCTAGCTTAACACCGCATCGGAGGGCTTCCCGGCCTCCTTCAATGCTTCAAGGTGTCGTTTCCATGCATCAAGCAATGGCCCGGGATGCCGAACTCCAAATCGCGCTACTCCCATCTCCTTCAGTGACAGCACCTCATCTAGAGTCTTGCCATCCACCATCAGTTTCAAAGTTACATAAGGGGCACACTTGGCGATGATCTTTTCAACCTGCTCCGCACGATACTCGCTCGCGCTCAACATTGTGACCCCACTCCGCTTGGCCATCTTGCAGAGAATCAGCAATCTCTCCTCATCAAGCACACTTGCATCCACACTTGCCGTAAGCGTCGCCCCGCCTTCTTCACACGTCTTGAGCAACTGCATCAACTCAATCTCGACATACTGAAACTGTCGGCTCATCAACTTGGGCAGACACACTTTCGCTTCTACATCGACGGCCCCACGCCGCAACATGTCCCGCACTTCAAACTGCTTCACCGCCGTCGTAGCATCCCCCGGGGCCGCACTCGTCCGGCTTGCCAAGCGCACCGGTTGCTCCACCCACTCCTTGGCCAGATCAAGATCGCATGGCCTCACCACCACACTCCGCACCTCATAAGCCTGCCCCCGCATGCACCCCTCATGCACCTGCTCTTCTGTCATCAACGGGCTCGACAAATGATAATCCACCAACACAGCAAGATCGCGATATTCCATCCTATTAGTTATATAAGGAAAATATGCGCCGCTTTCTCGTCCTCACCCTCCTCGCCCTCACAACACTATCTGCAAAGAAAACTATTACGCACGAATCGATGTGGCTCATCCCCCGAGTTGGCACACCTAGCCCCTCGCCGGATGGCAAGTGGGTTGTCTTCCCGGTTACCCAGCCCGCCTACGACGCCAAGGATCAATCCTCAGACCTCTGGCTCGTACCTGGTGATGGCAGCCTACCCCCTCGACAGCTCACTCACTCGAAGACATCGGAATCCAGCCCCACCTGGTCTCCCGACGGCAAGCGCATCGCCTTCACTACGACGCGCGACGGCGACAACGACGCGCAGATCTACATCCTCGATCTCTCAAGTGGCGGCGAGGCCCAACGCTACACCAAGCATCCGGGCGGCGCATCAGACCCCCGCTGGTCCCCTGACGGAAAACGCCTCCTCTTCACCGCAATGGTTCAACCCGAAAGCACCGCGCGCAAGTCCAACGCCCGCGTCTACGAATCCTTCCCCATACGCTACTGGGATCACTGGATCGATCAAAAGCACGCCCATATCTTTGTGATGGAAGACGCCCCCGGCGCAACCCCCAAAGACATCCTCGCCGGCAGTAAATGGTCCACTACTCCAGGCATGGCCGCCCCACTCGCTACCTCTGGTGAAGACCTAAGTGCGGTTTGGACGCCAGACTCGAAATCGATCGTCTTCCAGTCCGACATCAATCGCAACGAAGCTGCCTTCGCCACAGTAAAAACTAAAATCTTCCTCGTCTCAGCCAGCGGTGGCGAGCCCCAACCCCTGAGCGCCGGCACTTATTCCTACGGCAACCCCAAGTTCCGCCCTGACGGCAAAGCCCTCTACGTAACCGAGAGCCGCGAAGGCGTCAACAACTCCACCTATAGCATCAACCGCCTGGCCAGAATCCCCTGGCCCGAAGGCGGCGTCCCGCAAACCTTAACTGAATCAATCGACCACTCCGTCGACGCCTTCGTCTTCACCCAAGACTCAAAGTCGATCTACTTCGCCTCCGACGCCGCCGGCCTCGGCAAGCTTTTCCGCATCTCAGCCGAAGGCAGCAACTTCAACGAACACCCGCAGCGCACCGGCAGCTTCTCAAACATTGCGATCGGCGGCAATACCCTTTTCGCCAATTCCGAAAGCGCTACCCACCCGGCTGAAATCTACGCGCTCGACACGGCCAAAGCCACTTCGAGGACCCTAACCCACTTCACCGATCAAGCCATCGCAGACCTCGATCTCTCCACCCCCAAACACTTCTACTTCACCTCGAAAAAGGGTCGCATCATCCACAACCTTCTCATCACCCCGCCCAACTTCGACGAGACCAAAAAATATCCACTTCTGGTGCTGATCCACGGCGGCCCGCACGGCATGTGGAAAGACCAGTTCTTCCTGCGCTGGAATTATCACCTCATTGCATCCCCCGGCTACGTGCTGCTTCTTACCAATTACACAGGCTCTACAGGCTTCGGTGAAAAATTCGCCCAAAACATTCAGGGCGACCCGCTAGCCACCCCGGGCGACGAACTCAACGAAGCCGCCGACGAAGCCCTCCGTCTTTTCAGATACATTGACCCCGCACGACAAGCCGCCGGCGGCGCCAGCTATGGCGGCCATCTGGCCAACTGGCTTCAGGCCACCACCACTCGCTACAAATGCCTCATCTCCCATGCAGGGCTAATCAACCTCGAATCGCAATGGGGCACCAGCGACGTGATCTATTCTCGCGAGCTCAACAACGGTGGCCCGGTCTGGATGCAGGGAGAAACCTGGCGCAAGCAAAACCCCATCCGCTATGCCGCCAACTTCAAAACCCCAACCCTGGTTACGGTAGGAGAGCGCGACTTCCGCGTCCCCATGAACAACTCGCTCGAATACTGGTCTGTCCTCCAGCGCCAGCGCGTCCCGTCCAAGCTCATTGTTTTCCCCGATGCCAATCACTGGATCCTCAAAGCCGAAGACTCACGATTCTTTTATCAGGAGGCCCTCGGATGGCTCAATCGCTGGTTGAACTAAGGCCTTATCCAACCATTTTCTAGGCTAAAGACCTAAGCTCGAACAGCCGATCCTACTAGAGCGAAATGAATATTCTCGTTACAGGTGGAGCGGGCTACATTGGCTCTCATGTGGCAAAAGCCCTTTTTCGGGCGGGCCACCACCCTGTTGTTTACGACAATCTATCGCGCGGCAACCGATGGGCCGTTCAGTGGGGGCCGCTTGAGTATGGCGACTTGTTGGACGAATCACGCCTTGACCAAGTCTTTTCCAAAAATCGATTTGACGCGGTCATTCATCTGGCTGCTCTGGCCTACGTTGGGGAATCCATGTCCGATGCCGGTCAATATTTTCATAACAACGTGCAAGGCAGTCTCTGCCTGCTACGCGCCATGCAGCGCGCCTCAGTCACAAAGATTATTTTTTCTTCCACTTGCGCAGTTTACGGCATGCCTTCATCGATTCCGATCACAGAAGATACGCCGACATCTCCTTGTAATCCTTACGGAGAATCCAAGCGCATCGTAGAACAACTCCTCCAATGGTTTGGTCTATGTCACGACTTCCAGTGGGTGGCACTTCGCTATTTCAACGCGGCTGGCTGCGATCCCGACGGGCAAATTGGCGAGCTTCATGATCCAGAGCCACACCTCATCCCCTCCCTTTTACAGGCCCTCCTCTCTCCAGGCAGAAGTTGCCCCGTTTTTGGCACCGACTACCCCACTCCCGATGGCACCTGCATTCGAGACTACATCCACGTTTCAGATCTGGCTCAGGCCCATCTGCTCTCGCTCAATCACTTAAATCGTCAGGGCTTTAGCGGGCCAATAAATCTCGGTACCGGCCAAGGCTACTCTGTTTCTCAAATCGTAGCCGCCATTGAGCATCACACGGGCTTAGTCGTTCCTGTTGTCTTCAAGCCTCGTCGTCCGGGTGATCCCCCTCAACTTGTCGCTTCAGCACAACGTGGCAAAGAGATTCTCAATTGGGCCCCTTCCCACTCTTCTCTCGATCAAATTATCAGCACCTCCTGGGCTTGGTCCCAGAAAGTTAATTCTCCACTTTTCCAGGCTGATTTGCAGTCTTTGTCTCAATCCTTGCTAGCCATGAACTCTAGCCTGGAGTCGAAACCAAAATTAGAAGCTGAATATTCAACCCAACCTCCAATACGCGAATTGATGCCGCGGCAATGAAATGAGACTCACTCAGACCATGACCACACCAAAACCTGAATTTGATCAATATGCTTCAAACTACAAAGGTCTGCTCAGCGAGCCCATTCGAAACATCTTTGCGTCTGACCCTACTTTCTACTCCCATCGAAAATGGCTACTCATTCAAGATTTCTTTCGTCGTCGCAACCAATCGCTTTCCGGATTAAGCTGGCTGGATGTTGGTTGTGGCGAAGGTGAACTCCTTCGAAATGGAATTCACACTTTTGGCAGGCTAGCCGGTTGTGATCCGTCACAAGGAATGCTTTCTGCGATAGAGGACTTAGATGTCAGGCCTCAACCCGATCCTGAAAAACTACCCTTTGAAGACGCAACTTTCGATTTCGCTACCGCTGTTTGTGTTTTTCATCATGTAGAGCCCAACTCGAGACAAGCCTTATTGGCTGAGATGAGGCGGATTCTCGCACCAGGCGGTATCGCTTGTTTGATTGAACACAATGCCTACAATCCTGTTGTCAGAGGGATGGTTCGCCGTATCGCTGTAGACGCTAATGCGATCCTCCTTAAGCCGTCAGAAACCAGGAGCCGTTTTCGACAAGCTGGTTTCCAGCCGATCGCCACTGAATTTTTCCTGTATCTTCCTGAACCTTTTTTCAAGCTACTGGGTGCCGCTGAATCACTCGGCAGGCATCTGCCTCTAGGCGGACAATATGCCTCTTTTTCCCGAAAATCCAAAGGAAAGGTGTAGCGTCAATTGATCTCGATTGTGGTTCCGGCATTTAATGAAGAAGACGGCATAAGCGAACTCTATTCACGCATCACCGCCGCTGCACCTTCGTGGGGAGAGCCTCATGAGCTGATCATTATCGACGACGGTAGCAAAGACAAAACTTTTTCCTTGCTCGAAGACCTGGCTCGCCACGATTCACGACTAAAAGTCCTCCGCTTTTCCAGAAATTTTGGCCACCAGGCCGCCGTGTCTGCGGGCCTGCAACATACTTCAGGGGATGTCGTCTGTGTAATGGATGCGGATCTTCAAGATCCACCGGAAGAACTTCTCCCTTTCATCGAAAAAATTCGCGACGGCTTCGATGTTGTCTACGCCATCCGCACCAAGCGCAAAGAAAACATCTTCAAGCGCATGGCTTACAAGCTCTACTACCGAATTCTCCGCCGCCTTGCTACTCTCGACATTCCCATTGACGCTGGAGACTTTTGCGTCATGCGTGGTGATGTCGTTCAGGCCATGAATCAACTGCCCGAGAGAAACAGATTTGTACGTGGCCTCCGCACGTGGGTGGGCTTCCGTCAAACGGGTTTGGCCTATGAGCGCGATGCTCGTTTTGCCGGAGAATCTAAATACACACTCTCTCGCCTCATTCGGCTCGCCCTCGATGGAATCATTAATTTCAGCTATCGCCCGCTCCAGTTGATTACCTTCATGGGCTTGTCGGTAGCTTTGGCGGCCCTAGTCCTGGTTCTAGTGGTACTCTTCCTCTACTTCACGAACACCACAATTCTCGGCTACAACGTCCAAGAAGCCCGCGGTTGGACCTCGATCGTTTTGATTCTCCTCTTCTCCTCTGCTGTCCAGTTAATTTCGCTCGGAATTCTTGGGGAATACATCGGTCGACTCTACGAGGAGACCAAGCAACGACCGATATTTCTGGTAAGGCAGCGCATTAACTTTCAAGCTACCGATTCACCCTCATAGACAACCATGCAACTCACAAATATTTTCGACATTCCTATCGGCTATCTCGGTTTTCAGTTTCTGATTGGTGGTGTCGATGCCCGTCGCCGATGTATCAAACAACATGTGCCCGTAAGGCGTGACATGCGGGTTCTCGACATTGGCTGCGGGCCTGGTTATGTCGCAGGTTGGCTCGATGGGGTTTCTTACGTTGGTCTTGATACTGACCCCAACTACATTGACTACGCAAACCGAAAGTATGCGGGCAAAGCCATTTTCTCTTGCGAACTGCTCACAGATGCGTATGCAGACCGCCACAAACCCTTCGATTTTGTGATCATGATGGGGGTTCTTCATCACCTTGACGATGCCCAAACTCTCGACATCCTGCGGATTATTCGAAAGGTTCTAACCCCCAAAGGCCGTTTGGTCACCCTTGACGGATTTCGTCATCCCAACATCAGCGCCGCAGCCAAGTTTTTTCTGGATAATGACCGGGGCAAGTATGTTCGTACCAAAGAAGAATATGTTGATCTGTGCCGTCACCAATTTCCAAACGTAACTGCTTTTGAACATCTCGAGTACTTTCGAATCCCTTACGCCACAATCGTTCTTGAATGCGAAGCGTGATCTTTCCTGCTTATGCGCCAAGATCGAGTCCCCTACTTTCTCGCACTCCTGATTCTTATTCTCGCTACCTGCAGCGCAGTTCATACATCGCTCAATCAGCCCTTTTGGTTTGATGAGATTGGTACGCTCCGCCTTGCAGAGCTAGCTCCGGGCCCCCAACTTTGGCAAGCAATGATCGGCGGCTTCGAGTTTAATCCTCCTCTTGCTTATGTCGTAACTCACGCGAGTGAGTCTATGCTCGGGCGCGGCCAGTTCACCTCGCGCCTCCCTTTTCTCCTGGCTGGTATGGGCACGCTCTGTCTTCTCTTCATCATCCAAGCGGTCCAGAGAAACCCCTGGGCTGGCGTCTGGACAATGCTCTTCTTCATCAACACAGAAGCCTTGGCATACTTCTCAGAAGCTCGTGCCTATAGTCTCGTTATGTTTGGTGCAACCTCTGCCTGGTACTTTTGGGATTGCACTAAATCATCCAGCCCCTGGCGTTATGCTGGCATCTTCCTTTCACTATCGATAGCGCTCCTGTCACACATGTGGGCCGTTGTCCTGATTCCCTGCTTCTTGATTGCCATCCTCTTTGACTCATACAAGTCCAAGTGGATCGACATCAAGGCCATCCTGGCTGTCTTGGCCACTTCAGTAATTACACTCAGCTATGGCCCAATCGTGAAGGCGTCGAAAGGAGTTACCTTCGACAACATCATCTTCCACACCCCGCTTTATCAATCCATGTTGACTGTAATCGGCAAAGTGGTGCTTTGCTTCATTGTATTGTTGGTGCTTTGGGTGGTATCGGACATCCTTTTTCAAAGCCGAATCAAGACCAAAATCACTGCGAATATAAATCGTCAAACCGTGCTGGCAACTTGCTTCCTGTTTGCTCCTGCCGTCATTTTTGTCATTACAGAAGTCATGAGGTCGGCCACAATGACACGGTACGCCCTCATTGCCACGATCGGTGCCAGCATCCTCATGGGCTGCTCCTTCAATAGTCTGTTTCAACGTTCAAACAAAGTGATGCAAGCCGCTTTCCTGACACTTCCCATGTTTCTTTTCTCTTGGCATAGTTACACTCAGGCCAAAGAACTCAGGCAGCAGTCCAACCAGCGTCCCAGTTCTCAAACCCTTCTCTCGCAAAAACAACAATCTGCTCCCATCGTCTTCGCTAATGGACTCGATTTTCTCCCGCTTCACTTCTACGCCAAGCCCGAACTTGCCAAGGACTTGCTCTTCGTTGCCGAACCCTCTCTGGCCATCAAATATACGGGTTCAGACGGCATTGACTCTGCGCTCCGCTTCGGTAGTACCTATATGCACATCAACGGGAATCTTCTTGCTTTGTCCGATCTCATCTCACGAAAGACCCCGTTCTGGCTTCTAAAGTCTAAACATGAATTGACTTGGATCGAAAAAGCCTTGGTTCATGCCGGCTTTCAAATCCAGACACCTGCAGAGCCGCGATCCAACTTGGTTCTCGTCCAACCACTGCAGCCTAAACCTATTCCCTAAACGCGACCACCCTGTGAAATGTCAAATAGTTCGCGTCATGTGCCCGGTGGGCTCCTCCGGTCTCATCATCAAAGGCCGTCCGCGAGGCAACAATCAGATCCTTGCCTTCAAACTGCCAGTCCACATATTGAAAGGCGTGCTTAAGCGGGTCTGGATGCTCCAGCACATTTCGCTTTACGGTCCAATTCTTCAAGTCCGGTGAGGACATCAGCACCAGCGTATTCCGCACTGAGGCAGGGTTCTCCGCCGACAACGGATACTTTTCGAGCGCAGGGTTCGACAGCGTCCAGTACAGCTTCGTCTTCTTGTCCCAGCGAATCGTAAACTTCTTCGCTCCACCTGGAAACACCACAAACTCGGTCTTGCCGTCGCGCAAGATCGCCGCGTACTCGCGGTTGGCTACCCGCAACACATTCACAAGCCGGCCGTCGGGCGCCACAATCAAATTGCCTTCCAGCCAATGATCCCCAACCGGCGCGGTCGCCTTCGGAAACTTCAGCCGCGGGCTGAATGTCCAGCTCGACGCCTGCATCAGATCCGCCTTCACGAATGCACTCACCGTTAAGGCCTCAAAGAATCCCCACTTCCCCTCCGGGTGCCATTCCATCCCACGCCAGATCCGCCCCTCATGAATTGCAATCGGCACCGGGGCCGTGTGATAGCCGGTTTCTGTAGTCAGGTACGAGGCTTCACTCCAGTTCTTTCCGCAGTCCACAGACTTGCGGATCACCACTCTCCCATACTCATAGGTCGTCCCCATCAGATACAAGACTTTGCGGTGCTCAAAGAGGTTCGACCAGAATTGATCCTTCAACTCCGCAGTCCGTCTCCAGGCTTTCCCGCGATCCTCAGAACGAAAAACCCGGGTGAGCGCAGAGACACTCTGCGTAGACCCGGGTCCAAAGAAATCGTGCGTTGCCACATAAGCCCCATCGCGACAGCGCACAATCGAAGGCGACCCGATGTAGCTTCGGCTCGCCGCCGCTTCATGATCCACCACCACTCCAGGCGGCAAAACTCCCAGCAACAGCAAACCGGCGATTGAGATCATTGCAAAGTCGAAGCCCCCTGCACACCCATCGTGTTGTCGGCTACGTTCTTGTTCGTATAGTTGTCGAGGTTGATCACGTAGGTCTCAGGGGAATCGAGCAACACCGGTGAATGCGTAGCGCAGATGATCCGGAACTTCTTCTGGTCGGCCAGTTCCAGCAACATCTTCAATATGCGCCGTTGGTTGCTCACCGATAGCGCCATCTCCGGCTCATCGAGAATCAGCACGGTCCCTTCCGGCAGGCTCGGAAAGTTCTCGCGGAACATCGTCAGCATCACCTGTCCGTGGCTCGCCATCTGCAAAAATTCGAGCATCTGCGGGTTGTCCTGAAACAGCTCCAGTTGCATCCGCGGGTTGTGTTGCTCGGCATCAAACAGATAAGGCTTACCCAGCGCTAGCTTGCCGGTATCGAGGCGATAGACGAATCCATCTACCTGCTCGCCCTTCATGGCGTAGAAGATCGAGTGCAGCAAGGTGCTCTTGCCACTGCCATTCTCGCCACTCAGCATGATTACAGGGTGCGACAGGTCAATGATCATCGGCATGTGAAAGTTCAAATTCACGAAAACCGGGTGTGAAAGGATTTTTAGAAACATCGGGTCAGAAGTCACTGTTTTATTCTCTTTTCTCCAGAGTACCGCTCATGCGGCACTTCGTCAGGCTCAAATCCCATTCGGCGCACTTCTTCTATCGCCGCAAAATACTCCCCCAGATCCTCCGCCCCACTCAAAAGCCGCTGCGCCATCTTCAAACGTGAGTCCACATCCAGGTTCATTACCTTGGCCAGTCGCAGCCTCACACTTCCTTCTATTTCACTCACCATCAGTAAACAGCCGTCAGTGAGTCCCAACTTCTTGCGCAACTTCGCAGGGATCACAACCGTGCCCCTCTTACCCATTTGAAGAAACTCTTCACTCATACCATCAGAATATCTGAAATTCAGAAGATCAAAGCCATACAACTAGACCAATTCTCTCTAAAAGTGCATTTTGTGTAGCATCACGCCCCATAAAACTACGGAAAAGGTCTCTCGGCTCTTCACTGTTCCCCTTGGCCAGAATCTTGTCTCGATACTCCCGGCCCACCGATTCATTAAGCACACCCTCTTCCTTAAACCGCGAGAAGGCGTCGGCATCGAGAACTTCCGCCCACTTGTAGCTGTAATAGCCGGCTGCATAACCAACAGGCCCTGAGAAAAGGTGAGTAAAGCCCAGGATCATTCCATACTTCTCAGGCAAAGTGATCGGCGTGAAGCGCTGCAAAACTTCATTAGCCAGCGCCACCAGGTCTACTTCCACATTTGGGACAAATTCGGTATGGAGCACCAGATCTACTGTCGCAAAACCCAACTGCCTCATTTGTCCTGAGGCGGCCCGGTAAGTGCGCGCCCGCTTCATCTTCTGGAAAAGCTCTTCTGGAATAGCCTCACCCGTCTCGTGATGACGCGCGAAGAAATCAAGCGACTCGCGCTCCCAGCACCAGTTCTCCATAATCTGGCTCGGCAACTCCACAAAGTCCCAGGGCACACTGGTGCCGCTCAGGCTCCTCAACGGCACCTCACTAAGGCAATGGTGCAACAAATGGCCGAACTCGTGAAAGATCGTTTCTACTTCGCGATGAGTCAGCAGCGCTGGCTGATCGGGCATTGGAGGGGTCATATTGCCGCAAATCACTCCCAGGTGGGGAGCAAAACTGCCGTCTGCCTGCGGCCCACCGGTGCGCAGCGCTTCCATCCACGCTCCACCGCGTTTGGACTCACGCGGAAACCAATCCGCGTAGAACGCTCCTATCATCCGGCCGTCTGAATAAATCTCGTTGTAGCGAACGCTCGGCTCGTACACCCTGGCGTCTGGAATGTGTTTGACCTCAATCCCAAACAGCTTCTCGCAAAGCTCAAACATTCCGGCCACGACACGATCCACCGAAAAATAGGGTCGCAACGCTTCTTCATCAAAGTCGTAGAGCGCTTGTCGCTGCTTCTCGGCGTAGTAGCCTACATCCCAAGGCTCCAAGTTCTGACCGCTGAAGGCCTCAAGCGCTTCATGTTCTTCTACAAACCGGTCACGCGTCGCCTTTTCCAACTCATACACAAACTCGCGAGCAATCGCCCCCCGTTGCGCCATCCGATCGGCTAGCACAAAATCGGCAAAGGTGAAATACCCGAGCAGAAGAGCTTTCTCCCGACGCAAGGTCAGCACCTGCCGCATCAGATCGCGATTATCGTAAGCGCCTTCAGTAGCACGCTCGTTGTAGCCTTGCCAGAGTTGTCGCCGAATCGGAGCGTCATCGAGGTAGGTCAAAACCGGCACAAAACTTGGTGCTTGCAGAGTAAACCTGTATGCCGCTTTACCCTTGGCCTCAGCGCTCGCCTTTGCCGCTGCCTTAGCGTTCTCTGGTAAGCCCGCCAGTCGTGCCTCATCCTCAACAATCAGCTCAAAAGCATTTGTCGCATCTAACACATTCTGCGAGAACTTTGTGCACAGGCCCTGCAAATCCACGTCGATCGCCAGCAGCCGCGCCTTAAGGTCAGGATCGAGCTCTGCGCCATGCCGGCGGAATGAGTCCACCTGCTTGGTAAGAAACCGTTTCTCAAGCCGGTTCAAGCCATCTTCACTCACACCCTGTATCGCACTCCATAGTTTTGCGTTCAGAGGGATTGAAGCATAGAAGCCGCTCACTTCCGGGTCAATTGTCTGCACCGCCTCGCGCAGCTCAGGCGAGTTCGACACGCATTCCATGTGCCGCACAACAGCCATCGCATTTTCGAGGTTCACGGTCGATTCGTCCAGCGCCGATAAAGTATTGGCAAAGGTCCGGGCCCCGGCAATGTCTTCAATCGAAGTTATGTTCGCCTGTGACTCGGCAATCAGCTCCCTCACGGCAGGCACGATATGCGCCACTTCAATCTGGTCAAAGGGAATCTCAAAAGGTACTCGCAAAAGTGGATTCATGATTGCTTCAACATCTCCTCAATCTTCTCAACGGCAATTTCGCAAGCCGCTTTAGTGGCGTCATAGTGAGTGACAATCCTCACCAGCGTCGGCCCAAAGGCGCTCATCAGCACGCCACGCTCCGTCATACGAGCTGAAAACTCAGCCGCAGTCCAGGGCGTCCCGGCCACATCGAATATCAGAATATTCGTTACTACCTTCGATGCATCGATCGTGATGCCCGGCATTACAGAAATTCGTTCTGCAATCATCCGGGCGTTGGCGTGATCCTCACCGAGGCGTGACGGCATCTTCTCGAGCGCAATCAATCCTGCCGCCGCGAGAATTCCAGCCTGCCGCATCCCGCCGCCCAGCCGTTTACGATACAAGCGGCCTTTGTCGATCAGCGCCTGAGGCCCAACCAACATACTGCCAACCGGCGCGCCCAGCCCCTTCGAGAGGCAGAACATGACTGTATCTACCTTGGCCGTGATCTCCGCAACCCCGCGTCCTGCCGCAGCAGCCGCATTAAACAAACGCGCCCCGTCCATATGAACAGGCAACCCCATCGAATGCGCACCATCGCAAATCGCGTCAAGTTGCGCCTGCGGGTATACCGTTCCCCCGCCCACATTGTGAGAATTCTCAACTTCAATGAGCCCGGTTGGCGCAGCGTGCGGTCCCAACGGTCGAATTTCCGCCTTCACCCGCGCCCAATCAAGCAAACCGTCCGCAGTCGGAATCGCCCGCGCCACACAACCGGCAAACCAGGCCATCATCGACAACTCGTAGTTCAGGATGTGCCCGCGCGAATCGCAGATCACTTCCTGCCCATGTTCGGTGTGAATCTTGATCCCGATCGTATTCCCCATCACCCCCGTAGGAACAAACAATCCGGCTTCTTTACCGAGAATCTCCGCCGCGCGCTCTTCTAACCGGTTCACCGTAGGGTCTTCACGATAGACGTCATCGCCAACCTCGGCAGCAGCCATCGCCGCACGCATCTCAGCCGTCGGCCGCGTTACTGTGTCACTGCGCAAGTCGATCATGTCAGCCATCGAACACCTCTAGTCCAGTCTCTCCAGATTCACCAGATCTGTCATGCCAAAATCGTTACCGGTGTAAACAAGTTTCAGTCCACTCATCCGAGCCAAGGCATAACTCATACAATCTCCAAAATTAAGCCCCGCCGGGTGCATACCTTTTCCGAAACGCAGGAATGCTCCCAGCGCCATCTCGGAATGATCTCGCCTGAACTCCAAGACCTCAGCCCCACAATCACGAATAAAGCCTTCAACCGCATATCTCCCGTCCACGCCAAGAGAGCTTATCACCAGGCTCGCCTCCAGTAAAGTCGGTGCGCCAATAGCAACAAACTTTGTTTGGCCTAACAAACTCTTCAATCGCGAAGCCCCAATTTGATTTAGCAATGCGCACAAAACGGCAATGAAGCAAATCAATTCAATTCTGATATTCAGATATTCAGAATATCTATCCAAGAAACTCCTGAAAAACCTCATTCGAAACCAACACTCCCCGCGAAGTTAATCGAATCCGTTCTCCCTTCCATTCCAGCAGCCCATCGCAAACCAACTTTGAAATCTCTTCCCCAAACCGTTCCCCAGCCACAACACCCTCACTCAATCGCAACCCAACCCAATACTTTTCATTCTCCACATCGGCCAAAATCCGCTCGTGCCGCACCCCTCCGATCGCATATTCCTTAACGTCCTCTGCATTCTGCCACCGCCACTTCCCGTCAAAAGAATGCGCATCCGCCCCAAATCCAAAATACGGCGCCATCTTCCAATACTTCAAATTGTGCAAACTCTCCGCCCCTGGTCGCGCAAAGTTCGAAATCTCATACCGATGAATCCCCGCCTCGGCCAATCGCTCCACCGCACGCTCGTAGAAATCCGCCTGAAGATCTTCACTTGGAATATCCCGAGCCCCATACCGCTTCCCGTTCAGCAATACCTCGGCCCCTAAACGGCTATCCTCATCCACTTCGAGGATGTAAACGCTTACATGCGGCACATCCAACCGCAAAACGCAGTCCAGACTCTCCTCCCAACTCTCCCTGGTCTGCTCCGCCAACCCCGAAATCAAATCGAGATTGATAGAATCGATCCCGTGCGCCCGCAAAAGCGCCACATCCGATGCCACAATAGCCGCCGAATGCTTACGACCAGACCGCCTGATCTCCCGCTCGACGAAGCTCTGCACCCCCAAACTCACCCGGTTGATGCCGAATCGTCGCCAGGCAGCAACCCTCTCTGCGGTCAACGACCCCGGTGCCGCCTCCATCGTCGCCTCCATCCAAGGCCGACCTGGCACAGCCTTCAACACTGCTTCGAGATCGTCCAAATCCCACAAACTGGGCGTTCCCCCGCCCAAATACAATGTATCTGGGGTAAACATCCACTCAGTGCCGCCAATTTCGTCGACCAAACGCTTCTGGTAGACCGGTTCGAGGTCTTTCGGAAATACCCCCGAAGCAAAATTGCAGTAGCTGCACTTCTGCGCGCAAAAGGGGTACGAGATGTAGACCCCAGCCATTAGAGGACGACAGCTTCGCCGATTCGCTGCTCCAGCAGATCCGCCATCAGTTCCTTCAAGGTCTGACCTGTCGCTGCGAATACAAAGGCACTACGGGCATCTTCCCAGT
>ENA-ORBV01009036-ORBV01009036.1-microbial-mat-metagenome-genome-assembly--contig:-NODE-9036-length-16527-cov-7.385957_pt1 | contig 16527 bp, 18 predicted proteins | sample MGYA00237777_ERZ505514 | MGnify/ENA primary metagenome ERZ505514 (study PRJEB26160, sample SAMN06269048) | microbial mat metagenome | isolation source: Oligotrophic lake microbial mat | place... | reverse complement strand
GCCTGCGATATGCATAACGCCTCAATTGGACATGCTCGCTAGACCTGACAGCTGGAGTTTTGACTCAGGCTCCTAGTAGAGATCAACAAAAAGTGGATTGATAATATTGAAAAAACCACCAAACCATACGTATATAACAAAATCGTGCTCAAGGGGCCTGGCATGGCACTTTTTAGTAAATATCCAATTGAAAAATGTGATGTTAGATTTTTTGGTAAAAGTCACCACCCGCGAATTCTTGCCACCCTTCTCGTAAAAGGCAAACGCCTCGACATGGTAATCGTGCATCCCACCACACCGCAAAGTGAGGCCGGCTACCGAGAGCGCAATCAGGAATTTGAGCTAATCGGCAGCGAATTAGATAAATTACCAAACACAAAAATTTTAATGGGCGACTTAAATTGCGGGCCCTGGTCACCTGAGTTCAAAGCTCTTCTGTCTCATGGCTTGAACGATTCGCAAAAAGGCTTTGGACCGCAGCCTTCGTGGCCAGCCCGATTCGGCCGAATCGCTGGGCTACCAATACCGCCCCTGATACCAATTGATCATGTGCTCATAAGTGAAGATCTCTGCGCAACTGAACGCAGCGTCGGCCCCGCGATGCAATCAGATCACCTGCCCGTCTTCGTGCAGCTGCGCATGGCGAAAGAAAAGCCTGTTGAGAACAACTAAAACAACTTGCCTTTTGCGTTATAGACGTCATTGTAGACTCCACCATGCATTTTGCTCAGCACCTGCATATCAGCTTTTGCCAGGCCCGGCTTTTTTATTCTTGCGTATAAATCGGCTCGTGCTTGATATAGTTCGCTCAGATGCCTGTTGAAATGCTGTCTTTTAACTTTCTCCGATTCGTACCGGGCTATTCCAGCGCTGTAGGCCTCGAGCTCCTGCTCAGGCTTGTGCAACAGGCGGTAGGCCTTGCCCAAAATGACATACTTTCCATAATGGCAAAGCTCATCTTTTTCGCAGGCTTTGATGTCTTCAATGGCCAAAAGTGGCTTGCCTATAGCTATGTACATGTCCGCTCGTGCTTCATGTAAACCAAAACGGTCCCTCTGGCCCACGCCCAGCCCTTTGCTCTCGAGCAGTTTGCCGTAATATTCAGGAGTTTCTGAGTACCTCTTTAACGATTTCAGCAAGGTAATTTTATTCTTGTAAGCGTCTGCCAGGGCAGAGGTATCTTTTGAAGCAATGACCTCATCAACATCTGCCAGAGCCAGCAAATGGCGCCCCTCCATTTCATAAGCCTGACTTCTGCCCACCAGTGCTCGAGCCGTTTTAGGAGCCAGTTTTAAGCACCTGTTATAGTCGGCAATAGCAAGATCGCACTCACCGGCTGAAAGATAAGCCTGGCCTCTTTCGCGGTAAGCATAAGCGTCATTTGCATTTTTGGCGATGCGAGCGTCTAGCTCTCTCATCGAAAATTCTGACGCTTTGATATTATGGGCACCGTCTTCAAAACTGAGACCCGGCGCAACAGATAAGGTCAAGCTAAAAATCAAACCTATAGCTGCCACTCTTGTGTTCACTTGAAAATCAGTCTCCAAATTCGATTCTAGTGGGCAGCTTCGGATTTTTAAATTGTGCAGTGCGCACATCTTCGTCGGCAAGACCCTTCATACCTTGTTTAGCGTAGCAGAAAGCACGAGCAAGGCGGTAGTGCTCATTGTTAGGGTCGTCCACGAGTACGCCCGTCAACTCTTGCATGGCCTTGCCGTATTTGCCCATTTGAATTAGCAGCCTGGCCTTTCGGTAATACAAATCTGAGTTGTTAAAATTGGCTTGTGAAGCCTCGCAAGCCGATTGATAAGCTTTTTGTGGATTTGGATCAGAGCTGAAAAATGCGCGAGTAAGCACCAGTTTCTTATCGCTATTTTCAACAGCCGCACCGTCTTCTGCATAATTAGGCGCGTAAGCACCTGTGTTTGAGCGAGATCCGACACCGGCATTGTAGGGGGCTGCAGACTTTGTGGCAGCAACAGAATTAAAATCCAGCGCAGAATTGGCCACCGCCGGCACCGGCGCTTTCACAACTGCAGGAACAGGCTGAGCTGTGCCGTTTGCCACACTGGTGCTGTCTAATTCTAATTCTTGAAAAACGGTGGGCGGAATGCGCTCGGGAGCATTCGGCTTAACTGCAATAAGCAGTTCGTTACCGGTCCATTTGCTATGCATAACCGGTGTTTGCCTGGCGCCAGGGTGATCTTCTTTCACTTCATTTTGAATCGCCTGTTGAGCATTCGAAAAAATCTTCGCCACTGGCACGGTTGAGCCGCCAGCCCGCAGACCATCTAAAAGATTCTTAGTGAATACACCGTTGTCGTACCGTTTCGATTCCCACGATTGTTCATCTGGTTTGCTTGAGCAAATTACCATCTGCCCGCTGCCTTCCGCTAAAGCCTCTGCGTCAAAGTTACCGGTGCGCGCAATGCCTTTTCCTTCCCCACCCACGCAGCCGCTATGGCAGGCATCCATCACCAGCAAAACTCTGTCTGAGAGCACACGACTCTGAATTGATTCCAGCACTTTTTGCATCTCGATGCCGGTAGCAAATAAATCTTCGGGGTCTGAGTCGGCGGCGACAATATAATTGCGACCGCGTAAATCCATTTGCGAAGGGCTTCCATGAGTGGAAAAGAAAAGCACAATCATGTCGTCAGGGCGGGCAAGCCGTGCCAGAAATTTACTGCCAAGCTCAGACATAATGCGCCTTTGCGTTGCTTTTTCGTCCAGCAAAATGCGCACATGATCAGGGGCGAAATGCCCCTCATGAGTCAGATAATGATAAAAATCGCGTGCGTCTTTGGTGGCATATTTGAGTTTGGGAATTTTATCGCTGCTGAACTGTCCGATGCCTACAATTAGAGCCCACTTATCGCGCACTGGCCTATTGATATTAGCCGGTGAAGCAGTGTTGCTTGACTGAGCTGGCGCAGGCGTAACAGGAGGCTGTTGTGGAGCGGCAGAGACCGGGACGCCTGTCAATAGCAACAAAATTGCTGCCAGCAATGCTTTCGTATCTTTCACGGCAAAACCTTTCATATGGAACTCAACAGGAAGTTGAATTCTATATACCTCAAAGGACGAGCAGCGCACCAACAAAATAGGTAAACTGAAATCATCTGATTTTTTTGCGGAGTCCAGAGAGTGGGTCGAACCGACATTTGCGCCAGCTGTTGCCGAAAGGTGTGGTCAAAATTTTCCTTATTTGTACTAAGTTTGGTAATTTGCAGCGGCCATTGGGCTGTTGCACTGCCTGTCAGTGACGATAAAAAACAAATTGATGCGCTTTTAATCAAGCAAACCAGTTTCTATTACGGTGACCACACAATATATCTGACCCGCGACGCTTTTAAAGACGTGTTCGAGAAAAACGGCACGATTTCTATAGCCCGTGCTCCTGACTGGAATGTGGTTACTTTCAATCCGCTTAAGAAACTTTTTGTTGAAAATCCAAAAAATAGTATGTCTGGATTGCTACTCAAACCTTTCGACCTCATGGGCGAAAATAATATACACGAAAAAGCCGTCATTCCAACGGCCGTAACGACTTTCAAGGGTTTCCGCGCACAAAACTATGCCTCACCATCGACCTTCAGCCGTCACGCCAGACAGCTTTACAGCGAAAAAAAAATCTCCAGTTCAGACCTCGGCCGTATCGACATGACTAATGTATTGGTGACTATAAACGATGGCCAGCGAGCGATTTTGGCCAAAATGTTCGACCTACCGCTTAAGCCGGGGTTAACCGTTCAATGCATCAAGACATCGCTGGACGGATCTACCGAATCACATTTACTAACTTCTTTAATTCAAAAAGTAAAAGTATCAGACGCCGACATGCGCATGGCCACTAGCTACAAAAAAGTGAAAGAGCACGCTCAGCTGCTTAACTACAGCGAAAGCACTAACGATGGCTTACTTAAAATGATGATCGGCGATGGAAAAAAATCACGCTAGCACTATTGTACTTGACATTAAATGTGGTGCCAAGAGCAAATGACAACGTTTGGCGCTTGTTGTCATGCGGGAAAGCTATAAACAGCAAGGCATCCACATAACACACGCTTTCGTCGAGGTAAGGTTCAATGAGCTCGCAGAATTCACGCGCCCCCCAATGTTTCGAAACGGGATTCGCCAAAACTTACCAGGTATTACCAAGCGCCAGCGTTATGGCCGATGAGCTAGACAACATATTGGCTGCCAGACAGCATTTAGAGCAGTCGCTCGCCAGCGACAAACCAACATTTACCAGCGAAACCTTGAACACCATGTATGAGAGCGCCAGTGTGATTCGCCTGAAAAGAACAGCCCGGGCTCTTGCAGCGCAAACCATCAGCGCTGACGACGAGAACAATTTCATCACCAGCGATAAACTTCCCGCCATCGCTTCACCTTTAGTCTTGTCGGTCGGCACCTCGCAAACCAAGCTCCAGGCGCTGCCTGTCATGGCCGCTCCTGTTCGTCGCCGCAACTTACTACCTGCGCCAAAAACCAATATGCTGCCAATCAGTTCGCCTACCGAACTGCGCGGCATAATTCGTGAAAGCCATTCCAAACGTCAAGAACAAATCAAAGCCAGAAAAACCCGTCAGGGTCTGTCGAGCTCCCGCACTAACCAACAAGCTAAGAACGGCGGCCTCTGGCGCAAGGTTAAAGAAGTTTTCGCCCAGCCAATGCGTCAACTTTCACACTTGCTTGACCAATTAGCACTCGCATAATTTAGAAACCACGGAGACGGACAATGCTTAAATCAGAAGCTACACGCATCATCAAAAACATCGTCGAAGACACTGGCGCTACATTTACAGAGGAGCAGCTAGAAGCCATTACCCAGATGTTTCTGCGTATCACCCAGACCACAGTTGACGAAGCCCTGGCCAACTACCGACCCAGCAGCGGCGGTCGCGGCCCGTACTAGACTGATATACGTCGCCTCCGTCACTGTATATTTCGCCCAAATCGTAGTAAAGTTCAAAGTCTTCGTAGCCATTGCCGCGAAGACTTTAACGTTGCTCGCACCGCTGCCAATTTGGAATAGAAAAAATGCCGACTAAAGAAACCGACAAACAATTTCTCACCAATGCCAAGAATCTTGAGAAAGAAACTATTGAGATGCGGCGCTATTTGCACGAACATCCAGAGCTGAGTTTTTATGAATTTGAAACAGCCAAGTTGATGAATGAAAAGCTCGAAGGCCTGGGCTACAAAACTAAAAAAGGAGTCGGCAAAACCGGCATCACCGCCGACTTTGGCAAAAGTGGACCAATGGTGGCCATTAGAGCCGACATGGACGGCCTGCCCATCGACGAAGATAATCAAGCCGGCTATGTGTCCAAGAACCAGGGCGTCATGCACGCTTGCGGTCACGACGGCCACATGGCCTGTGCCCTGACAGCGGCAAAAATGCTATCGCAAACAGAAATTCCCGGTCGCATTCGCATGGTCATGCAACCAGCAGAAGAATTCGGCGACGAAGAAGGAAAATCCGGCGCCTGCCGCATGCTAGAAGACGACGCTCTTGACGAAGTTTCGTCAATCATCGGTCTGCACATGGACGCCAGTTTGCCGGCCGGCAAAGTCGGCATTATTCCAGGGCCGATTATGGCAGCGGTCGATGTTTTCACCATTCATATTCAAGGCAAAGGCGGCCACGGCGCTTATCCTGAGACAACAGTAGACGCTGTGGTGCTGGGCTCGCAAGTAGTGCAAGCAATTCAGCAGATTATCTCCAGGCGCATCTCCGCACTTGATCCGGCTATCGTTACCATCGGATCGTTCCAGAGTTCGAGCACCAGGGGCAATATCATCTCAGATAGCGTCGTGCTGGAAGGAAGCTTTAGAACTTTCAACCCACAAGTGCGCGAACAAATAATGGTAGAACTCGACAAAGCCTGTCAGCTGGCTCGCATACTCGGCGGCGATTACAAAATTTCTTACGAGCTGGGTTATCCTGCCACAGTCAACGATCCGGTCATTACCGAAATCATGAGACAGGCAGCAATTGATTTGATTGGCAAAGAAAATGTGATCGCCGTTCAGCCGAAAACCTGGAGTGAAGACTTTTCGATGCTGGCCGAAAAAGTGCCCGGGGCCTTCATGTTCTTAGGGGCAGAAATTCAAGGCAGCACCAGAAGCCACCACAGCCCGAGCTTTGATTTAAACGAATCTGGACTCTACTTAGGTTCAGCCGTTCTAGCAGAGACCGCGCGCAGACTGGCTCTCCATCACAAAGATGAGCAGTAATCGAGGATCATTTGAACCCGCGTCTTTTAGAATTACAGCCGTATCCTTTTGAGAAACTGGCCGCTCTTTTATCTGGAGTGACGCCAGCAGGCAAGTCAGCGATTTCATGGTCAATTGGAGAGCCTAAACACGCGGCTCCTGACTTTATTGCTTCAGTAATTGCCCGTGAGATTGGTGGATTATCAAGTTATCCGCTTACAGTGGGCGAGCCCGATTTGCGAACAGCAATCGGCGACTGGTTGGTTGGGCGTTTTAAATTGCCTGCTGAATCCATCGATAAAGACAAGCATATTTTGCCTTGTAACGGTAGCCGCGAAGCCCTTTTTGCCTTTGCTCAGGCGGTGGTGTCGGAGAAATCAGATAAAGAAGATGCGCTTGTCCTGATGCCAAACCCCTTCTATCAAATTTATGAAGGAGCGGCATTGCTTGCCGGTGCGCAACCATATTTTCTCAATATCAATGCGCAGACATTAATGCCTGACTTTGACAGCGTGCCCGAAGACATCTGGAAACGCTGCCAGCTATTGTTTATCTGCACTCCAGGAAACCCTACCGGGGCCGTTATTGGCGCTGAGCAAATGAAAAAACTAATTGCTCTTGCTGATCAATTTGATTTTGTAATTGCTTCAGATGAATGTTATTCTGAATTATATTTTGACGAACAGCGGCCTCCCGTTGGACTTTTACAAGCGTGTGCCGAAATGGGACGGAATGACTTTGCGCGCTGCATCGTATTTCACAGTCTCTCCAAACGTTCGAATCTGCCTGGAATGCGTTCTGGCTTTGTTGCTGGTGACGCCGCAATTATTACCAATTTTAAGTTGTACCGCACCTATCATGGATGCGCCATGTCACCGCCTTTCCAGCGCGCAAGTGCTGCTGCCTGGCGCGACGAAAAACATGTGGCGGCTAATCGCGAACTCTATCGTGTCAAATTTAAAGCGGTGCTCGACATTCTGCAGCCGGCAATGAGAATGAGCGCACCGCAAGGAGCCTTTTACCTCTGGCCAGAAACTACTATTGGCGGCAAAGTTGTCTCAGATAAGGAGTTTGCCCAACAGTTGTTTGCTCAGGAAAATATTACCGTTGTGCCTGGCAGTTATTTATCGCGCGATGCTCACGGAAGTAACCCTGGAGTAAATCGCGTGCGCATAGCTCTGGTTGCGCCTTTTGATGTGTGCGTGGATGGGGCGAAGAGATTGGCAAAGTTTGCTGGCGGGTGAAGTCGTCTAAATGCCACAAGATTATTCGAACAATTCGACTACGCGACACGATGATTATTTAGCAATTTCACAAGCCCTGGCCGCTTGCGACGATAGCGCTCTAAAGCAATTATTGCTGTCCGGAGCCAGGCTGAGTTCTGGCATTGGCGGCGATTGTTCGCTGGTGGAAATAGCCGCTAAAAAAGTATTCGTCAAAGAGATTCGATTGACCGAAATCGAAAGGGCAAATTTATTGTCGACAATCAATCTTTTCGACCTGCCAATGTTTTATCAATATCGCCTGGGTTCAGCCGGCTTCGGCGCTTTTCGCGAGCAGTCCATGCACTTCAGCTGCAACAAGTGGATATTGAGCGGACAGTGCCATTTGTTTCCACTACTTTATCATTGGCAAATTTTGCCGACCGAAAGACCAGTCGAACTAACAATGGACCATGCGGAGAAGACAAAATCGACTATCGCCTTCTGGAATAATTCAGAGGCGGTTGGCTGGCGTTTACAGGCTCTGCAAGAGGCAACATTCACATTGGTCCTGTTTCTCGAATTTACGCCGGTCACACTATTTGATTGGCTGGCTGAGAAAATTGCTGCTAAAAAGTTGACCGATACTGCCGTTAAAAAAGTAGAGGCAATGCTCAATGAATTATGCGATTTTCTGCAAAGCCAAAACGTTGTGCATTTTGACTGCCATTTTCAAAATATTTTCGTCAAGTCAGAATCTATTTTGCTTGGAGATTTTGGCCTTGCCTTGTCAGCCAGCTTCGATATAACTGAAGAAGAATCGGACTTTCTACACCGCCACAAGACATACGACCGGTGCGTAGCCATGTCAGCACTGATGAAAAGCCTTGTTATCGGCGCCACTAGCTCAGAAGACTGGCGTGCCGAAGTCGCGACTATTGTCGCTGGTGAAGTACCAAATGAGCATCTGACGCCTTACATGGTTTCTGTCATCAAAAAATTCGCTCCGGCAGCCATTGCCCTTTCTGATTTTTATGAAGAGCTGGGTGCCGACAAGAGTGCGGTTTATCCTGATTCGGAGATGGCACAGCTACTCTTGCGTGGACTTACCTAATGTTTTCATCGGAGGACTACCTAAATACATTTTCGGAAAAAGTCAAAGAGAATTGGACACTTCCATTTCGTTTGAATGATTATTGCCCTGAGCTACAGTCAACTCTGGTGTACAAAATAGCCCCCGACGGAGGCCTTCATAATTTAAGGATGATAGGGAGTTCCGGGCTGAATACTTTTGATCAATCGGCGCTGAAGGCAATTCAAAGTACAGTTCTGTTAGAAAGGCCCGCTTGCGGATTAGAGCACGATCTTCAAACCTTTTTTGCCTTTAATTTTGAGAGCAAGGAACGAACAGTAATTACCAAAATTTACGACAACTCACGCCGGGCAAAATTGTAACTTTGAGCAACGGTAGCACTCTGCTTTGGAAAAGCTGATTAGCGGATAGCTAAGAAGCCATCATTCTCCAAGTTATCCTTGCAAATCCGGCAAACGGTGCCGGTATTACTAGAATAATAGTCGAATGCCCCTAGTGCTGGTCGCCCATAGAGTTTGAGCCCGAACTTAAATCGCCGCCAATTTTTTCTGCTCTCGAATTTATCGCAGGTGTCCAAACTGCAATCAAGAAGTAAATGTTTCCGACTTTAAGGCAGTAACAAGAAACTGTTGGACGGGTGTAAGTTTGCGAGTTATTTTTCCAAAGTTTGGCGAATTAAAATTCCCTCCACGTCGCCCGAAAGTTAGACGGGCAAACAAAGCGAAAAACAATTCGCAAAATTTTCAGACTTTAGTGCCGCAAAAAGGAGAAAAAAAGCGCGCAAATTCACAACTACTACAAGAGGCGCTACTACTCGCCTGCGATAGGCCGATTCCGAAACAGATTGTCAGAGAAACTCATTTGCGTTTTTGCCACCATTAGCGGTGAACAAGGCATAAAATTCTTCAGTTTTTGCAACAGAGCCAAAATTGCCAATTAATTCGCCATTTTTTGCCAGATAATAATGCGCCAAAAAAACTGCCAAATAATTCGGAACGTCACAAGCGTCTTTGCCACTATATTTGGTGCTGTTTAATACTATTAGTTATAGTATTAATTTGGACTTGAAAAATGGCTGTGATTTGATTAAATTGAAAGCGCAGGTGCTTCCTCTCCGGAGGGCTGGCCAAAAGTAACAAGATCCAGGATGATGGAAAAATATCCGACATAACTGAGGAACCATGAGATATCTAACAGCTCTTGTAGATGACGATCTAAAAGCGCTGGTATTTGCCGCTTAGCTGAATTCCCGCGTAAACTTATTCGCCAGTTTTGTGGTCAAGCGAATTGCGCTCGGACTGGTGTTTTGAGAGACTTATTCAAGATTTAAACGGTGGGAACTCGTCACAACCGAGTTCCCAGAACTAAGACATCGTGCTGAAACACGGTGTCAAAGCCACTAGAGTGTCCTAGATTTGGTTGTTCTTGTCCAGCCGTTTTGCGAAATGGTTGGCAGACGCAGACGAAAGTTATCGATTATTCATCTGTCTCGCATGCAGCCAGCAGGTAAAGCTGCGCTCGCGTTGCGACCGAGGCAATATTTATTGCTCGGCTAAGTGCTCGTCGATGCGGAGAATGCTGTCTGTCAGGCGAGCAAAGAGAAAATATCAAAAGGGCTTTGGGGGCGCAGTGAAGCATGCAAGTCGCCAAAGAGCATATCTGGCGCGTCAAAAGGAGAAAGTGACGGATCAGGGTTCCCTTGAAGCAGTGACTGATGTCATTGTTTTAGTGGAGGTTGAAGAGACGAGTTCTCTACAACCGCAATTGGCTGAGCTGAGCATTGATCAAACAGGACGCGTACCGTGCCACATGTGTGGTTGCTGGTGCGGTCCTTTTGTGCGCCTTGGTCCGTTGCGGCGTAGCCGCCACGGGAAGGCAAATGGAGGCAGAAAGACAAGGGACTGTAAATCAAGAAACAGAAGCCGAGGTTCTCCGGCTGTTCCACGCTGAAAAGTGGGGACCGACAGCGATCGCGACACAACTTCAGCTGCATCATTCAACGGTGCAGCGTGTACTTGTAAGTGGTGGAGTGCCCATCAAGCGATTGCAGGTGAGAAAAACGAAAGCAGATTTATTTATTCCGTTTATTTTAGCGACGTTAGAGAAGTATCCGAAGCTCACAGCAGCGCGACTATTTGGCATGGTGAAACAGCGAGGTTATTGTGGTGCGCCAAGTAGATTTAGGGCGCTGGTAGCCATGCTGAGACCAAGACCTGCTGCTGAAGCATATCTTAGAACTGCGACGCTACCAGGAGAACAGGCTCAATGTGACTGGGCGCATTTTGGCAGAGTGAAATTTGGCAATGCTGAGCGGCGACTTTTAGCCTTTGTTATGGTTTTATCGTGGTCGCGGCATGTCTTTGTCAGGTTTTACACCGGTGATGCGATGCCGAATTTTCTGCGTGGGCATGTTGATGCGTTCAATTTTTTTGATTCGGTGCCGCGTGAAATTTTGTACGACAATTTGCGCAGTGCGGTGCTTGAGCGCTATGGTTCAGCGATTCGATTCAACCCGCAGTTGTTGGAATTAGCGGCACACTATCACTTTCAGCCGAAGCCAACTGGGGTACGCAAGCCTCAGCAAAAAGGGCGCGTGGAGCGCGCAATTCAGTATATTCGCCATTCTTTTTTTGCTGCTAGGCAATGGACTGATTTAGAAGACTTGAATGCTCAAGCGCTGGAGTGGTGTTTAGAAGTTGCTGGTGAGCGCAATTGCCCGGGGCAAAGAGAGCTGACGGTGCTGAAGGCCTTTGAGAAAGAGAAGCCATCACTAGTGGTGCTGCCGGCTAATTCGTATCCATGTTTTGAGAGAAAAGAGGTGCAGATTGGCAAGACTCCATATGCGAGATTTGATCTTAATGATTACAGTGTTCCTCACAAGTATGTGAGGAGAAGCTTGACGGTGAGAGCGACGCCAGATGCAGTGCGTATTTTTGATGGCAGTGAAGAAGTAGCGACTCACATTCGCTGTTACGACAAAGGGCAACAAGTCGAAGACAAGACGCATTTGTTAGAGCTGCAGAACTACAAAGAAGCTGCATTCAAACATCGTTCAATTGATATTCTCCGGCATTCGGCGCCATCAGCCTCAGAGCTAATGAAGCAGGCGGCAGAGCGCGGACACAATCTTGGTCGTCTAACACAGCGACTGACGCAGCTGCTAGAGCTGTACGGGCCAGGTGAGTTGGAGGCGGCGATTGTAGAAGCGCTAGCATCTGATTCCCCACATGCTGCAGCAGTTCAACAGTCGCTAGAGAGCCGACGTAGTAAGAGGGGCTTGTGGCCGCCAGTTGCGCTTAATTTTGGCACTAGCTCGCCAGCTAAAGATTTGATTGTGGTGCCAAAAACGCTAGATGCTTACGACAATCTCGTATTGCGCCAGTCGGAGGAAGAGTAAATGACGTCAGATCTAAAAGAAAGAGCGAAGAAGATTGGCTTGAAGGCAATTGTAGCTAACTGGGAGAAGTACGTTGGAGAGAGCTGGCTAGAGCCTTTGATTATTGCGGAAGAGGAAGAGAAGGACAGGCGCAGTCTCGAAGCAAGACTGAGAGAAGCAGCGATTGGTGAATTCAAGCCGATGGCAGACTTTGATTGGAGCTGGCCGCAGAAAATTGATCGAGAACAAATCGAAGAATTGCTCACTTTGGATTTTCTGAAAGACCATTCCAATATCGTGTTGTTGAGCACCAATGGTCTGGGCAAGACAATGATTGCACAGAATCTTGCGAGCATTGCGCTTGGGCGCGGCTACAAAACGCGCTTTGTGAAAGCTAGCAACATGCTGAACCAGCTTCTCGAATGTGATGGTGCCACTGCTAGAAGTCGCTGTCTGAAGAAGTATTGTTCACCGCATTTACTTGTGGTTGACGAAGTCGGTTACATGAATTACGACAACAGATACGCAGATTTGCTGTATGAGGTCATCTCCGGTCGCTACCAAAAGGCATCAACAGTAATCACCACTAACAAAGGCTTCAAACAGTGGGGCGAAATTTTTCCTAACGCAGGATGTGTAGTCACTATGGTTGATCGACTGTTGCACAGGTCCGAGACGATTGTCATCGAGGGCGAGTCATATCGGCATCATGAAGCGATGGAGCGGGCCGCACGGAAAGAGGCAGAGCGCAAAGCGCGCAGAAAAAAACCAAATGAAGAACCAGCCAAGAAGGAGAAAAATCAATGACTATTCGTGTTCTGATGTTTTTGGAGTGCAATCAATGCCATGCACCATTTGAGCAGAGGCTCGTAGCAGCGCAAGAGTTTCCGGCAGAATTGCGAGAAGAAGTCCACGAAATGGTGCTTTCTGCTGAAGCTAAACACTGGGAGGTTCGGAAGAATGCGACGGAGCACTACTGCACCGAATGCATCCACTCGTTCTAAAGCAGCAGCAAAACCTCAAGAAAACAAAGGCTCGGCAAAATGCCGGGCCTTTGTTTTCTTGAACTCTGATGGAACGCAAAGGATTCACGAAACGAACACATCGATCTCAAACGCTTAAGCGGCATTTGTGCGCGCTTTTAAGCAGGCGTTAACACGGGTCGCCACGCACGTTTCGTGCGCGTACTTCGCTCCGTTGATGTCCGAATATTTGTTACCTTCAGTAATTGAGTTGCCACAAAACTCACAGACCGAGCGGATTTCGTTTCTTGCGGTTCGTTCTATGCCGCGATTAGCAAACTGTTTCGCACGTCCCTGTTCGTCAAGTTCTGACCATCTAACTTGTCTAAGTGAAGTCGCCAACGTCTTTTCCTTCTTGTCATTTTGGGCTTTAGATTACCAGCGTTACACAGAATAGCGCTTTTGATCTTTTGGATTCGTTCATATGCAGGCAGGATCTTTTCTATATTGTCCTTAACTCAGGTTAGGTAACATCCGCACCTTAATCAATTTCTGATTATGAGGACCACCCTCGCGCAAGACCATGGTGTCTGCGGGGTCTGTTATAAGGGGATCGAAAGGGCGGTGTGACATAGCTGCACCTCCGTCAAGGAGTAATATCCATACATCCGTATGGTCGCAGGTGTCGTAATGTCTGCTGCTGCCCCCGGCAAGATGCATGCCAAGAAGTTGGTTAATTTTTGCGTAACTCTTGAGGAAAAAATAGCTATTTGTTGGCTGTTCGTTGTACGATATTCATATGGGAGGTGACAAAAATGGCAGACAAAAAAACAATGACGCTTAATCTGACAGATGCCGAAATGTTGGCACTTGAACAGTTGTCTATCGAGAAAGACATAAGTAAGACAGCTGTTTTAAGACAAGCACTAAGACTTTATCAATTGGTAAATGTGCGTTTGAAAGACGGCGAAAAGCTTATTTTTGAACACGAAAAGACCAAGGCTAAATCGGAGCTAGTGTGTCTATGAGTGAGCGTAGCACGGCCTATCTAAAACACCGAAAGCTAAATGAGATTGTGGAGGCGGTTTTAATTGATGACATATCGAGAGAAGAAGTAGCTCAGGCACAAAAATCTTGGGAACCTACCTTCGCCAGCCCTGGGGCAAAAGCACAACACTCGCACTGGGACTGGAATGATAAATATCAATTAGTGGTGAAAGCACCTTTAGCTTTTCGGATTTTTGGATTGGAAGCAGATAAACAGATTCAAGGACTCATGCTGGTTCTAACTACTGGTAAATTCTGCAACGTGGAAGAACACAAAGGTAAGCCGCTCATTTACATCGACTATCTAGCGACTGCACCATGGAATTCCGCAGATGTTGTTGCTGAACCAGTTTATTCTGGCGTAGGCAAAGTACTTTTACGGGTGGCATGTCAGCTAAGTGACGAAGAAGGCTTTAAGGGCAGAATCGGGCTGCATTCATTGCCGCAAGCCGAGTCTTGGTACCGAGATGTTTGTCTGATGACAGATCTAGGTGAAGACAAAACCTATAATAATTTACGATATTTTGAGATGACGCCTGAACAGGCAACGAGGTTTACGAAGGGGTAAGGATCATGAAACTAAAAATGACAAAGGAGTGGCTACTTAAGAATGTTGAAAAAGAGGACAAGGCGATAGTTTCAGCAGGAAGTTTTTGTTTAGGTAAGTTGGAAACATTGGTAGAACTCTCAAAACAGAAGAAGAACCCGGCACCGGTACCGGCCTTTGGGCGCTTGATAAATTTTTGTCGTCGAGACAAAGGATTGACGTTAGAAAAACTCGCAGACTTGGCCCGTGTCGACCTTGATGAGGTAGTAAGTATTGAACAATCTCTCGAATACAAAGCGGAGCCGCGTACTGTCTGTCAACTAGCTAAAGTCTTGCAGTTGCCAGAGGACAAAGTTTTGCAACTTTCAGGAAACACTTTGGCACGAGACGAAGGATTGAATGAGGACGCTGTGAAGTTCGCTGCTAGTGCCCAATCAATGGAGAAATTGAATCGCGACGAAAAGAAAGCGCTAGAGCAGTTTGTCAAACGACTGGCGCAAAAAAAATAAAATGAGGTGTGGAGATTGAGAAATTTATTGCTCAGAGTGCATACAGCTGAAGACATCGACGCCCAAGTCGAAAAGATCTTTAGAGGGCTGGGCTCTCCTTCTCCACCACTCTCGCTTGATGACGTACGAGCACTTCTCAAGCTTGACCGACAATATTATTCATCCCGAAATGACAGTGCGGTTCGAGATGTCGCAAGCAGAATTTGGGTTGCGGGTCAACAAATTCTGACTCGGCCAATGCTCCTGATAGATGCCATTCGAAAAGCCGATTTGAAGGCGTTGTACATTCCTGACCAGAGACGAATTCTTTTAGACCAAGATTTACCGATACTCAAGCATCGCTGGAATGAAGCACACGAAATTGGGCACAGTGTCATTCCTTGGCACAAAGCGACCTGGTTGGGTGACGATAAAAATACTCTATCTGAGGCTTGCTCGGCCAACATTGAAAGCGAGGCCAATTATGCCGCTGGTCGCCTACTCTTTTTTCGTGAAAGATTTATTCAGGAAGTAAACGACTCGAAGCCAACAATCGCTTCAGTTAAAGCCTTAAAAGAGTCCTATGGCAACACTATGACCTCCACGCTTTGGCGGGTGATCGAAAGCAGTGAACGCACTATATTTGGTGCCATTAGCTGCCACCCACATAAACTCTCTGATGATTTTAATGCAGCAGAACCGCTGCGTTATTTCATTCGTTCACCAAAATTTGCTCGCCGATTTTCTGCAATTCACGAACAAGAAATATTCGGCTATATGCAGCAATATTGCACCCGCGCAAGAGGCGGCCCTTTAGGACAAGCTGAATTGACTTTACCTGATGATAATGGTGACTTACACCATTTCTCATTTGAAACGTTTTTCAATCAATACGATGCATTGACTATAGGCGTTTACCAGCGCAAGCACTCCCTTCTGGTGTCCGCTTAGCCGAAACACTTTAGACTTCGTACCATAAAAGATTAGGTTTGTGGTACGTTCTGGTTTGACTCTAAGAGCCTAAGCCTGTGGCGGTTAGCTCGGACTGAGTGGCTCTGTTGCAAAAATTGCCTAAATTTCCAAATTGCGAACAGCTTTCTGGTAGTCGCCCTCGATAGCTGCAAGTGAGAGGTGCTGATAAAGCTCAAGGCTTTTTCGGTTGCCGTGACCGGAGATAAGCTGTATTTTTGCATCAGTGAGCCCCTGTGCTGTCAGAAACGTAAGCATTTGATGCCGTAACAGGTGCGGGTGTACGCTCCGATTTATGCCGGCCAGGTCGGCATACTTTTTAATAATCTGCTGGACTCTTCTGGGTGTGAATGGCTGATTCAGTCGCGACTCAAAAAGGAAGTCATTGCCTGGATGCGCATCAATGTAAGTGTTAACGCTTGCTAAAAAGCGCGCATATTTGCCGCCGACTAATTTTGACATCAGAATCTAGATGGCTGCCATCACACACTGTCTGCTCTGAGCAAATAGTCAACAAAACAAAGGCTCGGCTAAGTGCCGGGCCTTTGTTTTGTTGATGTGCTAATTTCTAGAACGGTTCAAGGCATTTAGCGCAGTAGTGTTCCGTGGCATTCCGGC
>ENA-ORBV01009034-ORBV01009034.1-microbial-mat-metagenome-genome-assembly--contig:-NODE-9034-length-16528-cov-6.793386_pt1 | contig 16528 bp, 19 predicted proteins | sample MGYA00237777_ERZ505514 | MGnify/ENA primary metagenome ERZ505514 (study PRJEB26160, sample SAMN06269048) | microbial mat metagenome | isolation source: Oligotrophic lake microbial mat | place... | reverse complement strand
GCACCGTGGCATTGCCCGGTACGGCAACGGCGCGCGCCATCGCAGGCGCGATCGACATAGGCGCATACGAATCGCACACAGCCGGCAGTGGCGGTGCGGGTGGCGCGACGGGGAGCGGCGGAACGCCCGGATCGGGTGGAGCGCTCAACGCAGGTGGTGCCGGTGGCGCGACGCCCAGCGGTGGCGCAACGAGCACGGGCGGCATGCCGAACGGTGGAGCGCCAAATTCCGGTGGCGTCGTCGGGTCGGGCGGCTTGTCTGGAGTGGGAGGCACACTGAGCGACGGCGGCGCTGCGGCGGACGATGGCGGATGCACGTGTCGCGTCGGGCATCGAGAGCGCTCGAACGCGGGCATATTGCCGCTGGTGCTCGCGGTCGCCGTGGTACGAATCAGGCGACGCTCGATGTCAACGCATGGCTTGTGCGGCGGTCCTTCTGTTGTTACTCGAAGTCCTTGAAGTAGGCGGCAAAGTCGGCGTAGACGGGGGGTGAGGTGGAGCTGGCAAGGGGTGCGGCTTTCGCGGCCTGCTCCTGTTGTTCATGGATGCAAGCGCGCTCGAGCTGCAGAACCAGCTCGGTTCGCTCGATCACCTGGACGGCCGGGACGAGCAGACGGTGTCGGATCTGCTCGGGATCGAAGAGAAGATCGAGTCGTCTTCCACCTGAATCACGCCGTTCGGTCGCGCTGCGTTCGACGGCGCATCTGCTTCAACGTGGCGGTCTCCCGAGCCTCGTTCGATTGTTCGATGGTGCGAAAGCGAACCACCCCCGGCACAATTTCAGGCGGGGAAATTAAGTGAGCGCGCTCCCAGACCGCCCGAATCTGTGCACCCAGATTCGATGAAGACAGTCGGGGCGGAGGGGGCATTTCGGCAACGTCGCGATACTTGGATACCGGCATGATCAACCTCCCGTGTCGTCTTTCAGTCCAAACGCCCGGCGCAAGGCATCCGCATCGGCCCTATCGATTGGCCGCACGGTATTCCTCTTCATTCGATAGAGCGTCCGGGCGGTCGCGACCCGTGCTCGCACACCGTCCACCTCGATATCCTCAGCCTCCAGATCGGAGAACCGCGTGGTCTCGCCCAACCGGGTGAGGATGTCGAGGTAGAGCGTTCCTCTGGGCGGTCCGTACCGTACTGCGGGGTAGTCTCCACACAGGTCCTCGGCCGTGATTTGTCCTATCTCAGGGTCATCCCACACGGAACTCAACGCCCGGCGCAGCAACTCGATGTTCGCCGCATCCGGCCGCACGAAGATATCGAGATCCTGGGTGGCACGAACCAAACCGTGAAAATTGAGAGCCACGCCGCCCACGATCACGTAATCAACCCCCGCCTCGTTCAGGCTTGAGACAACGCGCAGAACCTCATCGAACTCCTTCATGCCTACCTGGAAGCGTATCAGTCGCCATGGCGCGACGCCACGTCCTGTGGTTGCCAGAGGGCCACGAATGGCCACGCCAGAAGAACCATCGTGGGATCGAACAGGGCAACGAGGAAGACTGCGTTACCGATGCAACCGCAGGTCCGATGCGGTCAGGTTCATCAGGGCTTGGCGCGAGGTCCAGACGAACCTGTCCGCGTTACTCGCCGTTCAGGCACCTGGCGCTCAACGCCATGTGGCCGAAGAACTGCGGGTGGTTGCAGCCACGCGGGTCGTCCTTCTCAAGGACGCGCTGGAGCGCCGGATCCCATTTGCCGAGCTTGGCGTAGCCCTCCTCGATGCACTCGTTTTCCGCCCAGGTCCCGGTTCCGTCCAGATAGAACGAGAACATCGGCGTCGTCGCGTTGCCGTTCCATGTCAGCCGTCGCATGAGCGCGGCGAGCCCGCGGACGTCGCTTGTCGACCAATCGTTGCTTTCCTCGCGCGCGAAGGCGATATACCCGATCGTATCCATGCCGTGATGCGTGTCCGAGACGCAGGGGGACTCGGTGCATTGCGAGGCGACCTTGTACGGCATACTCCATTGATCGTTGAACACGATCACGTCGCGGTGGCCCGGGTGCGTCACCATCATTTCGTGCAGCGACGACGAGATGTATGGGGACATGTCACCGTCCATCTTCTTGTACATCTCTTCGTAAATCGGGCGCCATACCCCGTCCGCTGTCTGCTTCGATAGTACCCGGGTGATCATCGCCCAGTGCGAAACGATGTGTGTCCGGCTGCGGTAGAAGATGCTCGTCCAGGCGTTGCGGTCCTTGGCGCGCTGGTACCACTTCTGAAAGATGTTCTTCTCGGTCCACCGCAAGATCGTGTCGTGCTTCGCCTTGTAGCCCGCGTTGCCGTAAAGCGCGGGTGTGTCGTGAAGGACGCGCAGCATGCGGGTCGTGCCGCGCCAGCCGTGCGTTTCGTCGAGCGCGATCTTGAACGTCCAATCGAAAAAGCCGTCGCCGTCGAGCTTCGCGACACCGATGACGTTCTCGGTGAGTTTGATCGCGCGGTCGATGAACTGCGTCTTGCCCGTGGCCTCGTACATGGCCGTGTACCCGTCGATGCAGCCGTTGAGGTGATAGAGGTTGAGGCCGCGGCCGCCACCCGAGTCGGGCGCAAGGCTCATCGCAAAGCATTTGTTCGGATCGGTGTCCCACGTACGCGTGAGCATCTGCTGCTCCCAATACGAGACGGGAAGCACTTTGTCCGCACCGGTCAGAACCGTCGCATCGCGGCACACGCCGCTGACTGATGGAGAGCCGGCCGCTCCGCCATTGCCCTGCGAGCCGCCACCACCCTGCGCGCCGTCTGAGCCCCGCGCTTCGCCCGAGTCCTGCGATGCCACGGCGCCGTCCCTCGCTCCGCCGTCAGCCCGCCGCCCATCGCCGGGGTGATCCGACCCCGCCAAGGCGTCCGTTCGGTCACCTGCTCCCGTCGAGCCTGAGTCAGAGACGTCCGTCGTGGGCCCATCCTCCTCGCTGGGTCGATCATCGACTCTCGCGCTGCAGGATCCAATGCAGATACAGAGCGTCAATCCCGTCGCGACGGACAACTTCATGGAGACCTCCGGGGTGGCGACAACGAGCAATGCCCGATGGCGTCCCTGGGATCACGGGAGGATAGGTCCAGGTCGGCCGCTCCGAGCGTCTCCGAGACGACACCAGGGAGTTGCCGCGACGCTACAAGAAGTCTGGGTGAATCCACGAGCAGGACAACGCCGGGGCGGACGGACCTGTGCAGAATATCTTTGCAACGCCATGCCTTCTTCGCCCGTTGATTCGTTCCACATCCTGTCTGTCACACAAGCCGTTTCCGATATCTGGGTGCGTGGTGCCCGAACATCAACGCGAGGAACTGCGAAAGCGCGTTACTGGCCCTTGAAAGGAAACGCCTTTTTCGCAGCGGCCGCGAGTTCGAGATAGCGCGGGTGTTTTCTGACGTGGGGTGCTGCAAGCAGGGCCGACATCTCATTGTCGCCAAAGCTCATGTAAGAAACGCGGGCCGCTTTTTCTTTGCACACCAAAAGCACCAGTTCCGCCCATTGCGCATGCGTGAAGGTCGCGGGTAGAGCGAGCAGTGTGAGCACCCAATCGAACGTGTGCAGGTGTTCGTCGGCATAGTGCTCCATCGTGCCGCCTTCGTCGTCTTCCATGCGTGAGAGGGGCAACCGCTTGCCATAACTCTCTTCGGTAAGGTCGCCGTAAGACAACGAGCAGCCGACCACCGCTTCCACCAGGGCCGGCCATTGCGCATGCGCGAGAGCAGCAGGAGTCGCAAGGGTGTAGCGACACAAAAGTTCCAGCCCTTTGCGCACGTTTTCTTTGCGAATGTCGCCCAGCGATTTTTGAACTTTCTTCGCCCAGTCGGTATGGGCAACGGCTTTTGCGGCGCCCAAATCGTGGTACTTTTTTTCTAACTTCTGTGCAGCGACTTCGCTCGCATTCACCGCTTTTCCAGCGCGGTTGAGCGTCGGGGCGATGCGGGCGCGATCCCCGGGCGACAAATAGGGGTCAAGAAAATGCAAAAACGCAAGCGCGCGCTTTTCGAGAGCCGAGAGCTTTCCTTCGGGAGGAATCGCCTTTATCAATTCGTCGAGCGTGTCGTTGCCCTTGCTGTTCTTCTCATCCGGCCGACAGCCAGCGACCAACAAATCGCGGGCCACTCCCAAATCGCGTTGGTTGGCGGCGGCGTAGGCGAGGGCGTCGCCACTCAAGCCCATCAAATGCACATTGGCACGGGCCTTGAGACGAATCTGAACGACCGCGCGGTGCCCCCAAGACGCTGCGAGCATGAGAGCGGTTTCGCCACGATAATTGACTGCATCAATGGGGGCGCCTGAATCGAGCAGCAACTGAACCGTTGCCCGCTGGCGGTTGCGCGCCGCCTCTGAGAGAGGAGGCTCATCGCCGCGGGCGCAGAGTGCACCAGAGCGCAAACCGCCGGATCTAAATTCGATTGCTCGGGCCTGCGCCAAACTGAGAAAAGGCGCGGCGGGTGGAACGGGCGGTATGCGTTTGTATTAAATATGATACATTTGTTTACGTGACCCCATTCGGCGAAACGGTATTGCTTTGGCGTCTCGAACGCCGCTTGACTCAGGACGCACTTGCGAAGGCTGCGAGGGTGTCGCGTCCCAATTTGTCGGCGATCGAACGGGGCGCTCGGGAAGTGACGATTGGTACGTTGCGTTCCCTCGCATTGGCACTTCAGATCAAGCCCGGCATCCTTGTAGATGGCGTTGCACCTCATTCGGATGCGACGCCACTGTCTCGTGCTGCGCTTGAGCGAGTGGGGCGTGCCGCAGTTACGCGTGAAAGGTTGCTCGATGTACGCGAGCGGTGTTTGTCGGAACTGCTCGGCGACATCGTTTCGTCCCCCAAGCCTGCCCGGAGTAAACGAGGCCAACGTGACGTTTCGCGATCCTATCTGCAGTTGAAGTCACGGGTGTCGGCGGAGGTGTTCGCAAGCCTCATCACGCGCGCCAATGAGGCGCGGGAACGACTGTGACCCCTCGACAGATCGAGAAGTTTTTCACCGGACTTTCGAAAGAGCTCGGTTGCGCGGCGACGGTTTACCTGACCGGAGCGGCGGCGGGCGCGCTACTTGGGCGCGTTCGGCCAAGTCTGGACATCGATTTCGGCCTTGTTCTATCGGGTCGATCGAAACGGAGCTGGGAAGATGTTGCACTGGCTGTGCGACGAACCAGCAGCATCATGGCGATCGCCGCGAGCGTGGCTGCGGACATTGATCGCTGGGGCATGATCACCCTGCTCGACTACAAACGATCTTCAACAAAGATGTTCCAGTGCGGATTGCTTCAGGTTCGCGTGCTGGCGCCGCTCAACTGGTCGATTGGCAAAATCACACGATTTATCGAGCCTGATATTCACGACGTGGTCGATGTCTTCAGGAAAAGGCATATTACTTTCAAAAGTGCAGCCGCGTTGTGGGGGAAAGCTCTGCGTGCCAGCCCTTCTTCAACGAGTCAGTTTCTGTTTCGACGAAACGTCGAGCACTTTTTTACGGACCGCGGCAAGGGGATCTGGGGACGTCGTTTCGATCCGGAAGAAGCGATCAGCGCATTTCATCGCGCCGCCAAGATCAGAGCGGGTTGACCAGTCTTTCATCGCAACGGCGCATGTTCGTCTTCAAAGCGAACGAGATTGTTGTTTGCCGATGGTATTTTGCTACGGCTCGCCTGGCTGTCCCAGACGCGGCATCGACGGTGGCGCACGGTGAACATCAGGTGTCAGTCGCCTCGACAGTTCCGACATGCGGGTGGAAAACGCCATCAGCGTCTCCTGTGTCTTTTGCGCACCCAACTCGCCCTCGAAACGCATCACAGCAGCGCGGCCTGGCTCGACCTCGGTCGCGGTGACGATTCCGTTTTGAATTGCGCGATTCGCCAACACTTCGAGGTAACCCGGGAGTTGGGTCGGGGTGGACAGACGAGAGACCTCCGACTCGATTCGCCGTTCAATCTGGGCTCGAGTTTCGGCTCCATCCGGAGCCGAAGGTTGCGCCGCCACCGTCGGCTCGACTGCCGCGGGTTCATGCTTGAATATGGGAACCTGCCTGAAGGTTGCCTCGGCGATGGCTTCGCCTGGAACCGACGGTAGATTGTCCGTCGAAAGCGGAGTCGCAATCTCGGGCGCGCGGTGACGATCCCATCGTCCCGCCACAAAGGCCATGATCGCGACTCCGGACAGCAAAAACAACAGAAGGTTCCGTTTCACAGCGTTTACCTGTTTGCGTACGAGTAGAAACGAACGGAACTCCCACACAAATTCGGTGAGCCGCCGCGACAGGCTGTGTCGTAAGACGAAACGTAATTTCCCCAGCGTCCCGATTCGAGCAGCTCATTGCGCAAGGACGAGACCTCTGCCTCGGACAACAACCTCGAAGCATCCGAGGCGCACCACGGTGCGTAGGCCTCCTTCGAACAGTAATAGTGGTAACCCACATACGAACCGGTGCAGTGGGGACCACTGTAGAAGGAAACATCGATAAATCCGGAGGTTCCCCACATGGATCCCTCGCCACCGTATTTGTAATGCGTGACGTCACAAACATAGCCGTAAAACGATGCCTCCGCGGTACGGGCGGCAACGCTGGTCAACATCAACAGGGCCAGAGCGAGAAGGAAACGTTTCATCGGAGGGCGACCTTTCGGAAAGAAATTATGTGTCTCCCGGGAGACGGGTCTTCCTGTTCCCGGTCGCAAAAATAGATCAAAAAACGTAGGGCCTGTTTGTTATCCCGTTGGGGAAGATGCACCGGGCCTCATCGGATGCGCCACGGTGAAAGCATGGGTCGGAAACGGAACGACGCGACTGGGGTGATGAGCGACAGCAATGACGTGTTCACCTCTGCAGGGGAAAACGGTATGGTCTTGTCATGACCGCCGGTGCTGCTTGGTACGAGAGCGATCGCACGACATTCCTCAGCGACGATCTCAAACTTGTCGTCGGAAAGCTTGCCAGTGCGGCCGCTGAACAAGGGTTGCATATTGAATCCGACCAGCACGAGGAGTGGGCGTCGAGCGTTGGCTTCCTGCAATCCCAACTGGCCGACCGCATGCGCGAGGTGGAGATCCTACGCGCGACGCTGGCGTCTCCCGAGCTATCCGACTACCGGCACGTGATTCTTGAATACGATCTCCGGCGCCGCGGTTTGCGTTTGGATTGCGTGCTCCTTGGAAACGGAATCATCGCTGTTGTCGAATTCAAGCGCTCGACGGTCGCCGCGTCCGATCGCGACCAGGTGACAAATTACTGCATCAACCTAGTCGAATTCCATGAGGAGACGCGGCGTGCTTGCGACCAGGATGGATGCATCATTGCGCCAATTGTGGCCCTTACACGCGGGAAGATTCCTCCTGCAACGTTTCGCCCAACAGACTTTCACAATGCGCCATGGGGATCGATCCTCCGACACCCCATTCAGTGCGACGCATCGAGCCTCCACGAAGCCCTTCGTGAATCATTGAAGTGTCGAAGGGGTTTCCTTCCGGTCAGCAGCACGCAATGGCTCACAGCGCGGTTTGCCCCGTCGTCCACGATCTTGGATGCGGCAATTTCTCTCTGGGGTCAGCACGACGTAAGTGCCATCGCTTCCCATGCGGCACCAACCGAACTGATCGATCAATGTACAAATGAGGTTGCCGACCTTGTCGTTCAATCGAAGCACGACGGAATTAACCGCATCATCTTCGTCTCGGGGTCGCCCGGCGCCGGCAAGACGCTTGTTGGCCTCAAGTTGGCGTTCGATCCGCGATTTCGTAGCGATGCCGTTTTCGTAACGGGCAATGCTCCTCTGGTTGAGGTGCTGAGCGCCGCTTTGGAAAGTTCATACCGATCGAATCGGGGCAACCGTGGAAATGCGATCAGCGTTCCAAGTGGCTACCTCCGTGAGGACGCGCATCAGGTCATAAAGATGTCAACGTTCAAAATCGTGAAAGCCCACTCCTTTCTGGGTGAGCGCGGCAAGGGCACGAGTTCAGCTGACGGCCGCATAGTCATCTTCGACGAAGCCCAACGAACGTACGAGAAGGGCCGCGAAGTATTACGAAAGAAACTTCCTGAAGACGAAGCAACCCTCATTCTGGATTCGCTTGAAAGGTCGTACGGAAAAGGTGTCGTCGTCGTGGCGCTCGTTGGCCACAATCAGGCGATCAACAACGGGGAGATGGGCATCGTCGCGTGGTTCAAAGCGGCTAGGGCAAGAGGGTGGCGATACGCCATCAGCGACGAAACGCTTGCTCTCCCTGAGGTGGCGAAATCAGGGAATTGGGCGCACGAACCCAACCGGGACATCCTCCAAACCGGCCACCTACCGCATTCGCTTCGATTCTACCGAAACGCAGATATCGAACGCTGGGCAGGATCGGTCCTCGCAGATGATTCAAACGACGCCAAGGCAATTGCCCATAGCCTCGATGAAAAGGGCGACACCATATGGATCGTTCGGGATATTGCGAAGGCCAAGGTTTGGGTAAAAGAGCATCGAGTTGGCGATGAGAGGGCCGGCTTAATCGCCTCGGGGCAGGCAAGGCGTTTGGCTGCTGAAGGCCTGTTCGTTGAACTCAAGCCTGACATCGCGAAATGGATCCTCGCACCCGACGGTGACATCCGATCATCGAACATGCTCGAGACCGTTCAGAATCAGTACCAAATCCAGGGTCTTGAGATGGACTACTCGGTCGTTTGCTGGGACGCAGATCTCCGCAGAGAAAATGGTCAATGGAGCGCCTACAAGATCAGGGGATCTGGATGGCAGCACGACAAGGCTCTGGACATCGCAAAAAACGGATATCGGGTTCTTCTTACCCGTGCTCGGAAGGGGATGATGATCTTTGTTCCCCGTGGCGATGTCAACGGCGCCGATCCCACCCGCAGGGCGGAAATCTATGACGATGTGGCAAATTACCTGCTGTCGTGTGGTGTGAGAAGTTACTGACGATACCGAACGCGCATCCTGCGCCGGTGCGTACCGGGGCTTCATTGGGCGGAGGCGCGACGACGGGCGGCATCATCGCAGCAGCAGCTAGAGCGCTCAGCAACGAGCCGCACAGCATATGACCGTGCAGCGCTAATAACCGACACAGCCCCGCTACCCCGACATGCGATGGACGTGCATTTGCACTTGCACTTGCAGTTTGCCCTATTCGGTACGCAGCAGCGACCAGTTTAGCTCGGGTTCCGGCCATTCATCGGGAAACCATAACCCCACCGTTCCAACGAATGCCTGGTCGTGATTTCGTATCACGGCATATGGCCCATAGCCGCGCATCTGCCAGTGTCCCATGTAGGTCGCGATCATCCGCCAAGTTTGCCAGCACTGAAACGGTTGTCCCAGCGTGTAACGTACGGACTCGGCATCCCCGAAAAGAGCGTGCAAGGGATCCCAGTCGCTTTCGACAAATCGTCGCAAGCGCAAACACTCGGTCTCCAAATGTTCATGGGCCGATGCCATACTGGCCTCACCTCACCCCCCCCGTTACGTCTCGTCGGAGCCGCGCGCGATGAGCAGCTTGCCCGAGCGAACCATCTCGGTCACGCCCAGGGGCTTCACAAGTTCAACAAAGTTGTCGAGCTTGGCCGTCACGCCTGCGATCTGTACCACGAGAGACTCGCTCTTGTAGTCAACCACCTTGGCCTTGTAGTGCTCGACGATCTGCAGCACCTCGGCGCGCAGTAAGCGTACCATCCCTGCCAGGTGTGTCAGACCGATCTGAACGACGGCGTTTGCCACGGGCGAATTTGCGCTTTCCAGGCCGGCGTCGCTCGAAATGGCACGCTGGGTGGAGCGATGGTTGCCAGCCATGGCAGCCGCCGAGGTTCAAGTTACTGTATTTCCAGGGCTCTCCGACAAGGAGAACAAAGTGGTCATTGCCTCGGAAGATCTCGGCCGTGACCTGAAAAAGGCGATCAAGACCGCGTTGGTCGGAAGCTGAATGCGCGCCGGAAGACGCGCGCTTCGTGTACACCACCACCGTCGCGCCGTGAGATGGAATGTGTGTTAAATCCCGACGAGTCGACCGGTGGGGGAGTGGGCGTTGCCGTCGGCATTGCCACTGCCATACAGGATCATCGAATTGTGCAACAGGGACTGCCCGTCCACATCTTTTTTACTGTCCATCGTCTGCAAGAAGCGCGCGAAATTTTTCATATAGAAGCGATCGATCTCCGCGACCTTGTCGATCATTTCTTGTTTCCCCTGGTGATGCGACAGGTAGTGGGTGTTAACGGTAGCTTGTGCGGCGGCCCTGCGCTGCTTTGCGGCCTCGTTGACAGCCCCTTTGCGAGGGCGGTTTCGTTGAACGGGCTACAAGATAGGAATTTCCTGTGCCCTGCTACTTGCCCGAGGGCGGCAGGCACACTTTTGTCGGAGATTTTTGGGTCTCAACCAAGGTCGCACTCGACGAACAGTTGGATTCGAGTTCAAGCGTGCGGTTCTCGTTGCACTCGATCTTTTCGGCGCAAGTTCGAAAGCAGTACTTCATACCATCATCGTGTGCGACGCATGCTGAAGTGGCTGGGCAGTCCGCGTCTTTGGTGCAGCCTGATATTCCGCAGTATCCACCTTTGAATTGCGTCAAACAGGTTTGCCCATCCTGGCAATCATCGGTCTTTGCGCACTGCGCGCCGACGCCCAAGCGATCGGCCTCCGTTCCATCGTTGCCACCGCAGGCGCCGAGGCCGGCCAATGTCAGCAGGACGAGTAGGTTACGCGCTGCGAAGTACGGAATGCTCCTGGGGATGAATGTCATTGCGACATTGTAGCGGATATCTTCGTGCTCCGTTCACGCCGGAGTGGCTTGGCGATCGCTGCCCACGCCAGCGATGCCATTTCGGCGTCTCGGCGGCTGCCGCCGTTACCCCCAGAGCCACCTCCTCCCGATGTGCCTCCGCTACTTGGGGGACCGGACGACGGCCCGGAAGATCCGCCGTTGCCGCTGGTGCCACCCGTCCCCGAGGTGCCGCTTACGCCACGAGCCCCGCCAGCGCCACCCGGCCGATCGCGGGTTTCTTTCTGGAGATGGTTTGTGTTGCGGTTGAATGCGGCTGAAAGGGAAATCATAGATGCTCCTAATGCCTGTGTGTTTGTTGCGACCGACCTGCTGCGCCGTCGGTACCACCAGACGCTTCGTGTCCGGCATGACCGTTGTTACGAGACGATGGAAAGGGTTTCCAGCGGCGGCGATTGGTCATGCTACGGGCAGGCGCCGTGCGCCTTTGCAGCGTTCGAAAAATGGTGAATCCCACCGAGAATCCGTTCGCGCCGCCCGCGATCGAAAGGCGCACCTCGGGCACGAACACTCTATTCTCAGTTTTCTGGAGTCTCACCCAAGGAGTCCTTTCGGAGTGCGTCTTTTGCCTTTGTGCTACGCAGGTGCGCTGCGTCGGCTTATTCAACGGTGGGGGACCCCGGGTTGGGGCTACGGGAAGATACCGCGATCGCGGTAGGTTGCCGCGCCCTGGGTTCGCGTTATCATGCGCGGGTGAAAACGCTTGTCCGACTGGCACTCCTCGGAACCCTGTTCGCAACACGGATCGGCTTTGCAGCCGAGGTCGTGGTGCTGACCCCGAAAAATTTTCGGCGCCTCGCCCCCAATGGCAAGGAAGCCGACGCCATCGCGGGTGACTTGCTGCTCTCCAATCGAAAGATCGTGGTGGTGGTGGCCGCCCCCCTTGTCGATCGCCATGCCCACGTCAACGCACGGAAGGTAGGCGGGGCCGTGATCGATCTGACGAGTCGCACCGAGCCCAACGACCAGTTGACGGCGTTTTTTCCCGGTACGGCCACCGGAGAAGGAACGCCACTTGATTTGATTGGCGCGAGCGTTTCCGAACAACCGATCGCCGTCCTCGAACCAACAGGCCGGGTCACGGGTCCATCCGTCACCCTGGCTTTTTCGACGGCTGCCTCGCCCGATCCGGTTGCACGCGAGGTGCGTTACGTACTCAAGGACGACTGGGATTATCTGCAAGTCGAGACCACGTTTCGCAACCGGGGCAGCGAGCCCGTGATGATCCAGCTCTCCGATTCCTTTCGCATCGACAATAGCCAGGATAGTCGGGCCATTGAAACCGTTGCCAACGGTCCGTCGGCACTCTTCTGGGCAAACGACAAGTGGTTTGGACAGGCCTACGGTCTGGTATCCGACAATCCCATGTGGATCAAGGGCGGCCGTGGTACCCAAGGCTTGCACGTCGTTCACCATCAGATCGATGGCGGCTGGTTCCAGTTGTGGCCGGGCCAGCCCATCACCCTGCAACGCAAGCTATTCGCAGGACGCAATCTCTTCGATCTTCGTCGCATCGCGGGTGATGCCATGGGACTGCCCCATCGACAGGCTATCGTTTGGGTTCGGGACCAGGCCGGCGCACCGGTCGCCAACGCCGACGTGGACCTCATGACGGGATCCGAGCGATATGCAACGGGACGAACCGACAACAACGGTCAGCTTGTGTTGCAGTTGCCCGAACGAGGATCCTATGTTTCGGTGAGAGCCCAGGGTCACGGCGAACCCGTTCGAGTGGTGGTCGACGAAAAAACCAACCAACTGAACGTCATCTTGCAGAATGCCGGCACGCTGAAAGGAAGCATCGTGGATGGCGACAACAAGCCCATCCCGGCGATGGCTCAGGTATGGGGACGACTGGGCGTGGAAACACCGTTTTTCGGGCCCGATTCGGGAACCTTTGCGATGTGGAATACGATTCACACCGCGAACGGCAAGATCGATCAGAAACTCGCGCCGGGTCTTTACGACATCATCGTGAGCCACGGTCCTGAATACAACGCGTGGCAATCCACCTTCGAGGTAAAGGCTGGCAAGGCGACCGCGATCGAGGTCAAGCTGGAACGGGTGGTGCAAAGCACGGGATGGATCAGCGCCGATTTCCACGGCCACGCCTCCGAGTCAGGCGACAACGTGAGCAGTCAGTTGGGGCGCGTGTTGAACTTGCTCGTGGAGGGCATCGAGTTTGCACCTGCAACGGAGCACAACCGAATCTCGTCCTACACGCCGCATCTGCTAAGGCTCGGCGCTCTCGACAAGCTGGCAACTGCCAGTGGCATGGAACTGACGGGAACGTCGCTTTCTCTCAGTCACCACAACGCCTTTCCACTTGAGCACAAGCCGCTCCAGCAAAACGGGGGTGGCCCCGAGATCTCATCCGATCCCGAAGTGCAACTCGAGCGGCTTTCGCGCTGGGACAACAACTCCGAAAAGCTAGTTCAGCAGAACCACGCCGATTTTGGCCAACTCTTTTACGACCGCGATCACGATGGCGTAACCGATCACGGTCATTCCCACGGCGTGCCCTTCATCGACGTGGTCGAGATCAACCCGCTCGAAGCGGTGTTCTGGGCGCCGTTTGCACCGGTACTCCCTGACTACGTCCGACCGGATCGCGCATTGAAGAACCGCGTCTTCGGCTGGTTGCAGATGTTGAACCAGGGATACCGTTTGCCCGCAGTTTCAAATACCGACGCGCACGCCAACTGGCACGGCTCGGGATACGTTCGCAACTACGTCGAAAGCCCCACCGATCTGCCGGCGCTCGTCAAAACGCTGGATGTGGTGCACGCGGCCGAACACGGTCACGTCGTGATGACGAACGGTCCCTTTCTTGAAGTGTCTGCCTTGAACAGTGCCGGCGGCAAGGCCGGACCGGGCGATGATCTCGCCGCAACCGATGGTCGGGTTTCGATTCACATCAAGGTTCAAAGTCCCAACTGGTTTGGCGTTTCGCGCGTGCGGGTGCTCATCAATGGACGGACGACACCCGAACTCGACTTTTCGCGCGCGCAGGGCAGCAAAGGATTTTCGGACGGTGTCGTGCAGTACGAACAAACCGTGCTACTTCAATTCAAAGGCGACGCCCACATCGTGGTCATCACAACCGACGACGAACATTCGTTTGGCCCCATTCGCGGCCAATTTTATGGCAAGGATCACCCGGCCGCCCTTTCCAATCCCGTATTCGTTGATGTCGACGGAAGCGGATTCAAGGCCAACGGTGATACGCTTGATCAGCCGCTCTCGAATCCAGCCGCACACTTTATTGTGCTTTAAAGCCAGGTTCGGGCAAACAGGCGAACGCCGGAATCCACCGGCGCAGCGTCAAGCAGCAGGCCGGCGCCTGGATGGCGCAATCCGGGCCTCGCGACTTCCGCCAGCGGAATGCGCACAAACGCACGATGCAACAGCCCCGGATGCGGCAACTGGAAATCAACTTCCGACAGAATCCAACCGTCATACAAAATGACGTCGACATCGATGGTGCGTGCGGTCCGACTTTGCCCCACGGGCCGTACCCGCCCCATCGCCCGCTCGATGCCAAGCGCCGCCGACAAGAGCGCCCGCGGCGAAAGCGGCGTGTCGATGCGGACAACGGCATTCAGGTAGTCGGGCTGAGGCTCATCGGCCACCGCGCGGGTTTCGTAGATTGAAGAGCGTCCGACGACCGCAACCCCGGATTGTCCGAGACGGCGAACGGCCTCCGCCAAAAACCAGGCGCGAGGGCCAAGGTTTGATCCGAGTGCGAGGTAAGCGTCACAAAACCGCATTGCCAGTGTCGTCCATCAAGGTCGAAAGGGCGTATCTTCGTTCAGAGGGTCTTCGGAGCGCAGAACTTGGCCTTGTTTTGCTGCGACGAAACCACCGCCACGCTGCCTTCGGTGCCAAGCACGCGACACTCGTAGCTGCCCCGGCAATCGCCACCGTTGCTGCACGCAGCGGCGCAATAGCGACGTTCCGTCACACGGGGGACACAGCGGCCCGAAGGCAAACACAGTTCCTCCGGCGAGCAATCGTCCTTCATCAAATCCTCTTGCGCCGGATCGCACATCCGAGACACGAACATCTGGGCGAACACCCGCACGCAGACGCCGTCGTCCGGACACGAGTTTTCGTCACAGGCATCCACGGTGCAATAACCACCCGGTTGAGCGGTGTCGCAGACCCGGTCGCCGTTGATGCTGCAGTCAATGTTGACGGTGCAGCCGTCGCCAATTTTCGTACCGCACGCAGCCGTGGCAAGGGCCACAAGGGAAAGGAGCATCAGCGGTCGAATCGCGGCGAACATCGTGTGCAGAGCGGGTGTTTTATCGGGCAAACGGCTCCCGTGCAAATCGCGCGGAACGCTGCGGCAAACGCTGTGGAAATTCCGCAACCCAGACCTTCCGGTTCACGAAAACCCAGGCATGAACACCAAACTGGCCCCGATCCTTGGTTTTTTAGCCGTTATTTCAATCTGTGGCGCCCCGGCCCACGCCGAGTCCACCGACGTTCAAACACCCATCGACCTCAATCAGGGAAGCGACGAACAGCTTCAGACGGTGCCCGGCATCGGGCCGTCCAAGGCGGCCAAAATCATCGAATACCGACAGCGACGACCGTTTCGGACCGTCGAGGAACTGGTTCGGGTGAAGGGATTCGGTCGCAAAACCCTGGTCCGATTGCGTCCGTTCCTGTCGGTCGATGGCGGAAGCCACGTCGCCCCTTTGAAAACCGAGGTCCGCGTGGCACGTCCTTCGCCCCAGGCGCGCGCCGACGCACCGCTGTGTCCGGCGTGCCAGTGTGTCTGCGCCACTTCGCCGCCCGCAACGACTCGCTAACCGTCAGCGCGGCCGGCGGCCATTGCCCTTTTTCTTGCCACGGTTCTTTTGTGCTGCCGAAGTTTTTCGAGCGACAGGCGCGGCCACCGGGTTAACCGTATCACGTTCAGTTGCAACCGGTGCAACGACCTCTGAAGGTGCTTCAGCGGCGCCCGCACTACCCGCATCGGGAATCACGGCGATGGCAGGTTCGGTATCGGGTAGCCGCGTGGATCGGGGCCCGCCCACTTTTTGCAGGCGGATCTCTTCCGCGAGTTCCACCGTCTGATCAAAACGAACGATCGAGCGCGAAGGAATATAACCGTCTTTTTCTGTCTCAATCATGTGATCGCGGCGGTCCCGCATGACGTCGGTGACCGTGGGTGACGCGCCCACGATGCGCACGCCATCCAGCGAAACGATTGCGCCCGCCGGTTGGGTTCGGATGACAAGACGGACGGGAGAAAACCAGGTCACGAGAACGGGCATGGGTGCGACGAACACGTGCGCAGCACCCGCGGCGACCGCCAAGAGAAAAGCGATAAAAAACAAACCCTTCCAAAACTCGCCCCCTTCGCTCTTGAAACGCACCGGTTCCCGCGTCACGGCAGAGGGGGTTGCCATCTTGGGTGTGGATTCGGACGGACGCATCGCCACGACAATCGGCGGCGCAACCGGCGCATTCGCCTTCGGAGCGGCGACCACGGGTGTCGGTCTGGAGGCGACGGCGATCTGTCGCGCAGTGATGGGCGCGGCGTGCGGGGCCTCGACCGTCTGCTTGAGCATATCCCGCATGATCCCGTCAATCCCGGGCGCGGCCTGATTGCCACCGACCAGCGCCGCGCGCACATCAGGGGCGGTCGAAACCGGCGCCTGGCGTGGAGGCGCAGGCGAGAAGCTTCGGGGCGCCGACATCCCCGGAAGCGGAACAGGTTGGCGGGATGATGGTAACGCCGCCCGAATCGGCAGGTCAGTCATATCC
>ENA-ORBV01009032-ORBV01009032.1-microbial-mat-metagenome-genome-assembly--contig:-NODE-9032-length-16530-cov-6.649426_pt1 | contig 16530 bp, 15 predicted proteins | sample MGYA00237777_ERZ505514 | MGnify/ENA primary metagenome ERZ505514 (study PRJEB26160, sample SAMN06269048) | microbial mat metagenome | isolation source: Oligotrophic lake microbial mat | place... | reverse complement strand
CCCTGGCACCGAGTACCCGGTCAGCCTGGCCTTCGATACGGCAACCGTCGCGCCCGGCGCGTACACCGCGAGTCTGACCGCCCGCGTCGGCACAGCCACGGCCGCGAGCGCCAGCAGTCCCTTCAGTATCCTGGACAGCGGCGCCGCTGGGGTGGCCCTGCGAGGCGACCTGATCATCCAAACCAGCCAGATCACCGTCAGCCTGGGCCAGCCGATCACAACCACCTGGCAGGTGCGCAACGTGGGGAACACTGATTTGAGCAACGTGCGAATCCAGGTCCGGGTTGTCGATCCCGCAACAGGCACCGTCCGGGGAACGGCGTTCCAGACGATTACGCTGGCGCGCAATGCCCAGCAGCAGGGCACAATCATCATTCCAATAGTGCTGCACAGTGGTCCAGCGCTGGTGGTGCTGACCGGCACGGTCGGCACGGTCGAGCAGTCCCTGGATAGCGAGGGCGTAATTCTTGTCGGCAACGTGGAACGGCGCTTTTTGCCGTTGATCCTCCGCTAGGTGACACTCAGCCGGCAAGGTGGCCTCCAGGCCACCTTGCCGGTAATACCGAAATGAAACGGGTCTTGCCCCACAAGCCTATCGCGATCAGTTCGAAACTGACATGCACCCCCACGATTTTGCCATTCCTCCTGCTCTACGCGCCTGCTATCTTATGTACACATGCTCTTTTATGCAACGTGACTCTACGGCTTGATTGGCAGCCGCACTCTGCACGAGGCGCTGGCGTGCGGCCATTCCGTAACTGCGATGGTCCACGACCCAACCACAAGCCATTAAAATTAAAACGAGGATAACGATGATCCACACGAATCAACGGTCGCTTCCCGATCCATTTATTGACCTTCAAGCGGCAACACGACAGCATCGCATACACCATCAGTGTGGCGCCTATACCTTCGAAGATGGTCTGGCACTTACCGATCTCGTCCGCACCTATGACCCACAGCGGATTGTGGAATTGGGAACTGCGCTAGGCTATACGGCTTGTTGTCTGGCGTATGGTAGTTCAGTCGCCCATGTGGACACGATCGAAGGCGATCCGGATCATGTGCGGTTGGCACGCATGCATATTGCCCACACCGGTCTGGAATCGCGCATCACAGTGCATCATGGCGATTTCACGACAACGCTCGCTGGCCTGCCGGACGGCTACGACATGGCCTTCTTCGACGGCTTCGCGCCGTCCCTTGAACTGCTCATGCACCTTCGACGAGCGCTCACCGATGGCGGACTGCTTGTGTGCTCCAATCTCCAATTAGGCCATGGCCGTGAAGCACTGCTTGTCGCCGACGAATGTGCGAATCGCGCGCACTGGTCCCTCCACACCGCGATTGAGGGAGGACGCACCGTGGTCTTGCGCAAACGAACGGCCCAGGTGGCGTGAGCGCACCTCGGCCGGAGAATCCTGGTCACAACGCCAGTGTTGGGATGCACCGTGTGCGGCAATAGGTGCCCTGGTGGGCACAGCTCGGTTGACTATTAGGATCATGACGTAGGACATGACGGCCAGCAGCTATGCTCTCATCCACCGAGTGCTAGCTGGCCCAAAGGATATTCAGTCAGGAGCTGCATTCGTCGGCTGATTAGACCTTCTAGGTCTCGACCGCTCCAAACTAGTTGCCGTTCCACCCCATCCGTTCATAAGGAAACACTATGACCACACTCCTCACCAAACTTCCTGTGTACGCTACCTCGTTTATCGGCCGCGACCGGTCTGAACATGCTGTGTCGGATCTATTTAGTGATGGGACTCTGCGGATGCTGACCCTGGTTGGCGCCAGTGGCTCGGGCAAAACCCGCCTGAGCGTGCAGGTCGCAGCCCACATGGCCAGCGATTTCCCCGATGGCTGCGTGTTTGTGTCGCTAGCGCCGGTGACCGATCCCGATCTTGTTCTCCCTACGATCGGCCATAGTTTGGATTTGAGTGATCAGGGTGGCGTATCGGTGCTGGAATCGCTGGCCACTGCCCTGCGGAGCAAACGTATGCTCTTGATCCTTGACAATATGGAGCAGGTACGGGAGGCGGCTCCGCAGCTCAACATCCTTCTGGAACAGACCGAGGCACTGCGGGTCATGGTGACCAGCCAGGTGTCCCTGGAAGTACCCTGCGAGATCGTCTATCAGGTGCCGCCGCTGGCCCTTCCGCAGGAACCTGTGCTGGACATCGAGGTGCTGCCCACCTATTCAGCAATCGCCCTTTTCATTGATCGCATGCGCCAAGTTCAGCCGACATTTAGGATTACGCACCAGAATAGCGCCGCCCTCGTAGAAATTTGTCAGCTCGTTGAGGGGTTGCCGCTGGCGATCGAGCTAATCGCTGCCCACAGTGCCGTCTTCACGCCCCAGGATCTCCTCTTTTTTCTCCACCAGCACCTGTCGCTTGGCCGCTTACAACACTCGCTGGACAGCCGTGCGCGCATTATCCGGCCAATTCTGGATTGGTGTGTCAGCCGTCTCGAACCCGCCTATCAACAATTGTTTTTCCGCCTTGGTATCTTTGTCGGAGGCTGGACCCTCGAGTCGGCCACCCAGGTCTGCAACGCCGCCGATGATCTGGGCGTGGATATTGTGGAGGCAATGGAAATGCTCCACAGGAAACACCTGATCCTTGAGGAGATGTTGTGGGGCCAGGAGCAGCGCTACCTCATGCTGGATACGGTCCACGAGTACACGCAGAAGCGTCTACGCACCCTCCGGCAGATCATGCCGCTTTCGCGCTCCCATGCCGACTATTTTACGACGCTCGCCGCCCAAGCCTATGAATCCCGCGAGGGCGAACAGCAAGGGTCCTGGCTAGAGCACCTCGAGAGCGAGTATCATAACATCCGTGCCGCATTGCGCTGGATCGCCCGTCAGGCACCGTCGGCACTGGGCACAATCAGCCTGCACCTCGGGTTTTTTTGGCGAATGCGCGGCTATCTCCACGAAGGCCGCCAGTGGCTTACCACCGCGCTAGATGCGGCGGCACAGCTGCCAGCAGCACAATCTGCCAGCCTCGCCCATGCATTGAGTTTGATCTTGCTCGATCTGGCCGATTATACCGCCGCTCAGACCACTCTGGATCTCGGGATGGAGTACGCCCAGGCCGCCGCTGACCCATTGGTTGAAGCGCGAATCCTGCACGGCCTCGGTCGCCTCACCTTCTACCAGGGCCGTTTGGCGGATAGCCTGGCCTATTCCCGGCGCAACCTCGATCTGTATCACCGTCTTGGCGATCGCGGCGGTGAAGCGCGCCTCCTCTCCAATATTGCGCTCATACTGGTTGAGCAGGGGCAGCATCAGGAGGCATTGGCGATGTATCAGCAAAGTTTACAGCTTGCCCAGGCATTAGGGAACACCTTCAGCGAAAGTATTACCCTGACCAATATGGGGCAGGTCTACTGGACCCTCGGCGACTTTCCTCAGGCGATAACCATCACCACGCGCGCCCTGGCTATGGCCGAGACACTGGGGGATCAGCATGGAATAGCGTTGAATCACATCAACATGGGCGAGTTGCGTTCGCGCGAGGGCGATTATCGCGCCGCCAGGGATCACTTGCAGCAGGGCATTCGTCTCGCCCGCGAGGCGGGTCTTGCGGACCCACTGACTCAGGGATTGATCATGCTCGCAGGCGTGGTGCTTAAGACTGGTAATCGATCAGAGGCACAACAAACGGCCGCTGAAGCACTGGGCATGATTCAGACCCATGAGTTGATTACGCTTCTGCCAGAAATGGTGGAGCACGTTGCCAGGATTGCCATCGCCGATCAGCGCTGGACGGACGCGGCGCGCTTCCTTGGGTATGCCGACGCCCAGCGCCAGATCCTCGGAGTAACCTTAGGGCCAACCACCCAACGCGATTATCAGGAGCTTGTGCTGATAGTGCAGGCCCAGCTTACCCCAAGCCAGTGGGATCTCCTAGCCGCCGAGGGGCAATCGTTGTCCGTCGAGGACTTGCTGCCGCCGCCACCCTATGGAGTGCGATAGATCAATCGGTGTGTCAGCAATCAGGTCGCAGATGGATAAGCAGGGATTCCGGCCAGATTAATCCGCCAGCGCACCTGAAATGAGACGGTTCCCACGCGTGCCAGGATCACGCTCACCGTCGTGACGATCGCGTCGCCGAAATCCGACTGCTCTGGGTGGGTTCACCCGTGCCAGCACCCCGTCTCATTGCAAAGGGGCAGTGAATGCCAACTGGCCTGAATCCCTGATGATCGTTCTTGTGCGTGGAGCCACCGCAACCGTTCGCCAACTCCATCCAGCTGCACATCCGAGCTGTGGCTGGAAGCGGCGCGCCAGCTGGGGTTGCAGGATAAACCAGAGTCCGACCTGCTGCTGGGACGCGATGTGCTCGCGCGGATTGGTGGCCGCGCACCCCGAGGCGCGGCGGCTCGATGGATCGGTGATGTGCTGCGAACGGCACGCCAGGCCCAGGAAGAGGGAATCTTTGAGACGAATGAGGCGGCCCAAACGTGGCTCGACGCTCACCTCGTAGCGGAAGGCCATCTGCCAGCATAACGGTGGCGATGAATACGGCGACTGCACACACCAGACCAGGTATCCCTGGTCTGGTGTGTTTAATCCGGAAGGTTTTGACCGCTCATCGGCAGGGGGAGAGTACGATAATATTTGACATTGATATATATATATATGCTATTATACTTCATAGACGTTTTGGAATACAGCGCTCGTTCCTAGCCAGCCACACCATGATTTTAGGAGAATGTACGATGAAAAACGAGCAATCAGCCGCTGTTGATCCCCGCTTTGCGGCCGCGTTTGCCGATGCGTGTGCGCGTGATCCCCGTATTGCTGCCGCTCAGGCTCGCGTCGTGGAGACGACCGCTGCGCTGGAAGAAGCTGCGGCTAAACTCGTGGTGATGGAAGCCGCCACCGCCGCCGCTGCGAAGGCCGTGGAAGCGGCTGAGGCCGAAATTGAGGATTGGAAAGAGGCTGTACGGCAGGCGGCAGCCACGTCTGAGGCAGAGGCCAAGGCACAGGCCAAATCTGAGGCGCAGGCCAAGGCCAAGGCTGAGGCGGCTGCGGAGGCTGCCGCCGCACGGGTCGAAACGCAGCGCGCCTATGTGGCTGACTCTCTGGCGATGTTCTTTGGTGGACGGTAGCACGAAAGCAGGCATCGGCTCGCTGATGCCTGCCTTCGCTTATTGGGTATGTGGTGTTCACAGGAGGCTTAGACGTGGGAGACCAACCGTTCGTTGAATCCAAATCCATGCCAGACGTGATCGCCGATCTGCGGAAGGTCGAAGCGACGGCCGAGCTGCAGAAACAGGCGATTCGAGAAATGCGTGCTGCGTTCGATGCGGAAGTAGCACCGCTCCAGGCACAGGTTGATGATGCGGAGAAGGCGTCACGTGCGCTTCGTGAGGAACTGACGGTGCTGGCGCTGACGAATGTTGCCGCCGGTGCGCCGAAGCGCTTCGGTGGGCTAACGCTGCGCGAGGTGCATCGCGTGGTTGTTCATGATGCGGCTGCCGTCATTGCGGCGCTGGCAGGTGTTGTCTCATCCAAGAAAAAGCCTGTCGTTAAACACAGTCTCGACCTCACGGCATTGCGTGATGTGGTCGTCAACTCCACAATTTCCGTCCCTGGCGTCGAAGTTGTTGCCGAGTATCACATCGCACTCGATAGCGTTGATCCTGTTTTGGAGGAGACCTGCAGTGAGTGACAACCCCATCACCACCACATCAGCAATCGTTGACATCAAGCCAGCCAGTCTGATTCGTATCACGCCCGCGACGCGCTTTCAGCGTTTCTGGCGAGCCAGCGCAAATGGAGCCTTTCCCGTCACCGGGACGAGCAAGCAGGTCGTGCTGGCTCGGTTGGCGGCGGCGCTAGAAGCCCATGAGCGGCATTGTATGATCCGCACGTACCGGCGGCTGCCTCGGGGCGGAGTCTTCGTTTTGTACTATTGCCAAGGCTGGACGTATGACATTTTTACCGCCGAGCACGAAAGTCCGAGCACGTGCATGCTTTCTACGCCGAGCTATACCGAGGCCCTGGCGATGATGGAAGACCATTGGCGATCCTTCTGCTTATGTGCGGAGGATTATCACCATGGCGAACTATGAAGCCACTGCTCGCAGCAACTACTTCACCGTGAAGAATCTGCCAGCCTTCACGGCCTGGTGTAGCACGCTGGGGATTGAGGTCAGTCCTTCATCTGACCAGAACGCAGGACACGTCGCCATGTTCTTTCTCGACGGTATACCTTCCTCCTCCTACAACGAGGATACGCAGGATCTCGAGGATCTCGACTTCTACGGCGACCTCGCATCCCACCTCATCGCCGGGCAAGTTGCCGTTATCATGGAAATTGGGCATGAGAAGATGCGCTATCTGGTTGGCCATGCCGTGGCAGTGAATGCCGCCGGCGAGAGACGCGAGATCACACTCAACGCCATCTACGCGCTGGCACAAGAGCTTGCGCCAGATGGAATGGACATCAGTTGCGCTGAGTATTAGCGTTGTCCCCCGCCTCTGGTGCGGAGTATCTTGACGATGGGCACCAGAGGCTTCCTCGTACATTGCATTGAGAAGAGATAAACATCGGAGATATCAGATGACACCACAGGAGTTGCTCACCGTTGCCCAGGCTGCTGTTCTTTGCAACGTCTCAGAGGATACGATTCGACGTGATATTGAACTAGGCCACTTGCTTCCGAGTTTTAAGACGACCGCACTGTTCCGCACACGCTACCTCATGACACAGGAAGATGTGACGGCCTACAAAACATGGCGCAACGACACCTATAGCGAAGAATTCAATCAGGTCTATGGCAGGCATCCTCGATACGCTCAGACGACAGCGAGATCATTGCACGGAAAGGCAAAAATATGCGCTCATCGATCACTGGAACATACGGCTGTGAAGCATCCAAGAAATGGGGAATGACACCGTGCGAGCGGAAGGCCGTCGCAGCTTTCCAGCGCGGATTGGCGCTCCCGCCGGCGCTGTGCTGTCGGCAGCATGGCACTCTGGCGCACGAGCTCAGTTTCCAGCATGCACCGGCACGCAACCTCCTCGATGTGCCGGAATCGCTCCGGTGCATGCTGGCAGACGCAGAGATTGATCATATCGCGGCTATTGACGAGGAGATTGATCGGCTCGTTCAGGAGCGGCAGACGGCCATCCAACGCTATACCGCTGTGGTGGCAACTGTACCTGCGTATGAGTCTGAACGAATTGTTGCAACGACGATCGTCAGTCAGTATCTGCTCCGCCAGCTTGTCGCGGTGGCCACCGACGCGCTTCGTCATCTTCCTCACGAAACCTTCCCGCGCACTCCTGATGCCGAATTACGGGAGGGTGGATGCCTCGCGTGTCGAGTGCTCACGCTCGCCGAAGGAGCGCTAGCGACCAATGGCGCGCCGCGAGAAATTACAACCTTCGTCTCATATTAATCTGTGTTTTTCTGATGAACAGCATCTGCTGGGGGTTAAAATGCTGCGTACGTTTGCTGCTCTTGAGGATCTACTGAATCCAGTCCTGATACGTGCTCGGAACGCGGGCCTCGAGTGCGATGGCATGACCAACGTGTTTCACGCTGTCCTTACGCAGCACCAGGTTGCGCATACGGTCTACTGTGGCCACATGGTCGCTGGAGAGCGGTGTATCCGGCCACACTTTTGGATTGAGCTGGCCACGGCTGATCGTCCGCTCGTTCGGCTCGATGGCGCAGCACGGATGTGGCTTGGTCCATCGGCATCTATTCCTGATGGCCTCGTTGATCCTGTCCAGTATCCAGGTGTTGCGTACGTCGGCTCTCCGATTGCGCTGGAGGTGCTGCCGCAGGTATTCGTCGATATCTTGCTCACACCGCTGCCGGTCGTTTGGACGGCTGCATAATCGCCAGACCGGCACGCTATTCTAAAACGCCTGTAATTATGCAGGCGTTTTTCTTGTTAACGTTCTTATCTTCGCTGTTTTTTCGTGTTTTTACAGTGCTGGGCACTCAGTTTGGCAACGAGTGCCTCAAACTCCGGCGGCGTTACCTGGCGCACTGGCTTTCGCACCGGCCAGACCTCCAGGAGCGCCGACGGTCGCTCGTCGATGTCTATCTCCGCACCGCCTTGGGATGGCCCAAGCACAAAGGTCGTCAGATTCTTCTGCTGAATAATTTCAAACATTTTCCGCGCGTAGTCCTCCAGGGTCTGGCCCGGATCATCCGCGAAGATAAGCAGGACCATCTCGCGGCCGCACCTGGCGCAATCGTGGATCGTTGTCGCGATCGGCAGCGATACCTCCTCGGGAAAGACGATCGGCGGCATGTCCGGCGGCAGCGCCACCCCCGGTGTTGCACCCGGATCAGGCAATCCAAGCTGCAGCTCCAGATGTCGCGTCAGGCCATGGACGATCGGTAGCAAGAGCGCCTGGCGCTCAGGCAGCATGGGGTCGCCCGGTGTCCCGGCAACCAAGTGGGTCACCAGCATCTGTCCGCTGGCCACGTCGCTGATCAGCATCCGGCCCAGCTCGCCCAGCCGCCGGTGCGTAAAAATGTAGGAGATACCTTTCGGCCCATGCTCCTGACGGCTGCTCACATCTGCCGGCAGGGAGAATTCGGGCAATGCCTCTCGGGCCAACGGGTGTGGCAGCGCGGGTATCGTGATTGGACGACGACTTAAGGTGCTCAACAGGTCATCGTGTTGAAAATACATTCCCTCCAACAGCCGCTTGGTGAGCCGCAGCACAATAACCTCCTTGAGCGGCTGATAGCTTCGCAGCAACTGGTCGATGGAGTACCAAATCTCAATCGGTATCTGCTGGAAGGCGGCGCGTGCGGCCTGGTGGTCGAGGTACCAGATCGCGCCGCCTTTGCGCTGATCGAGCACGACCAGGCCGCGCCCTCGCGTGCTGTGGGCCCGCGCCTGCGCGGACGCACGCATCGCCGGCAGCAAGACCGTCGTGAGGGATTCTTGCGCCTGGCCAAGATCGAGACCTTCTATGAAAACGTCGACTAAGCCAGGAGGCGAATCAGGCAGATACTCCGCCATTCGTGCAAATATCTCCTGAGTCAGGAGGATACCATGTGGCCGTACTGTCATTGTTGTCCTTCTCTACCCATACGATGTGGTAGACATCTTACCGCCGCACCAGCGGAACAAATACCCGTCGACCAACCTCCCAGCGCAGCGCCAGCTCAGGATCGCCCAGGAGGACGAAGGTTCGTAGCGCGTCCTGACAACACTGGCCCTCGGTAAACAACGTGAGCATCCCAGCGCTCGTCAGCATCCCCAGCTGCGCCGTTGCCGGGGCCGCGCCGCCCAGGGCCTGGAGCAGGCCGCGCTGCAGATGGTCGTGGCCGTGGGCCACCCCCAGCCCCGTCGATCCCCAGGTTGCAATGGCACCACCGGCAGGAGCAAGCACCAGCGCCTCATCGAGCGTCGTGCTGCGCGGGGTGGGCTGATGGAACCCGCTGGTCAGACACGTCCACTCCAGCACCAGCGGCGCGGCCGCACCGTTCCGCAGCGCGCTGACATCGTTGAGGCCCAGGAGATAGGGAGGGTTTGCCGAGGGGAGCGTGCTGGCCCACTGGTAGTAGCTGCCGTGGCCGGTGTACTGCACGATCGCAGCGCCAGCACCAAGCAACGACCGGGTTGTTGCGCTGGCCTGGATGGCATCCGCCACCCGCCAGGGCTTCCCCTGATTCGTGCCTGGATAGGGGTCGTAGTACATACGTTTCACGTCTGCCCCAGCCGGCAGCAGCATTTCACTGGTCTCGGCGATGCTGGGGAAATTGATCGCGGTGTCCGGCGTGCCATCAGCCCGCTGGTAGTTATCGGCGATGGCCACAGCACGGCCCTGCCACGCACCCCAGGGCGCGTCGTGGTAGGCCACCATCTTGGCCACAACGGCAGCCGTCTCGGCGGATGATTTCACCGGCAGTCGGCCAACCCACAGATCGGGCAGCAGGTCATCACGCGGATCGGTGCCATCGAGCTGGCCATAGCACGTGTCACAGGCGGTTTCACCCAGCCAGAGATCAACCGGAGCCAGGTACGGGGGAATGAGCGGGGTGCCGCCATAGCCACTATAGTTCTTCGGATCATAGGAGCCGTCGCCGACCAGCAGAACGCTGCGCGGTGGCGTGGCCCACGTCGCCGCGGCGTGGCGCAAAAAGTCGCGCAGCGCGTCCGGATGCATCGCCCCAAAGCTCCACCCAGCATAGATATCCTCGGTGGCCACCAGGGTGCTCGCGACGCCGACGGCTTCTCGCAGCTCCAGGAGTGGCTGCAAGGCGGTATGAAGCGCGCGCGGTGCCAGAATGATCGCTGGGCCAGCTGGTTCCAGTACGACCGGCTGGTGCGCGGCCACCACGGGCGTCGGGAGCGTGGTCGCCTCGGCCAGCACGTAGCGCCGCGCTGCTGGGCCATCCTCAACGATCGGCGCAGCGCCCGGAGGAATGACGAGAACCTGGGGCGCAGCGGCATCAGAGACATCGTAGAGAACCCGCAACGACGCAACGCCCTGGAGCTGATAACGCCACCGACCGGGAACTCCGTCCCAGCTCGCCGAGCGGCCGGCCAGGGTGAGCTGCACGGGCGCGGTGATCACCGCGCTATCAAGCAGGACTCCGTCAAAGACGGTCCGTGAGGGAACCGTAACCACGACCTGAGTCGTCGCGGAGAGCGACCGGGTCGCCGTCCAGGGGCCAGCGCCCGTCCACGCAATCGTCTGCGCTGCCGTGCCTGCCGCCATCGAGATACCGTGGCTGGCGCTGGTGGTCGTCTCGCCCTGCAGCGTGATGGTCAGCGGGTCACCCGCGAGCGGCAGTGACGGTGTGAAGGCTAATGTGTGCGCTGCTGGGGGAAGATCGGGCCCCGTGGCCAGGGAGGCGCTAAACCAGCGATCGCCATCGCTCCCAGCGAAGCGTGAGTCATAGTGACGTGGCGTAGACCAGGGTAGTTCAATGACGGCGGTCGAGCGCAGCGGCGCAGATCCCGGCAAGGCCGAGCGCACGCTCATGCGCCGTGCCGGCGTTTCACTGATGGAGAGCCAGTAGGTGGTCGTCTCGTTCCAGAGATCGCCGACGGTGGCCGCGTAGAAACGCAGCTCGTCAGCGGGATCGATGCGGCCATCGCCAACACCGCGCAGATCAAGCGCGACCTCGCTGCCATCACGATAGAGATGGAGAGAGGCCGGGTTCAGGGTGGCAAGCGAGATCCCAGCCGCCGCGAGCTGCGAGCCCGTAACCCGCTGAATCCCCGGGGTGGAGACGGTGATAGTCCAACTGGAGGAGAACGCCAGGGGATTCCGGGGCGGCACCGGCGCGCCAAATGGCGAATTCGCCCGCTCCGGAGCGATCAGCGCTGGATCAAACAGCGTGGTATCTGGCAGCAATGCGGTCAGCGAGGTCAGCGATCGGAGACCGCTCGCATCCTGAAATGTTGGCTGGATGGCATAGACTGCCAGGCGCTGGCCACGCACCAGGCCAGTACGAATGAGCTGCAGCGGCGCGGCGGGATAGACTGATGCGTCGCTGGAAACACGTGTTTTTTGCAGGCTGGTACTGGCTTGAATCTCTGGTGTTGGTGGTGGAGCATCTGGGCTATTGAGAATCACCGCAATGAGCAGTGTTTCTGATGATGGCTCCCACTGAATGCGGGTTCCCGTAACGGTATGATCGACGTGAAGGCCGAGCGGTGCTCCAGCACGCAGCGGGCGGGGCCAGGATACCATGATCGATGCCAGAGCTACTAGCAGCAGTCCACGTCGTATCTGGATGAGCGCGCGACGATGATGGTCATTCATACATTCTCCCAGGAATTCCGACCAGGTGGCATACACTGCCCCGTTGCACTGCGACGCGGTACTGGCACATGTGAACCCACCCGGAGCAGTCGGATGTCGGCGACACGATCATACGTGGGGCCGTCTCAGTGCAGAAGTGTCGATGGATCACGCTGGTCGGAATCCCTACTTTCCATACCGCTGATACACGGTCGATAGTGTATCAGCAATTCTCTAGCCCATGTGGAGCGCTGGGCTCCGTCAACGACACGGTTAGCGTTGGCGAAGCGACTCGAGATCGTCGGCGTCGCCACGACCCAGCTGGCGCGCTGGCGGTGTCGGTCTGCCACCGCCAGGAAGCCGCTGTGCCGAGCTATCAGTCTCACGGCGCGGCGTCATGCTCGTCTCCATGAGAGAATCAGCAACATAGTCAAGGTAGCCCTTGATATCATCATTGTCTTCCAGGGATGCGAATGGTGTCATGGCTCCGCTCACCGTCTTGACGCTCCTGGCCAGCTCCTGCATGGTGGTATCAATGCCGCGCACCAGGCCACGCATGATCGATGCAAGCTCCTCCTTTTCCTGAACCGTCAGATTCGCAAAACCAATCAGCGCTTTTTCCTGCGCGCGGAGCAGCGTATTGCGCAGGATCGCAATGTCGGCCTGCGTTTGGATTTCGTACCGCCGGACAAGGTGCGACTGCCGAATCTGCTCGACCAATTCTTCGCTGGAGATCGGCGTCCACAGAAGCGCCGGCACCAGCAAGAATCCCACTAGACCGACTAAAGTCTGAAGAAGCACAATATCCGAGTTTCGCACCACATCTTGGGCCATCCACCATTGATACTGCATCGTAAACGAGTAGTAGACCAGCACCATGGCACAAAAGACAATCACCATGTAGCCCCAGGTTCGGGCATTAATCTTTTGGAGCAACATACCGGCTGGCGACCATGGGATGAGGAAACTTATCAGGCTCGGCGGCGCAAGCACCATAATGAGCGTAAATGCGCCAGCGACAACTTTATTTGGCGTCAGGACACTTTGAATACCCCACCAGTACACCGCCGACCCGATCATTGCAAACACGGCTAAAATCATCAGCAGTGTTTTTGCAGTAAATTGAAAGCCACCGCTTTTGCGGCGCTGGCCTCGGACCATTTCGAGATAGCGACTGCTCATAGAACACCTCTTTGGTAGGCGGCGTGCTGATGCAGAGATCAGCACGCCGCTGTTTGTTATTACACGCTGAAAATCGTCGTTAATACGTCGGTGTCGTCGCCGCTATTCAGGATCATGACCTCATTACTGATCTGCTCCAGCACCGCGGCTCCCTCGGTCGTGCCAATGAGAACGCTATAGCAGCGCATTCCGCGATCGTTCCGGCGGGCGGTCCATCGCTCACGCATATCCTGCGATATCGCAGTGATACCGTCTGAGAGACAGATAACATCCGCTTTGTCGTAGGTGTCCTCGTCCACAATCGCGAGCGCCACATTCATTGCCTGGCCCAGATCGGTTCCACCATCAAAGAAGAACTGGATACAGGCAATCATATCCGCGTGGCTGGCCTGGCCTTTGGGGAAGCGCCACGTTTTTGTCGCATCAGAGAACTGCACAACCACAAGATCGCGTTTCTGGTGTGTGGCCACACTCATCAATCCCAGCATTGCGGCCTTTGACCAGACCTCACGTGTCTGCTGGTTAAAGCTGCTGGTCATCGAGCCAGATCCATCCAGCATCACCACGATGGGCCCTCGACCGACGTTTTCTTTACCAGTCAGCGCGTACTGGGGCAACTGGCGCTCAACAAACTTTCGGGCGAACTCTCGTCTGAGCAGCCGATGGCGTAAAAACACGAGTTCGGCTGGTAGCACCAGCGCCAGATCGTTACCCGTTGTCAGCCCCGTGATCTCCTCGCGAGCCTGATCGATTGTATGTTTCTGCGTACGGAGCGCAATCCGCTGAAATCGCCCCGCGACTTCAATGACACGCTTGAACGTGGCAGACTGGCCAAGCTGACGCGCCAGCGCAATCTTTTCTTGCATCACCCCGAATGAGCCACCGGCGCTCGAGCCACCACGCCCAAACCCTCCGCCGCCACCACCGTTGAGAGCTTCCATCGCCGCGTTAAGCTGGTCAATCTCCGCGCTCGCCTGGCCAATCCCCGCCCGGCAGGCCATGCGCACCGCAGCGCTCTGGGCATCAAGTGCCTGTTCCAAAACCTCAGCGCTGGCCGCAAGCTGCTGGTGCAGCCGAGCCGCTGCCTCTTCTGAATCCGCTGCATTGGCATTGGCCTGGAATGCCTTTGCGGGCCGGTCCTCTGCGAGCGCTCGCCACGTTGCAGCATCGGCCAGCAGTGCCGCCAACTCCGCTTCAGCGGCAGCCAGATCATTGATCTGCTGGCGGGTTTCCTCATCGAGCGCCTGGAGCGCCCGAGGCAGAACCGTCATCGTCGCAATTGCGGCCGCAACCGGATCGTTCTGGGTTGTCTGGCGCAGCGCATGCCAGCTGGTTGTGTTCATCATCTCCTGCGTGATGGTCTGGTTGCCACGGTGTGCTGGTGACACAGAGTCGGCGGTCAGCGGTACTGGCTGCTCAAATGACCAGTAGGTGTCACGCGCCAGGGCCGGAGCGGTGGCCAACTCCGCAGTCATCGCCGTCATTTCGGCCCGGAATCGGTCGAAGCCCTGAACGGCCCCTGCGAACGAGCGAATATCAAACGGATCATGGATGAGAACTTGTGAGCCTTCGGCTAATTCCGTGGCCAGCAGGGGAGATGAATCCCCTGCGAACATCTGATTCTGTGCCATTGGGTGCTCCTACATCACCTGGTCGGTGATCTCACGAAACGCGATGGTGAACTGGCCCCGTGCCGTCGTCACTTTCCGTCCAGTAACTTCCGCGTCCAATGCGTTGAGCTGATCGCGCGTCGTTCGCATTTTTCCATAGGCCGCGATGATCAGTTTGCCCTGCTCGCCGGGATCTTGAACCCGCGTAAGACCCTCTTTGAGATTGTGAAAGACCTGCATCGCTGCATCAACCAGATCAAGGTAGTTGGCCACCTTTGGATTGCCAATTTTGCCGACGATTTTGGCAACCGTGCTGATCTCACTGGCGGCATTCCACATCACATGCCGGAGCATATCAAGGTCGTCCTCGTTGACCACGGTGCGGCCATCCATCAGCGCGTGAGCGCGGAGGATTTTCAGCGACTTCCGCCAGCGTCGATCACTCGACTCAATCCCCTCAGCCGCCAATGCCGCTTTGAAGGTGGCCAGAGCCTGGAACATCGCCGGGGGAACAGTCACCTGGTCCACAACGCCCTGGAGCGCTAGTACATCGGCGCGGCTCACCGTTGGCATGGCAGCAGCGCCAGACGAGCGCTGCATCATGGACATCCAGTCGGTCTTGAGATAGCCGATAGTGATCCGGAGAAGATACCGATCCCAGAGTGCCGCGCTCTCATCACCATCGGGTAGTTCGTTGCTGGCCCCAATCATCGTGATGAGGGGCGCATTGACACGGGTACGCCCGTTGTGGAAAACGCGCTCATTCAGGAGGGTGAGCAGCAGGTTGAGCGAGGCTCCGCTCGCCTTGAAACATTCGTCAAAGAAGATCAGATCGCTATCCGCCATCCGACCGGTAAGAATACGGCGATACTCGCCAGCCTCATAGGCAACCAGATCGACGGGGCCGAAGAGATCGTCTGGCGTAAGAAAGCGGGTCGCCAGGTACTCGAAGAACGAGAGTCCTGTGCCGCCGGCATCAACAACACACTGGCTCACCGAACGAGCCAGTTCACTTTTGGCTGTTCCTGGAGGCCCCAGCAGAACCACATGCTCACCGGCGAGCAGCGCCACAAGCAAGGCGCGGATTGCGTCTGCGCGTTCAAAGAATGCGGCATTCAAAGCCTGTTCAATCGTCTGGAGTTGCGCCACCGCTGATGTGATATTCGGTGCCATGATGATGCTCCTTGTGTGCTGGAGATGAACACCCAGCGATATGACTTCTGTATGCCTACGCTGGCTTTTGCAGCGCTCCAATAACGATGCCTGCCTGCCCTTTGGTCAGCTGCTCCAGGGGCACATTTCCAACATGTGTCTTCAGCACATCCACCAGTCGCAGCTTCTTCCCGGCACAAATCCCACGAATAGCGTTGATCTGCCGATCGGTTGCCGGTGCCGTATCCGTCGGTGCGATCGGAGCTTCTGTTGGCTCGCTCTCTTCGCGTACCTCGTGTAGATCCTCCTCCACGTGCTCGTGGGGGGTGGTAGGGGCAACAGCGGCGGGCGTCTGCACACCAGCCTTCAGCTCCTCAATCAGGCCAGAGGCTCCCGATTTCGTCAGCGGGAGCGTTGTGCCTTTCTCGGCGACATAGGCCGCAAGCGTTTTCCCCGTACCTCGTCCAACCAGTGTTTCCAAATAGGAGAGCTGGCTCTCGGTGGCAGGTTCAGTTGCGCCAGCACCAACAGGATGTAACCCCCGGAGTGCGGCGATCTGGGCCTCCACCGCTGCGGCCTGGGCGGTGAAAATACGCAGCCCGGTCGCCACTGCGGCTGCGATATCCGTATCACTGGCGTTCGTTGAAAGCGTGACCGTTTCCTCAATGGTGACAAAGTCGTCGCCTGCTTTAATTGCCGCTCGATAGGTGCGGGTAATCGTGCTGCTCTGGGCCGGTACCGTCATATCAACCTCGTCTTATGAATATTTGACATGAGCTGTCTCTTATACACATCTCCGAGCCCACGAGACTAAGGCGAATCTCGTATGCCGTCTT
>ENA-ORBV01009030-ORBV01009030.1-microbial-mat-metagenome-genome-assembly--contig:-NODE-9030-length-16532-cov-6.197204_pt1 | contig 16532 bp, 12 predicted proteins | sample MGYA00237777_ERZ505514 | MGnify/ENA primary metagenome ERZ505514 (study PRJEB26160, sample SAMN06269048) | microbial mat metagenome | isolation source: Oligotrophic lake microbial mat | place... | reverse complement strand
CTCCAGTCATAAAGCAAATTCTTCAGAGCGATGCCGCAACCTGCGACGCCAGTTACCCGGCCCGCACTTTGGCTGGAGTCCTGATGGGGTTCCTGCCGACCACGGACGGCAACTTGCGCCGCGTGCTCAGCGAGTGGCTCAGTGACGGCACACTATGGTCGCTGCGAGCCGAGGGCAGCCGACTGGACAAGCAAGGTGACGAGGCCAAAGCCGACTTTAGAACAAAACTACGCGCGAAATTCGTCAGCGCGATGCAGTTGCGCGCCGCACCCGAACTTCTCTGGCGAACGGCCAGCGTCGGCCACGTGATCGGGGAGCCCGGACCACACCAGGTCCGGGTACAAACCGGTGAAATCGTAATCGCATCACTGATCTCGGCGACCCAGCAATGTCTGGAAGAAGGCGATCCGAGTGTGGAGTATGCGTTTGGCGCCGTTCCTGGACCAGGTGCCCGTCCAACCCATGCCTGCCCGGGCTATGGACCTGCGATGGCCGTGATGTTCGGATTTTTCCAGGGACTCACCGAAGCTCAACAGTCTTTGCGACCGGGGCCAGGGCCGTTGACCCTGTCAATGGAGGGATGCGTTACGTTGCCGGAAAAATGCCGGAGCCGCGAGGCGGACAGGAAGACTTCGCCTCGAGAGCACAACTTTTTGATCGAGTCGACGGAGTATGCTGGTTTGTGGACCAGGTCCATTCCAGTCATGGGAATCGGGGATTCGTGGCTGAAGGCCCCGGAATTTTTTAGTAGCCTCTACCCGCCATCCCTCGCCTCGAGTTTGCTTCGGCTCGGCTACAAATACGCCAGCGGCAAAAGCGACGAGTTCAAGGACATTGGACTCAAGTTGTCGCAGATTGCCACAGTGTCAATGACCAAGAAGATCGGCCAGTACCTCGCAGACCTGGAAGGCACCAGCGACAAGCCGAAAGCTATCCTCATGGGTGCCGGTGGCAATGATCTGGTTGATCCGTCGGCGCGGCCAAGTTCAACCGCGTTGTATGCGCTGCTGACCGCGAATGCAGAGGATTCGGCGTCAGCATTGATTGAAGATGAAGTCAAAAAGTTCATCGATATCGCATTGCTGGCGCATTACAAGTCTATTCTGGACGTGGTAACGACATCCTCAACAGGCATCCCCATCCTCATACACGCCTACGACCATCCGATTCCAGATGGCAAGCAATACAGTGGCTTTGGCGGCTCAAGGGGTCCATGGCTGAAAACCGTCTTTGACGCGAAGGGCGTTACAGCAAATATTGCAGTTCGCAGAGCGATCATGAGAGTGCTGATTGATCGGCTGAACTGTATGGTCAAGACTCTCGAAACAAGCTACACCACCCGGGTCTTCCATCTCAAGTTGAACGGAGTGCTGGCCAGTCAGCCTGATTTCGAATCCAACATCCGCAATTACTGGGACAACGAACTCCACGCGAGCGCCAAGGGATTTGATGTGCTGGCGCAGGCCGCAAAGGACCGGCTGGTGGCGCTGGGAGTCACGTGAAAACTGCTCGCTCCACCGGCCCGCCTGCAGCCAGCTTGTGAGCCGCCTGTGCATGCCACAACATCCGCATTCGGTCGAATTCAGTGCCGGCGATGTTCAAGGCCCGTTGTGCTGGATCGCGTCGGCCGAGCCGCGTCTGGATCTGGCCATGCATCAGTTGATTGAGCGCAGACTCGCGCGGTGAATCCCGCCTGTTTGCGGCAACGTCGGCGCGGCGCATCCAGCGCTGCGCCGCAGTTTCGTTGCCACGCAGAGTTTCTGTCCAGGCCAAGCCGCGTGCGGCAACAGCCTCGCCCAGGCGCTCACCATGCCGGGCGCGCTGAAAGACCTTTACAGCGTGCGCGCGCGCCTCCTGCATCCGGCCCTCCGTCAGATTCGCCGCAACCAGCCAGCCAAAGTAAATAGAAGTGTAAAAGCGACCCTGGTGTTCATCCATCCAACGCATCGCTTCGGCCAGCTGATCCAGGCCCTCGGCTCTGCGTTCGCCCGCCCAGGCCGCATATCCGCCTGAGCTGCGTGCGGCGGAGAGCAACAAGAGAGCGCGAGTGTTCTCTGCAATCCGAACGCTGTCGGCCGCAACCGTTTCGGCAGCGGCCCAGTTGCCCTGCCAGTTGTGCGCAACGGCGATCCAGTTGCGGACCGAATTGCCAACCGGGTGGGTGGAACCATCCAGCAAGTTGATGGCTTCCTCAAAACAGGAGTGTGCCTTGGTGAACTCGCCCAGATCGGCCAGGACTCCACCTTTGCAGGCCAGGGCATACGCCGATCCGATCGCCAAACCGGCCTGTGGCCGGCTGCGCTGGCGTTTGGCATCAATGGCCGCATCAATCAACCGGATGGCGCCTTCATAGTCACATGTTGCAGCCAGCACCTGACCGAGGGTGGCCTTGATTTGCGACTCCAGTCGGGTGTCCTCCGCTTGAGCGGCAAGGCCCAGCGCTTCGCGCGCATGGCGCAGACTCTCACGAAAGCGTCCGAGGCCGTAACAGATGTAGGCCAGCCAGTACTTGGCGCGCGCCAATACGTTTGCGTCACCAAGCGTCTGGGCAAGTCCTACGGCGCGCTCAAATACGGAGAGGTCATCACCCAACGACAAAGGATCAAAGACGCAGGTCATCCCCAGTTTGTTGGAGACCAGACACCAGCGCAGGATCTCGGCGCGGGTTCCCTGGCTGCCGCGATCCAGCGCATCCATCGCCTGCTCATAGTGCAGGCGCGCGCGATCCATAGCAAAAGCCGAGGAAGCTTTGTCGCCGGCCCGCTCGGCGAACTGGGCCGCCTGATTCCAGTGACCCGCGCCCCGGCTGTGGTGTGCCAACGCCTCGACAGCATCATCGCGCTCTCCATCCCCTGACCGCGTCAACAAGGTGACCAGGACGCGCTCGTGCAGTTCTGTACGGTGACGCAGCCCGATCGACTGGTAAACAGCATCGCGTGTAATTCCATGCTTGAAGCGCAGTACACCTGCAACCTCAGCACCGTACAGAAAGTCTGCCTCCGCGAGGGCGGTCAGGGTGCCTGCGTCCGGGGTGTGGCCCACGATGCCTGCCAATACCCACAGCGGCAAATCATTGCCAACAACCGACGCCACGCGCACTATCTCGGCAAGCTCCTGCGGCAACCGGTCCAACCGGGTCACCGCCAGACTTGCCAACCAGTTTTTTGATGCCCGCCGGTCTTCAATTGCCCTTTGCAGAGAACCAGCCGACGCCGAATGGCAAAGCTCCTCGACATACAGGGGACAACCGCCCGAATAGTCGTGAATCTGCTTGCACAGGAATGGGTTTGCGTACGGGAGCCAGCGGCGAGTCGCCAGCCGGGTCTCGGATTCGTCAAGAGGCGTCAAACGCAGGTGCAACGCATCGTTAATCTCTGTAGCGCCCGACTCCCTGAGGCGGCTCGCAAGAATCACCCTGAGCTGACCGTTCAGTTCCAGCAGCGCATTCAGCAGTTGACGGCTCGCGTCATCGGCCCATTGCCAATCATCGATCACCACCAAAACAGAGCGCTGCAAGCAAAGGGCGTTGAAAAATGCCAGCAAGTCACCGACGACGCCGCCGGTGGAGGGTCGGTTGCTTGACACGTCGCCGTCCGACGCAACAAACCGCAACAAAACTGCCGCGCTCGCTCCAAGACTGTCCTGCCATGGACGAATCGCGGCCAATACTTCTTCACCCAGTTGCGCCAGGGGAACGGCTCTGGTAACACCAAAAAAACCGCGCACGATCTGAGCGAAGGGTTGCAAGACCTCGGCGCTTTCGTCGTTTCCACACCAGCCACGCAAAAGAACGCTTGCGGCAATCGCCGGGTCACCCGATATCTCCTCGATAACGCGCGTCTTGCCCATTCCGGCACCGCCGACCAGCACCAGACAGCGGTGCTGTCGATCACCAAAATCCAGACGGCGCGACAAGAAACGGCCGATCTGCAAAACGACTCCGCCGCGGCCAACAAATGGGCTCAGTCCACGCTGTGACGTCGCGTCGAATCTGCGTCGCACGCCGCTGCGACGGCCCAACACGATGCGCGAGTCTACGGGCGCCGTTGGCTCCTGCGGCAACTGTCCGCGAAGTTCAAAAAAGTTGTCGTGTGGCCCCAGGGCCACGGTACTGACCAATACCTGCCCGGGCAATGCCAGTGCAGAAAGATGCGCAGCGGTATTGACGACCTCACCCGTGAGATCAAAAAGTCCGCGCTCCATGTCGCCCGGAGACAGCAGCACCAATCCAGTGTGGACGCCCGAATGCATGGCCAGAGGGATTAAATCGCGTGACACCCGAAGTGGAACCAGACGACCTACTTCGTCGTGGATCTGCAGGGCGGCTTCAACCGCACGACAACCATCATCTTCCTCAAGACGCGGGAACCCGAACAAGATCAGCGCGCCGTCACCCTGGGCACGCACGACCCGTCCACCGAATCGGCTGGAAACCTGGTTCCAGATAGCCCGAATTCCTGCAATCAAGTCCGCATAGTCTTCAGGTTCCAAAACCCGACCCAGCGCTTTTGATCCCGAGAGGTCCGTGAACAGTAGCGTGAGCAACTGGCGTGTTGCCGCAGTGGGCACCGGATCCAAGGGTAAGGTGTTCATCGTCTGGTGGAAAAATCTGAACAGGTAGATCAACACCCCAGGGCGTTTGGTGGAGTTAGCGAAGGTGGAAGGAGCCTGGTTGGCGGATCCCGCGCTTTTTTCGGCCACTGTCTGGATCGAGTGTAAAGGGCTTTCCCGATCCTGCGGACGCTCAATTGAGGAGGCGGGAAGCCATTCGGACCAGGGTACTTCAGTCCGGAACATAAGTCGAAATCCCCAGGGCGCCTCCATTCCGCTTCTGCAAGGCCCCTCGACGCCCCAGATAAAATAATCGAATGACCGAACCCCTGCAACAACCAGGCCTGAACAGCCTCTCCAAGTCCTTCGAACCCGCCGCAATCGAGGCCTTTTGGGGGCCTGAATGGGAACGCCGCAACTACGCGGCGGCCGGCTACCGTGGCACGGCGCTGCCCAAAGACGGCGTGGCGTCGTTCGCAATCCAGCTCCCTCCGCCCAATGTGACCGGCACGCTGCATATGGGACACGCGTTCAACCAGACCATCATGGACTCGTTGACGCGTTACCACCGCATGTCTGGCTACAACACGGTCTGGGTGCCCGGCACCGACCACGCCGGCATCGCCACCCAGATCGTGGTGGAGCGCCAGTTGCAGGCGCAGGGCATCGCGCGCCATGCGATGGGGCCGACGCCGGCCGAGGCGCGCAAGAACTTTGTCGCCCGGGTCTGGGAGTGGAAGGAGAAAAGCGGCAACACCATCACCACGCAAATGCGCCGCATGGGCGACAGCGTCGACTGGAGCCGCGAATACTTCACCATGGACCCGAAGTTGTCGGCGGTGGTGACCGACACCTTCGTGCGCCTTTACGAGCAGGGCCTGATCTACCGCGGCAAACGCCTGGTCAACTGGGACCCGGTGCTGCAAAGTGCGGTGAGTGACCTGGAAGTCGAAGCCACCGAAACCCAGGGGCAGATGCACTACATCTGTTACCCGTTCGCGGACGGACCGCAGCTGGTTGACGGCGTGCTGCAAAAAGGCATGACCATCGCCACCACCCGACCCGAGACCATGATGGCCGACGGCGCGCTGGCGGTACACCCCGAGGACGCCCGCTACACGCACTTGCTGGGCGAGCTGGTCGACCTGCCGTTGTGCAACCGGCGCATCCCCATCATCGCCGACGACTTTGTGGACCGCAGCTTCGGCTCCGGCTGCGTCAAGATCACCGGCGCGCATGACTTCAACGACTACGCCTGTGCGATGCGCCACGCTCTGCCGTTGATCACGATCTTCACGCTCGACGCCCGGGTCAATGGCAACGGCCCGGCGCCGTACCAGGGCATGGACCGCTTCGAGGCGCGCAAGGCGGTGCTGCGCGACCTGCAGGAGCAGCAGTTGTTGCTGGAAAGCAAACCGCACAAGATGATGCTGCCGATCTGTGCGCGCACCGGCCAGGTGGTGGAACCCATGCTCACTGACCAGTGGTTTGTCGCCTTGCGCAAGGTTGGCACCGGCGACCCCAGCGGCAAGTCGATCTCGCAGAAGGCAATCGACGCGGTGCAATCCGGCGCGGTGCGTTTTGTGCCGGAGAACTGGGTCAACACCTACAACCAGTGGATGACCAACATCCAGGACTGGTGCATCAGCCGGCAGCTCTGGTGGGGCCACCAGATACCAGCCTGGTACGGCGAGGCCGGGGAACTGTTCGTGGCGCGCAGCGAAGACGAGGCACGCGCCAAGGCCACGGCGACCGGTTACAGCGGCGCCTTGCGGCGCGACGACGACGTGCTCGACACCTGGTATTCATCGGCGTTGGTGCCGTTCTCCACCACCGGCTGGCCGCTGAAGTCCCCCACGCTTGGCACTGACGCGTCCTCGCTGACCCCGGCGGGGGCTGCGGCGCCTCGGGCCGGCCCGGCAGCGCCGCAATCCGGACTGTCGGACTACGACCTCTACCTGCCCTCGAGTGTGCTGGTGACGGGCTACGACATCATCTTCTTCTGGGTCGCGCGCATGATCATGATGACGACCCACTTCACCGGCCGCGTGCCGTTCAAGCATGTCTACATCCACGGCCTGGTGCGCGACGCGCAGGGCCACAAGATGAGCAAGTCCGAGGGCAATGTGCTCGACCCGGTGGACCTGATCGACGGCATCACGCTTGAATCCCTGCTGGCCAAACGCACCGAGGGTCTGCGCAAGCCGGAAACCGCGCCGCAGGTGCGCAAGAACACGCAGAAAGAGTTTCCCGACGGCATTCCGGCCTTTGGCGCAGATGCCCTGCGTTTCACCTTTGCGGCACTCGCCTCACTCGGGCGCAACATCAACTTCGACAGCAAGCGCTGCGAGGGCTACCGCAACTTCTGCAACAAGTTGTGGAACGCTACGCGCTTTGCGCTGATGAACTGCGAAGGCCAGGACTGCGGCCTGAAGGAACACAGCAAGGCCGAATGTGCACCCGGCGGCCCGGCCCATGGATACCTGTCCTTCAGCATGGCCGACCGCTGGATCACCTCGGCGCTGCAGCGCACCGAAGCCGAGGTCGCCAAGGGTTTCGAGGAGTATCGCCTCGACAACGTGGCGAATGCGATCTACCAGTTTGTCTGGGACGAGTTCTGTGACTGGTACCTGGAAATAGCCAAGGTCCAGATCAACACCGGCAGCGATGCCCAGAAGCGTGCCACGCGGCGGACCCTGATCCGGGTGCTGGAGACCATCCTGCGCCTGGCGCATCCAGTGATTCCCTTCATCAGCGAAGCGTTGTGGCAGAAGGTGGCGCCCGTCGCTGGCCGAGCCGGCCCTTCGGTCTCAATTGCACCCTATCCGGTCAGCCAGCCTGAGCGTATCGACGCACAGGCCGTGGCGTATGTGGCCAAGCTCAAGCTGCTGGTGGACGGCTGCCGCAACCTGCGCGGTGAAATGGGCGTATCACCAGCCACCCGGCTGCCGCTGTTTGTGGTGGCTGCCAGCACGGGCGAGGCGGAGTTCCTGCGCCAGTCGGCGCCGGTGCTGCAGGCGCTGGCCAAGCTGAACGAAGTGCGGGTCTTCGACGAGGAGGCGGCGTGGAGTGCCGCCGCACAGGCCTCCCCGGTGGCGGTTGTCGGCGCCGCGCGCATCTGCCTGCACATGGAGATCGACGTGGCGGCCGAAAGGCTGCGCCTGGGCAAGGAAGCCAGCCGCATCGAAGGCGAAATCGGCCGGGCGAACGGGAAGTTGTCGAATGAAGCGTTTGTCGCGAAGGCGCCATCCGCCGTGATCGAACAGGAGCGCAAGCGGGTGTTCGACTTCGTGGCCACCCTGTCCAAGGTGCGCGACCAACTGGCGCGTCTGACCTGAGCCCGGCTCAGCGGCGGCGCATCAGGTGGATGTAGTCACCCTCAGCCGCTTGCTGCTCCAACAGTTCGTTGCCAGTCTGTTTGGCGAACGCCTGGAAGTCGCGCACCGACCCGGAGTCGGTGGAAACGACGCGCAGGGTCTGGCCGCTTTGCATGCCATTGAGCGCCTTCTTGGCCTTGAGGATGGGCAGCGGGCAGTTCAGCCCACGGGCGTCGACTTCGATATCAGGGATCATCTCGGTTCCTTCGGTTGACACGATTTTAGGCAGTATCGCGCTCCGCGTTCTTTCGACGCCAACCTATCGGCGCGGCCAATCGGCAAACTTGGGCGTGTAGCCGCGCGAAGTCAGCCAGTCGGCCATTGCGTAACCGGTACCGGCTGGCCAGCACAGCACGTCGGCGTGCGCAAATAGCCGGTACTCGGCGAGTTCGGGCGACAGGCGAACCTCGCCGCTGCACACCGCGTGGTAGGCGATGATGACCTGGTTCATGCGCTGGAAATCGTAGACACCAATCAGGTTGAGATCCGAAGTCTGCAAATTGGTTTCTTCCATGATCTCCCGGACAATGCCTTCCTTGGGCGACTCGGCCGCCTCCATGAAGCCGGTAATCAGGGCGAACACCTTGCCCGGCCAGGCAGCGTTGCGCGCCAGCAGGACCTGACCCTGGTATTCGATCACCGCCGCCAGCACCGGCGTTGGGTTGTTCCAGTGGGTATAACCGCAGGCAACGCAGCGCAGCCGCTCTTTCCAGCCACCGTCCTCCATCTGCGCGATGCTCTCCAGCGCAGTGGCACACTGGGGGCAGAACTTGAAACTGTGTGCCATCGCTTCAGGCCGGGAAGACACCGGTAGACAGATAACGGTCCCCCCGGTCACAGACGATGAACACAATGGTGGCGTCGCTCTCGCGGCGGCTGATCTCCTGCGCCACCCAGCACGCGCCCGCCGCCGAGATGCCGGCAAAAATGCCCTCTTCGCGCGCCAGCCGTCGGCACATCTGCTCGGCATCGACCTGGCTCACATACACCAGCTCGTCGACGGCGCTGGGGTCGTAAATCTTGGGCAGGTACTCCAGCGGCCATTTGCGGATGCCCGGAATGCGTGAGCCTTCCGACGGCTGCGCGCCGATGATCTTCACCAGCGGGTTTTTCTGTTTCAGAAAACGCGATACGCCGGTAATCGTCCCGGTGGTTCCCATGGCGCTCACGAAATGGGTGATACGTCCACCGGTATCGGCCCAGATCTCCGGGCCGGTGGTCTCAAAATGGATGCGCGGGTTGTCGGGGTTTGCGAACTGGTCGAGCACCACGCCCTTGCCGGCCTTTTCCATCTGCCCGGCCAGATCGCGGGCGTACTCCATGCCGCCACTCTTGGGCGTGAGGATCAGTTCGGCCCCGAACGCCTTCATGGTCTGCACGCGCTCAATCGACAGGTCTTCCGGCATGATCAGCACCATGCGGTAGCCCTTGATCGCCGCCGCCATTGCCAGCGCGATGCCGGTATTGCCCGAAGTAGCCTCGATCAGCGTGTCACCCGGCTTGATCTCGCCGCGCTCCTGGGCGCGCTGGATCATCGACAACGCGGGCCGGTCCTTTACCGATCCGGCAGGGTTGTTGCCCTCAAGTTTTCCCAGCACCACATTGCCACGCTCGCGGGCCTCCTCGGCACCGATACGCTGCAGTGCAACAAGGGGGGTTTTGCCGATTGAGTCTTCAATGGTTGGGTATTGCATGGCCTGCACTGTGCCATAATTTTGCTTTTCTTTGTCCGACTGCTGGAGTGGTGGAATTGGTAGGTGGCCGGATCTCAAAACCAGGTTTGTGTACCTTTTTTTGATATCCATAAACACCATGCAACTCAAGCCATAACGGCTTGCGGCGACTGGCCAGATAAATTCCAAATAACTTGTTGAGACCCAGGCGCCAAACAGGAGCCACGGCGAAAAGCCAAGAGGCAGCAAGTAGAATCAGCAGGTTGACCTGACATATTGAGCCTGCGGCGAAATGGACGGTCAAGCAAGGTTGAATAGAAAATTCTGGCCCAGTCCAGAGGATTCAAAGCCCGGGTGGTGAAATTGGTAGACGCAGGGGACTCAGACCAAATTTGAGCCCTCTTGAAGAAATTCTTGAGGTGAAGCCCGTCAAACTCGGCGAAGGCCCTGGACGCAAGTCCGAGCTGATACCGAGCCAAGCCCTCGCATCGAAAGGTCGAGGGAAGGTGTAGAGAGCAGACGGCGGGCACCTAAAGTCGAAAGACCACGGTGAAGGCGTGCTCCAGACCACGAACTCTCATGGGAGGGGCGGCGAAAGCCGAAGTGGTAAGAAAATCCCCCGCCGCAAGGCGTGCCGGTTCGATTCCGGCCCCGGGCACCACCAAAGGCCCTTCCAGCGATGGAAGGGCTTTTTTTTGTCTGCCCCCAGCATGGGAGGAAGTGAAAACCCCGCTTGGCTTGTTGCCCGGCAAGGTTGATCGTTTGCAAAGAGAGTCTCTTTGCAGAGATTGAATGGCGGTGGGATGGTGACCGTTGTCAAACCGCGTTGAAAGTACGCAGCACCGGCGTTTTGGCGAGTTGCGGATTGCTGCGGATTCCAGCGAAAAGCGGGACTTGACGCGCCAATTTCGCGGGCTTTTCGACGGTTTCCCAGCCGGTCGAGTGGCGGTGATGGCACCTCAACTTTGCGTGCGACGCGCGCAGTTCAATTCCCATTTGCGCAATCAAACCCGCATCCGCAGGCACGGCGGAAGCGGCTTCGGGCAGCCCGAGGCGGCGACCGATAGCACCCGCATTTGCACCGGAGGGACACATTCCACAATAGTGCGACTGCTCTTTTGGGCTTACGTGCAGTGAACAACACCCTCAATCTCCGCAGGATGTAAGGTGAATAACTTGCGCGTGCGGAGTATGCACCCCGTGATCTCCGCATGAACAGCGGCGATTACACCTGCATCTGGCAGGTCGGCAACTGGCCAGCTTGGCGCTTTGATTTGGCTGCCCTGGCCCAGACACTGGCCGACGTCAGCTGCAGCCCAAGGGCTATTGATGGGACCACTGGCTGACGTCGGCATGGCTCTGCGCGACCAGGCCAGCCGCCCGGCGTTGACCGAGGACGTCATCAAGAGCGTTGCGCCAGCTCCTGGTCGGCGTCTGAGAGCGGCACATCCACGAGCGAGGTTTGTCCGCGCAGCGACTGATCGATGCGCCGGGCCAAGCCAGGCCACTGCTCCTGAGGCAGATCGAAGTGGCTATCCAGGTTGAGCAGCATGGTCCGCTTGACTGCGCCATTCACCCGGGCCGTCTGGACCGGGCGATAAGTGACGTACAGATCGCCCGAGGTGCGGTTGCGGGTCTGGGTGCGCCGAATAAACAAGCGCAATGTGGCATTCAAACGCGGCATCCTGGCAATAGGTTGCAAAATACTATGGCAATACAAATCACTTGCAGACCAAAGCCTGGCACCGCAGCGGGTTCCCAGCCTGCCGGGTCGGGAAATGGTCCGAAATTTGACAAACTGGCTAGCCGACGAAAACCGTCATTTTTTGCCGGGCGGTACCGGAAGGCGGCGCGGTTGTTGCCGATCAGTAGTCCAGAGCATGCAGCGCACGACCGAAACGAGTGGGGCTGCTCCTGAAAAATGGGACACCGGCAGGGATTGCCGGTTCCTGGCTGATGGTGAACCCTCTTGCGGGTTTGCCGGTGCGCCAGCGAGCATCGGCTGCTTGAATTTTCCGATGATGTGTCAACGAGGGCCGGCAGGCGCCGCGCAGGGGTGCCATGCTGTAGGAGGCGGCCTACCGCAGAGTCTCCGTGTGGCCGATAGACGTTCCCAGTCAAGCGGAAAATACTGCCTCACGCTTATCGTTTCAAGGAAACACCATGGCCACCCAACCCGACGCGCACATTCAGCCATCCAAGCACTCGACGGACCAGGTCGATGGTTTCCTCGAAATGGTGGAGGACAACGTTGACCAGGCACCAGGAGCGGGCTCGCCCGCCATCATGCCAAGGACGGACCTGGACGACGACGGTCTACCCGTCTCGGACACTCCAAAGAATCCACGCATCTCCGGTTCGCCCTGACATCGGGCTTTCTGCAGCAGGTCGTCGGCGTCGGCGTCTCTGGATGACCGATCTGTTTACGCCAGCGTGTTCCGCCCCGCGCCAATTTAGACGGCAGGTTTCAAGCTATTTGGGTGTGAAGTAAAGAGCCTGTCCCGAGGCATATTCGAAGGTGCAGGGTCCTGAGGAAACGCGGGACGTGAGGGAGTTGCGTCGACTCGATCGTTCAGTTTTTGGTTTACGCGCCCATGGTGGACATCTGGGCTGCCCACAGGACGAGCCTATGGACAGTCGGCGGTGCCGATGCCCCAGTTGCCCACCGCTCCCCGAGTGCTGACGCCTTGCATGTGGACAACGACGGTGTCGTTGCCCACACTCCAGTTGCCATTGGGGATTTCGTTGTTTTGAATTTCAGTGACAGCGACGCACGCGCGCACTGAGTACAGCGCGCCGATGGCGCGCTGTGGATTTGTGGGGCCTGCGTGCGTTAGTCCAGGGGTGGAGATCTCCAGGGCTGCTCGGGGTCGTAGAGGCATTGCTGGCGTTTGCTGTAGCGCCTGAGTTGGGACAGATAGCGGCTTTCACAGGTGGCCACCAGGGCCTGCAGGCATTCATGCAACGCCCAGGCCGCCTCATCCGACAGGCCCTTGGGAAACACGGATTCGTAAAACAGTTTCTTCATTGCAACTCCGCGATGGCTTGTTGAACGATTTCGTCGGGCAGGTGGTTCAATGCCTTGGGCACGGCCAGCCGCATGGCGGTGCAGATGATGCGCCCGGCCTGACGCGGCAGTCCCTTGGAGGCCTGGCGCAACAGTTCCATGCCCGAGTCACTGAGCAACCGGTGCGGGCACCCCGCGGCTTTCAATGCATGCGCGATGAGCGCTGCGAAGCGCTCACGCTCGGCTACTGGCTTGAGATGCACGTGCACCTGGATGCGGCTGTACAGCGCCGCGTACGGGGCGCGCTCAAGAGTTTGAGCCAGGCTCGGGTGGCCCACCATCCACACGCTGATCATGTCGCGCGAGTCAAACGCGAAGTTCAGGAACGCGGGGAAGTCGCGAAAGAACTCGGCAGGCAGGTTCTGCGCCTCGTCGATGATCCACAAGGGCATCACCTGCTTGGTATCAACCAGTTCGTGCACGCGCTGCTTGATGTCGCTCCAGATCTGGGCACGCCGATACTTGGGCTCAATGCCCAGCGCGCGCGCCAGACCGCGGTAGATGTCGACCCGCCCGAAGTCGGTCTCGGCCTGATACAGCACCTGGTAGCGGTGCGGGTTCAGCGCGCTGGTGAGGCCGCGTAATGCGATGGTCTTGCCCACACCGGGCTCGCCGGTGAGCAACCCGATGCCCGGGGACTGCACCAGCCAGTCAAAGCGCTGTGCCAAATGCGCCAGCGCTCCGTCATCCCAGGGCTCGGTAGTCTCCTTGCCCAGCGGCGCGTGGCGCAAGCCGAAGTGTTGAAGGTACATCTCAGACTCCCGGCGCGTCGTAGTGCCTGGCGTGGGCGAGTTCGACCAGGTTGGGGCCGCTGCGCACGGCGCTGGTTGCGACTGCGGGCTCGGGCTTGTGCCGGGTACGCCTGATATTGGCGATCTGGTCCAGCCGCGTGGCGCCGCCCAGCGACTCACCGGCCTCGTTCTCGACACCGACGACACGCTCCTCGTGCGGATCCACCACCAGGCACACCGTCTTGCCCGAGAGTTCATAGGCCACCTCAAAGCGCTGGCCCAGGTAGGACACCGTGCCGTCCTTCCTCACGAAGCGCTTGATGCGGTGGTGAAACAGCGCATCGAGCACCACCGCCTTGCTCCCCAGGCTACGGATGCGCGGCAAGTCCTGCTGGTAGCGCTGCAGTGGGGTCAGCCCCGACAGGCTGGAGTGCACCGTCTGGTGGTAGACCTGCTCCAGCCAGGCCCACAGCCGGGCGTTGAGGTCGGCCAGCTCGGTGATGTGGCGCTCATCGATCTCACTGAGGAACTGGTCGCGAAATGTGCGATGAAATCGCTCCAATTTCCCCTTGCCCTCAGGCGAATAGGGTCGGCAAAAGATCAAGTGAATGCCCAGGCGAGCGCATACGCCCTGCAGGGTGTTGGCGCGGTAGGCCGCGCCATTGTCAACGACCAGTTTGATCGGCACGCCGCGTCTGAGCAGCGCCTGCTTGAGCACGCCTTCAATATCCAGCGCCGTCTCGCCCAGGCAGAACGCGCTGTGCGCCACCAGGCGCGCGGCATCGTCAAACAGGCTCACCAGATAGGTCTTGCGCAGCCGGCCCTTGAAGCTTACCCGCGGCCCGTGCAGCACGTCGCCGTACCACACCGAGCCGGCATACTGCGCCGTGAAGCTGCGCTTCTCCTGCACCCCGCTGGCCGAGCCCGGCATGCGCGACACCGCGTGCTGTTGCAGCAAGCGGTGAATCGCCGAGCGCGATAGCACGTCCTGCGCCACCACCCCGGCGGTTTCGAGCAATCGTTTGATCTGGCGAATCGAGCGCCTCGGATTGTCCCGCTTGGCCGCCAGCACCGCCTCCTGGATGGGCGCCGAGATCTTGGATTGGCCCCGATCCGTTCGAGTCTTGGGCACCAACCCTGTGATGCCCTCCTTGCGCCAGGCGTAGTACCAAGCCTGTATCGTCTTCTCGCCCAGATGGCGGCGCCTGGAGCCGGGGATGGCGTACTCGCGCTGCGCCAATTCACGCACTATTTGTTGCAGCTCACCGCGTGCGAGCTGCTCACGGCTGGCCAGTGGCCCCAGTACCGACAGTCGAAACAAAGCCTTCGGATCGATCTCTTTCATGCAATACACCTCTGGTTGTTGAGGTGCCGATGAGAGCGCAAATCTGACCTTTATGGTAGAGGGCAAAGTGTGTGGGGTGCCGGCCACGCCTCCGGCATGCTGTCTGCCTGCGCTTGCATGAGCGCCTTATCACGGGACGATCAGGTCGTGGTCGAGCCAGGCCATGGCTTGGCCCAGGGACATGGTGTTGATGACCTGCAGCCAGAACGAATCACGATCCGGGCTGCGGCCCAACTCGGCAAACCGGCTGCGCAAGAAGAAAGTGAAACTCTCGCTGCGTGCAACCAGCCAGTCCCTCCAGCGGCGCACCGTCCTGCGGTCAAACAACGTGCTGCGCGAACACTTGTGCAGCGAACAGCCCGCCAAAATCAGCAGCAGCGCGACTTGCTGCATCGCCCAGTCATACCAGCGCCGCGGCGCAATGCACAACGGCAGGCGCGAACATGTTCCTTCGCAGCCCGGGCACAGGTAGCGCGCAACAGGAACCGGATTGAGTGAGCCGCCCCCACCAGGGCGGTGATCGGCCTTGCGGTAGTAGCAGCCGTGTCGCCACAGTCCGCCAAGCTGGCAATGCGGGCACGCCAGGGGTCGGTAGACGTCGATTCGCGCCTCCATGGCCTCCATGTGCTGTTCAAGAGTGGTGACGCTGGCTACAATTCGGTTCATAGGCTGGTCTCAATTGTTGCGTGTTGGATTCGTACCCACCCACGATAACAAAGGAGCACTGGCCTATCTTGTTTGTGCTTCGTCTCAGGCTAAAACCGGCATCGTTCCAAACAATGCCCTCAAAGAACTCGGGCCGTCAGCCCACTTTGCTCCCTGGAATGCGACAGACGTAACACTGCTGCTGGCGCGCTGCCTTCTGGGCGACCCATGATTGAGATCGCACCTCGATGAACCAGCTCAGTCAAGGTCGGGCACCACATCGCGAGCGCTCGCGTGGGCGAGAGCGGGAAGTAGATCTCGATCCCAGGTGTCTTGAGTCCGAGGTTTCCTCGGTTTGGCCGGTCAATCATGTTTTGACGCGTCAGCGGGTTGTCGCTCAGCAGAAAAGGATGCTTCCGAGTCGTTGAGGCAAGTACCCAGTCCTTTTCGAGAAAATGCGAGGCATAAGTTGCGGGTGCCTCGTAGATGATCCTCGCTGTCTGCTCCTTCGAATCGTTCTCGGTCAAATCACGGATCAGTTCCTCTGCCTGGGACCCAGGTGCAACTTTATCAGCGCTCTTCTGGAAGTGTTCCCGCATCATCCGGGGAAAGGCATTCCACTCTTCGCGAAAAGTCTTGGTACGAGTCAGCTGAACCGACAGGAAGGAAGCCATGACTCCTTTCTGTTCGTCCGTAAGATTGGCGAGCGTGTCCGATTCCAGGATGAGGGCTATTACTGACTTGGCTCTTCCCTCAAGCTCCGAGAGCCACGTCTCCAGTGTGAGCGGCTGGCCTTGATACTGAAAGTCGTAGAACCGGCTTTCGCTTGCAATGTTCCTCGTGTTCGAGGCGAAACTGCGGTTCGAAGACTTGTCGTACACCCACACTTGATCCTTCTTGCCGTTCCCGAAGTTGCGCAACAGAAACTGAGGGACGTAGTGTTGAATCTTGGTGATCGTCATGGTGGAGCCGGAAGTGCGGTCGTGTCTTTCTGAGGTCTAACGTTCGAGCTAAGCGGGCGACAACGGCATGGCGCGCTGGACAGCAAGCGCAAAATGGGCCGTAGGCCCAGCGATTGATGGCCAGCGTGCCATGCCGTTGTCGCTCCGCTTGAGCGAGGGGTTAGGCGTCAGACTCTGCGAG
>ENA-ORBV01009028-ORBV01009028.1-microbial-mat-metagenome-genome-assembly--contig:-NODE-9028-length-16536-cov-5.153412_pt1 | contig 16536 bp, 11 predicted proteins | sample MGYA00237777_ERZ505514 | MGnify/ENA primary metagenome ERZ505514 (study PRJEB26160, sample SAMN06269048) | microbial mat metagenome | isolation source: Oligotrophic lake microbial mat | place... | reverse complement strand
GGCGCGCGCGGTCTGTGTGGCGCCCGGCAGTCCAGGCAAGGTGTCGACAGGGGCCAGGGTGACCTGCGCACCGGCCGGCACCGTGCCGTCCACGCCCGACAACGTGCCGGTCACCGTCGACGTCGAGACGAGTTGCAGCTGGAAGTCGACCCCGTACCGTTCCTGGCCGACCACGATGTCCACAGGCGTGGCCGACGACGGCGACGTCGTCCCGGGAAAAAAGACCGGGGCATACCCCACGGCCGCCTGACCATCCGGATCGAGTTGCTGCTGCAGCTGCTCGATCATCTGCTGGCCGCGGCCTCCCGCAAGTCCCTGCAGGAGATCGCCCAACTGGCCGCCACGTCCGGCTCCGGCCGCACGCCCACCCGTGCCCGCCTGCGCGCCTTGACCCGCACCACGCCCGAGCTGTTGCTGCATCTGCTGCAATGCGCTCTCGATTTCCGAGGTCACCGATGTCTGCAATCCCATGAGGCCCGCGTTGCGCGGCTGCGCCGTCACCACGTATTCGCCCGGCTGCAAGCCGTAGATGCGATACATGCCGCGGTCGTCCGTGGTGCTGGTCCCGGCCGATTGCAGGCGCTTCTCGCCCGTTTGCATCACCATACGCAGCGCGCGCACCTGCGTGCCGGGTGATGGCTCCCCGTATTCGTCCATCACCACACCGGTGACCACGCCGCCCTTCGGCATCGAAATGGGTTTGCTCTCGAGCTTCTGTCCGTCTTCCAGCTGAATGGGTGTGCCCGCACGGCCTGCGGTTTTTGCGCCGTACGCGATCGACACAAAGCCGGCCTTCGACGACGTCATCGAGTAGCGACCTGCCGGAATCTGCGTGAACACAAACCGTCCCTCATCGTCGGTCATCGTGGACCGTTGCCCGCGCAGTTCCGCACCGCTGAGGTTGACGCGTGCGCGCCTGACGGGGGTGCCGGTGTCACCGGTGATCACCTGCCCGATGATCATCGCGGTGCCCGTGACCGGTGTTTGCGTGGCATCACGCGCCTGGCCGGCGGCGGCACCACGGCCACCTCCGCCCTGTGTGCCCTGTTGCGCCGCGCCGCCCCCCTGGGCGCTCGGGGCGCTCGACCACCCGAGGGCACTGGTGAGGACGATGGCGACGACGGCGGTGAGGTTCGAAAATTTATGAGTCATGTCAGGTCCTGGCAGTTCCAACTGGGTCTACGCCCGGCAGAGAGTACTCGTTTCGATCCGGCTGGTGGGTGAGGGGTTGCCTCACCGCGCCCCGACACGCCGAAGCTCCAGGACCTTCGCTTCTCCTTCTCGTATCGAGACGGGAGTGGCGCTGCGGCGCAGGGCCGTGAGCCGGTCCGGATCCTGCCAGCCGTCCGCCTCTGCGCCATCGACTGCGGCGATGAGGTACGCCCCGGCCGGCATGTTTCTCAGAGAAAACGTTCCGTCGCGCCCGGTGCGGACGCTGCGGAATCGTCGTGCGGCCATGGAGCCAGACGACCGGTCCTGCTGGGGAAAAAGCAGGACGGTGGCGGTCGGGTCCGCAAACGGACCCTCGCCGCGGACCGTGCCGGTGATGAGCGTGAGTTGGTCGGTGAGATCGATCTGCAGGTCGGACGGGACAAAGCCCGACGAGAGATCCAGCCCTTCCTCGGAGACGTCGATGCCGCCGGCCATCACCGCCTGCAGCCGCCAGCCGGGCGGAACACCGCCAACGCGGACGAGATACCGGCCCGGGACCAGCACGGGGCCCGTGCGAAACGCCCCCGTCTCGTCCGTCATCAGGGTCTGCGGTCGAATGCCGGGCGCTTCAAACAGCGGTTCGAGCTCGATCATCAGTTTCCCTGGCTGCGCCGCCGCGCGACTGGTGGACGACACCATGCGCGTCCGTCCTTCCACCTCAAGGCCCGGCTGCATCGTCACGCGGATATCGTCGAGGTTTTTCTGATCGAGTATCACCGGCTGGTTGTCCCACAGGCGTCCGGGACGCTCCGGACTCTCGGGCGCGTCAGCACCTGGAGCGGCGCTGGCGACCAGCGTGGCCTCGATCACGTAGCGGCCACTGGGCACGCGCGTGAACGTGAAGTGTCCCTCTGCGTCCGGACTGACCGCACCGAGATATCGGTGGGTGGGCCACTCCGCGACAAATGGATCAAGCGGCCTGGCGAGAAAGAGGCGCACGGCGCGCATCTGTCCGTCGGGCACGGTCGCGGGGTCGATACGACCCGACACCTCGAGCACCGGGAGCATGGGCAGCGAAAAATTGACCCCTGTGAAGTCGCGCCCGGATTCGGCGGTGACGGTCGAGGCGGCGACGGCCGAGTCCGCCGATGGGAAATACATCGGAGGGAAGACCACCTCGGGTTCATCCGTCGCAAATGTTTCGCCCGTGTCGTTGTTGGTGACGGCGATCTGCTGAGCGGAAATGCCGACGAGGTGATTGCCCGGCACCAGCGACGCCAGTCGGTAGGCGCCGGTGTCGTCGGTGACGGCCTGAGCCACTTCACGCAGCGTCGTACGTCCCGGCACGCGTTCGTGGCGATAGGCACGGACGATGACACCCGTGATGGGCACGCCGCCGTGGTCGGTGACAAATCCCGTCAGCACCGCCGGGCGCCACAATCGCACTTCGATGTCGCTCAGCCATTGCCCATCCACCAGGGTGATGGTGCTTGCCGATCCGGCGGGGCGTCGCTGACCGAACGCCCCGTTGAGAAATCCAGAGCGACTGGCGTTGATGCGATATTCGCCGGCGGGCAGTCCGGCGAGGAGGAAGCGGCCCCGGTCGTCACTCAGGATGCGACGCCGAAGACCTGCGCCGTCGAGTTCGACGATGACGCGATCGAGGCCACGCCCGGATTGGGCGTCGACGACCTGACCGAGCAGCGCCGCGCCTGGAGGCAGCCTGCGACGTTGCGCGTCATTTTCCGTACTCGCGCGAAGGGAGGCGCCCCCCAACCCGGCGGCCAGAATCACGAGCAACAACAGGGCGGGGCGACTGGTCACGGATGGTTCGACGCCAGTCCCGCATGCGCAGCCGGGTTGATGCGCAGCATGGCGTCAGTGGCCGAAGTACTGATTCAGCAGCGCGATGGTCGCCAGGCCCGCCGCGATCAGGACGACCTGCCGCAGGCTGTTGGAATCTGATTCGCCACGATGCAGGTGGGGAATCAGATCCGACATGGCCACGTACATGAAGTTGCCCGCGGCGAAGGCCAGCACATAGGGCAACGCAAACGGCATGCTGGCACCGAAGATCAACATGAGTGTCGCGCCCAGCAGACCACCCACCGCCGAGGTGGCGTTGAGCATCAACGCCTTGCGACGCGAGTGCCCCGCCGCCAGCAGGATGCCGAAGTCACCGGCCTCCTGCGGAATCTCATGCGCGATGGCCGCCATCGCCGTGACCACGCCGTATGGAATCGATACCAGTGTGGCGGCGGCGATCGCCACACCATCCACAAACGTGTGGACCGCATCGCCGACGATCACCAGCGTGGTCGTGCTCTGGTGCACCTCACACGTTTCATCGTCGTGGCAGTGGCGGAGCAGGACCAGTTTTTCCAGAACAAAGAACGTGAGGATGCCGCCCAGCATCACGGCAAAGGCGCGCGCGGGCGCCAGTGAGTCAAGCGCCTCCGGCATCAGGCCGAGGGTGGCGGCGCCCAGCAGCGTGCCCACAGCGAACGACACGAGCCACGGAACCACGCGCGCGCGGACAGACTTGTCGAAGAGCAGGAGCAGCCCGGCGACCGCCAGACCGCCGATGCTGCCAAGGACCGATAACCCGAGGGCGGCTATCCAGGTGAACGCAGTCTCAGACACGGCCACTAAGACTATCGCACCTGGCCGCGTTGTCAGCTGGCGATGAAGCCTCGCCGGGCGCGGATGCGATAGGTCCCGTTGCCTTTTGTGACGCGGACGTCAATCGTGTGCCATCGGCCGTCCTTCGGGGCAGACGATGAATACGCGAGGAAGTACTGCTGGCTCAGTTCGCTGGCGATGCCGGCCGTGGCCGGATCCAAATCCTGGTGCGAATAGATAATTTCAGTGCGACCGCCGCTGTCATCGGTGATCGCGCGTAACGCGTCGACGTTCACCCGGTCTGAAGAACCAGCGGACGTGGTGCGGCTGACCGGAGGCGGCGCGGTGGGAGGCGGCGCGGCCGCAGGTTTTCGTCCGGGGAATGGTGATGGCACTGGCGGGCGTGAGGATCCACTCGCGGAGCCGCTGCTCGGGTGGCCTCGTGATCCGATTGACCCACTTGCGCGCGGTGCTGCCCCTGACACGTCGAGGCCAATCGCGTACACCATCACTTCACTCTCGCGGATCATCTGCGTGAGCTCAGGCACGCGGGTCGAACTGCTGGTGTCGTTGCCGTCCGAGATGATGACGAGCGCCTTCTTCCGCTGTGTGCCGCGCTGGGCGAGCGGAATGGCATCGGCGACCGTGTCGTACATCGCCGTGCCACCGCGCGGCGCAATGGTGCTCAACGCGCGACTGACCTGACGCCGGTCCTGCGTCCACGGGTGCACGAGTTGAGGCTGGCTGTCGAAGCGATAGAGGAACACTTCGTCGTCGGCGCCAAGAAGGTCGTCCACAAACCGGCTCAACGCGGCCTGCGCCGCGACCCATTTTTCACCGACCATCGACCCGCTGGTGTCCACCGCAATGCCCAGGCTCACCGGTACACGTTCGGCGTCGAAGTGTGAGGTGGGCTGCAACACGCCATCCTCGTAAATCTCGAAGTCCCCTTGTTTGAGTCCGGCCACGGTGTGGCCACTCCCGTCGGTGACAGTCACGGTGACGTTGATCAGACTGACCCCGGATCGAAAAGAGAAGCCTTGCCCGGCCGGGCGCTCCTGTCCAAGGACCAGCGTGGCGCCTGCGGTGACGCAAATCACGATGGCGACCAGTGTCCGCATTGATCTGACCGGTCGCGTCATCGCGTCATCGCGTCTCCTCAACGACCGCAGCCGTGGTGCCGACGAGCGGTTCGCCTTGCCGATCGACATGGGCAGACACACCGCCATCACCGAGTCGGAATCCGATCCGGTACCGACTCACCTTCGTGACGTTGGGCAGACGGATCATGAACGGCGACTGATCACCAGGCTCAAGCGCGGAGATCTCAATCGACGCTTTCCCCGATGCGAAGTATTGGCCGTCGCCATCAAACAGATACACCACCGCGACCAATCCCGCCGTGCTCCGGCCACTCATCGGGTTCTGCACGAGTCCGGTGACGATGAAGTTGCCGCCGGGGTCACGACGATGGGAGAGCGAGACGAGCTCCAGTGGTGTGGGCGCCGCAGACAGTGTTGAGAACGAGGGGACCGGCCACGACATCGTCTGGCTGGATCCGTACAAACCGTAGACAGAACCCGCGCCGATGGTCATGAAGACCACGACAACGAGTGCCATCGTTCCCCAGCGTGGACCCGCAGGCGCGGGAGTGGGTGCCGCAAAAAGACCGGCGCGGGGCTGGTACGTGAGTTCCGCGTCGTACGTCGGTTCCGGCTCGAAGTCCGGTCCGGGTGCCGCCGGTGCCGCGAGCGCGCGCAGACGTGCGACACGAATATTCGTGCGTGCGCGATCGCGTCGGAGAACGCGCCACGCAAACACACTCATGACCACCGCCATCAGGAGCGCGACGACCAACACCACTACGAGCAGAGTTTCCATCAGCTCTTACCTCAACGTGAAACCGACCGCGACTTCGACCACCACGTCCACGGCGGAACCGAGACGTCGCGCAGGCGCAAATTTCCACTGGCGCACGGCGGTGATCGCACGCTGTTCAAGGCCGCTCCCCAAGGTGCGCAACACACGGACATCACCGACGGTGCCGTCGCGCCGAACCACAATTTCCATCACGACATCGCCTTCGATGGCGCGGCGGCGGGCGTCGTCGGTATAAATCGGGCGAACTTCTCGGAGCAGCTGCGGAGGCTCGATGCCGCTGCCGGCGCGGAACGGCCCACCGCCGGTGCCGCCACCGGACCCGGCACCCAGGCCCGAGCCGTCCCCTTCACCGATGCCGGTCCCCTGACCACTGCCAACGCCGCCACCGGTGCCGGGGCCCGGACTCGGTGGAGTGGGTGCGGGTGGCGCGTCCATGACGCCGATCACTTCCTGCGCGTCGCCGGGATCGGGCACCACTGGTGCCTGCACCGGCAGGGGCGTCGGTCTCGGAGGGGGCGGCGTCGCGACTTCCCGCGTCACGGGGCGTGGTGGTGGTCGATAGGGTCGAGGCGGAGGCACCGGACTCGATGTCTTTTTGACGACCGGCGCTTTGCGCTCCGCGCGGGGCGATGGACGTGGGATCTGGAGGCCGCCGCCACCGCCCCCGCCACCAGGACCCGGCGTGGTCATGAACACCATGCGCACTGGGGTCTTCTCGGGGATCGTGACGTCCGTGTTGGCCTTGAGAAGCCCCAGAGAGGAGGCGATCAGGAACAGGGCCAAGAGCGCCGCGTGGAGTGTGCCGGAGGCGGCAAGCGGGAGGCCGCCTCGGCGCCGGGTTTCCACGAGTGGGGAAAGAGGGGAGCGACCACCAGGAGTGGCGTGCAGACTCCGCACGAGTGCCACCGCATCCGCTTCGCGCATGAGGCCGTCAACAATCAGGAGTTGGTCGGAATCGGCCAGCTGCATGACGAGTTCCGCCGGTACCTCCGCCGCAGCGGCGATCTCCCGGATCGTGTAGAGCTCGCTCACCTTTGTGATCTCGGCAGGATGGAGGCCCGGCAACAGACCCCGCGTACACTCCGCGCATGACTACTCAGACGACGAGCGCAGCGTGGGGTGTGGGGCGGGTGGCGATCGTGACCGGGGCGTCATCCGGGATCGGGAAGGCGACAGCTCTTCGGCTGGCCGCAGACGGACTGACCGTGATCGGTGTCGGCCGCGACGAGGCGGCGCTCAGAGCCGTGTGTCAGGACGTCGTCGTCGCGGACGTCACCCAGGCGGGTGCGCCGGCCACGATCGTGTCCGGCGTCGTGTCGCGGCACGGCCGCGTGGACGTGCTGGTCAACGCGGCCGGGGTCATCGCGTCTGCCGGCATCCGCGAGACGACTGACGACGCGTTTGATTCGATGATGGATCTGAATCTTCGCGCGACGTTCCGGCTGCTGCGTGAGGCGATCCCGGCGCTCGTCGAGTCCAAGGGAACCGTGGTGAACCTCTCGAGCGTGGCGGGGACCCGCGCCTTTCCCGGACTGTTCGCCTACTGCGTGAGCAAGGGCGCGGTGGACCAGTTGACCCGCTGTGCGGCGCTGGATTTGGCGCCACAGGGCGTCCGCGTAAACGCCGTGAATCCCGGGGTGGTTGTGACCAATCTGCATCGCCGTGGCGGGATGGACGAAGCGCGCTACGCCGCGTTTCTCGAACATTCCAAGGCGACCCATCCGCTGGGTCGACCCGGTACACCGGAGGAAATCGCTGATTTGATCGCATTCCTGGCCTCGCCCTCCGCCGGGTGGATCACCGGCGAGACCATTTCGATTGACGGCGGCCGCCACCTGACCTGCTTACGCTAACAAAACGACCTCTGAGGTCGTTTTTTAACGCGGGCGGGCGGCTTCGAAGTAGGCGGTGCCGTCGAGAGAGCCCAGGTGGCGGGCGGCGCGCAGGCCGGCCGCGGTGAGTCTCGCGACCACGTCCTTCGGATCGGTCAGTGGCGCCGTCTGCGCCAGTCGGAAGAGTCCCTGGCGGGGGAGTGGCTCACAGATGGTGATGCGTCCGCCCGGGCGAACCACGCGGATCGCTTCCGCAAGGACTGACGGCGCATCGGTGCCCAGCGCGGCGAGTCCGGCGGGAAGGACCGCCATGTCGAAGGTCTGGCTGTCGGTGGGCAACAGGGCAATGGGTGCCGCCACAAAGTCCACGAGCGCCCCAGCGCCGGCGGCGGCGGTGGCGATGCGGTCCTTCGCGCCCGGCGCCCGGTCCACGACCGTGGTCTGGCCGTTCAGACCGGTCACCGCGCCGATGGCTCCCGCCAGTTCCGGCCTCGCGGCACCGAGCAGCAGGACCCGGTCCCCCGGTTTGATGCCCAGCATGACGACGGCCCCCTGCTCCGGCTGACCCTTGGCCTTTCGCAGCATCTTCAGAATCGTGAACATTCCCGAATGATATAGTTCCCGTTCGTGAGTACTGGAATTTCTCTCGCTCCCGCCGACGGCAAACTCGGCATTCTTCTGGTCGGACTTGGTGCGGTCAGCACTACCACCATCGCGGGCGTGATGGCCATCCGCAAGGGATTGGCCAAGCCGATCGGCTCGCTCACCGAGATGGGCACCGTCCGTCTCGGCAAACGCAACGAAAACCGGACGCCCACCATCCGCGAGTTTGTGCCCCTGACCGAACTCAACGACATCGTGTTTGGCGGCTGGGACATCTTCGACGACAACTGCTATGAGGCCGCCAAACACGCCGGCGTACTCGAGGAGAAATTGCTCGATCAGGTGAAGGACGAGCTGGCGGCGATCAAGCCGATGTCGGCGGTGTTCGATCGCCACTACGTCAAGCGCCTGGATGGTCCGAACGTCAAGACGGGCAAGCACAAGAAAGACCTCGCCGATCAGTTGATCGCCGATATCCGCAAGTTCAAGGCGGACAACAATTGCTCGCGCCTCGTGCTCATCTGGGCCGGGTCCACCGAAATTTATCTCACCGAGTCGGCGTGCCACGCTAGTATCGCCGCCTTCGAGCAGGGGCTGGTCGACAACGACCCGGCCATCTCGCCGAGCCAAATCTACGCGTACGCCGCGATCAGTGAAGGCCTGCCGTATGGCAATGCCGCACCGAACCTCAGCGCGGAAGTGCCCGCGTTGCGCGAGCTCGCGGCCAGGACGGGTTCGCCCATCACCGGCAGCGACATGAAAACGGGCCAGACGCTGATCAAGACGATCATCGCGCCGGGCCTGAAGGCGCGCCTCATCGGTGTGGCCGGCTGGTATTCGACCAACATCCTCGGCAACCGTGACGGCGAAGTGCTCGACGACCCCGAGTCGTTCAAGTCCAAGGAAGAAAGCAAAAAGGGCGCGCTCGACTACATCTTCCAGCCGCACCTTTACCCGGATCTCTACAAGGACATCGCCCACGTCGTGCGGATCAACTACTATCCGCCGCGCGGAGACAACAAAGAGGGCTGGGACAACATCGACATCTTCGGCTGGCTCGGCTATCCGATGCAGCTCAAGATCAACTTCCTCTGCCGCGACAGCATTCTGGCCGCGCCCATCGTGCTCGACGTGGCGCTGTTCCTCGACCTGTCGAAGCGGGCCGGATTCTCGGGCATTCAGGAATGGCTCTCGTTCTACTTCAAGAGCCCGATGCATGCGCCCGAAATCTACCCGGAACATGACCTCTTCATTCAGTTGATGAAGCTCAAGAACACGTTGCGCTATATCCGCGGCGAAGAACTCATCACGCACCTCGGTCGCGAGTACTACGACTAAGCCCAGGAGGCTCATTTGGCTCGTTACCAGCCTGCACTGCTCGGCGGTCTCTTCATCGGCATCCTTTCGGCGTTGCCGATCATCGGCGCGTTTAATGCGTGCTGCTGTCTCTGGGTGGTGGTGGGCGGCCTGCTGACCACCTACCTGATGCAGCAGAACGACCCACTCCCTCTGGAGACCTCCGCCGCTGCCGTGGCCGGGTTGATTGCGGGTGGTGTTGGCGGCGTCGTCAGTGTCGTTGGCGGTGCGCTCGTCATGATGGTGTCGGGCGGCGCGGTGGCGCAGCGCGAGGCGATGGATCAGGTTTTCAGTCAGATGGGTGATGTGCCCCCTGAGATGGTGGAGATGATCGAACGATTCTCCACGGGGCCGGCGGCGCTGTTTATCACCGCCGCGGTGACGATTCCGGTCTTCGCGGTGTTCGGTCTGCTCGGCGCCTTGCTGGGCCTCGCGTTTTTCCGCAAGAAGGCGGGACCGGCGGCTGCGTGAGCGAGTCGTCAAAGGCCCACGAAATAAACGCGCTGCTTGATGAAGCGCGCGTCTTTGAACCAACATCCGAGTGGCGGACCAACGCCCGGGTGATCGACCCCGACATCTACGAACGTGCCGCCGCCGACCCGGAAGCCTTCTGGGAAGGCTGGGCGCGTGAACTCGAGTGGATGCGTCCCTGGACGCAGGTGCTCGACTGGCAACCACCCCACGCGAAGTGGTTTGTGGGTGGCCAGATCAACGCGAGCGTCAACTGCCTCGATCGGCACGTCCGCACCGCGCGCCGCAATACCGCCGCTCTCATCTGGGAAGGTGAGCCGGGGGATCGCCGCACGCTGACATACTTCGATCTGTATCGTCAGGTCTGCCAGTTCGCCAACGTCCTGAAGGGACTCGGTGTCCGCAAAGGTGATCGCGTCGCGATCTACCTGCCGCTGATTCCAGAGCTCGCCATCTCCATGCTGGCGTGCGCACGCATCGGCGCAGTGCACTCTGTGGTGTTCGGAGGATTCAGCGCGGAAGCGCTACGTGATCGAATCAACGACGCGGAGTGTTCACTGTTGATCACCGCCGATGGCGGTTTTCGCCGCGGGCAACTGGTCCCGCTCAAACAGACGTCCGATGAGGCGCTGGTCGGTGCGCCGACCGTCCAGAACGTCGTGGTGGTAAAGCGCCAGGCCGGTGAACCTTTTCCCGTACACATCAAGGAAGGGCGCGACCACTGGTATCACCGTCTGATGCAGGACGCGCCGCTCGAGTGTGCCCCCGAACCGATGGAGAGCGAAGACATGCTCTACATCCTCTACACGTCGGGCACCACGGGCAAACCCAAGGGCATCGTCCACACCACGGGCGGCTATCTCGTCGGGACGTACGCGACCACCAAGTGGGTCTTTGACCTGCAGGACACCGATGTCTACTGGTGCACCGCGGATATCGGATGGGTGACCGGGCACTCGTACGTGGTCTACGGTCCGCTGCAGAACGGCGCCACCGTCCTCATGTATGAGGGCGCGCCGGACTGGCCGAACAAGGACCGTTTCTGGTCTCTCGTTGAGCGCTACGGCGTGACGGTGTTCTACACCGCGCCGACCGCCATTCGCGCGTTCATGAAGTGGGGCCCCGACTGGCCGGCCGCACATGACCTGTCGAGTCTGCGGCTGCTCGGTTCGGTGGGCGAACCCATCAACCCAGAGGCGTGGATGTGGTACCACGAACACATCGGGGGTTCACGCTGCCCGGTCGTCGACACGTGGTGGCAGACCGAGACGGGGCACATTCTGATCGCGCCGCTGCCGGGCATCACGCCGCTCAAACCCGGCTCGGCGACCAAACCCTTTCCAGGCATCACGGCGGAAATTCGTACCGGCGCCGGTGTGCCCGTGGAGCACGGCGGTGGTCTACTCGCCTTGACCAAACCCTGGCCGGGCATGCTTCGCGGCATCTACGGCGACCCCGAACGTTTTGTGCAGACCTATTTCAGCCGGTGGGACGACGGGGCGTATTTCACCGGGGATGGCGCGCGCCGTGACACACAGGGTGACTACTGGTTGCTCGGGCGCGTCGACGATGTGCTGAACGTGGCCGGGCATCGCATCGGCACGATGGAAGTCGAAAGCGCGCTGGTGGATCACCCGTCGGTGGCGGAGGCAGCCGTCGTCGGCCGTTCGCACGAGATCAAGGGCCAGTCGATTACCGCCTTTGTGACGGTCAAAGAAGGCATCAATGCCAGCGCGGGACTGGTCGACGAACTCAAGGAACACGTCGTGAAGAAGATCGGGGCGATCGCCCGGCCCGACCAGATCTTGTTTGCCGCCGACCTGCCCAAGACACGGTCGGGCAAGATCATGCGGCGCCTCCTGCGCGACATTGCGGAAGGCAAGGCGCTGGGCGACACGACGACGCTGGCCGATCCCAACGTGGTTCGCCGACTCAAGGACGAGTACGAGGCGGAAGAGTCGTAACCCCGCCCGTCCAATCAGGCGGATGGTCCGTTTAGGCTGAACACCCCTCTGTCTGGAAGCGTATAAAGTGAAGTCATGGCACTTATCCAGACCAAAGACCTGTGGAAGACTTATCAGATGGGCACGGAACTCATTCACGCGCTCCAGGGCGTGTCGATTGAGATTGAACGTGGCGAATACGTCGCGATCATGGGCCCCAGCGGGTCGGGCAAGTCCACCCTGATGAACCTCATCGGGTGTCTGGATACGCCGTCGAAGGGGAGCTATCTCCTCAACGAAAAGCAGGTCAGCGAGATGAATGACGATGAACTCGCCCGGATTCGGAATGAAGAAATCGGGTTTGTGTTTCAGACGTTCAACCTGTTGCCCCGCGCCACGGCGCTCCACAATGTCGAGTTGCCCCTCATTTATGCCGGCGTTTCTGCGAAAGTCCGGGGCGAACGTGCGGCCCAGGCCCTCGACAAAGTCGAACTCTCCGACCGCAAGTCCCATCGTCCCAACCAGTTATCGGGCGGTCAGCGTCAACGTGTGGCGATTGCCCGGGCGCTCGTCAACAACCCGTCCATCCTCCTCGCGGACGAACCGACGGGCAACCTTGACTCCAAGACCGGCGTGGAAATCATGAGCCTGTTTGCGCGGCTCCATGAAGCCGGCAACACGATCTTGCTGGTGACCCACGAGCCGGAAGTGGCGGCACACGCACACCGGGCCATTCATATTCGCGACGGACAGGTCGAAAAAGACGTTCGACGCGCGGCCTGACCCCTGTAAGTCCTTCCAGTTCAGTCGATTACACCTTCGGACACCTTTGTCTGGCGACAAGGGTGTACGTGTGCCCGCATAGGTTTATTTTAGCGAACATAATTTTCTTGATAAGAATCACAAACACGTAATCGACTTCAAGTTGATATGACACGAACGACATTTGTGGTGTATTTTAATAGGGCAGGATCAGTCTAGAGCGCCCAAGCAACGCAGAGTTGTCTGGCACGAGAGAGATTACTTATGAAGACCACTTCCCTACGTCAAGTGATTGTTGCGATGGCCATCGCAGTGACTGCGGCGACCGTTCACGGCGCCTGGTTTGCGTCAGCCGATGCCACCACTGAAGGGGCACCCGCCGCCAGTATCCGCATGGCGGAATGGGATCACTACGAACAGAAGTGGGTGGCCACGATTATTGGCGACGGTGAGACCCTGCGGCACTCGGAAGGCGCGATCTTCGAACTGCGGTCGCAAAGTGGCGGGGCGGTGTCGTTGTCCAACGTGCCGACCGGCCTGACGATCGAAACGCTCGCCGCGCAGGACCTCGACGCACTCGACATTCCTCTGCCGGGCGCATCCAATCTCGTGGCGTTTGCGCCGCTGACGACGGTGCCTGTGGCGACCGGTGCGCCGACGTACATCCGGCTCGCGGTCAGCGCCCTCTCAGTTGAACCTGCCCATGCGGCTGATCCGCTCCAGACGCGTCCGCCGGGGCACGTCGGCGTCTGGACCGGACCGCTGACCCCGACCGACACCGATCGTGCGGCGCTCGATATCAACGGCAGTGTCGGTGAGCACCCTGCTGTGGCACTGACCGATGGCGCCGACACCGTCACGTTCACCTGGGACATCGGCCGGTGGTCGAAGGGCGATCTCTTCATCGGCATGAACCAGTTCACGTATCGCGTCCTGGATCGCACCGGCGAGTTCAAGCGGTTTGTGGCCTCGGCCGATATTGACCATCCGGACGCCAGCCTGGCATACAACATCACGGCAGGCTGCGCGGCCAACTGGAAAACGGGCGAGGTGTATGCCACAAACTTCGCCGACTTCGATCCAGCGGTCAACGTCATCACCCGGCACCCGTCGAGTGTGGGGCGGGCGCTGTATTCTCCCGCTGATCGTCGCATCCTCACGACCACCGCGTACGACCACCCGGATGCCGCGTTGCCCGTCGACATCAACCCGGAATCGGTGGTGTTTGACGCGCAGATGAACATGTACGTCGGGCACTCGGACTCGTTCCTTGGCCCGGTGACCACGAACGTCTTCGACGCCCTCACCCTCAACCATCCGACCCTGTACGACGACCCCGCCGACTGGTATTTCCTCGATATCACCGGCCGGCCGCTTTCGTACTCCGACGGCAACAGCTACCCGGTGGTGGTGGATGAGACGGGCGGGGTTCTGGTCGTGGGGCCCAACGGTGTCGGTCCCTTTGTGTCCCGCCCGTATGGCTTCGACGTGGCAACCCGACTCAAATACAGCGGCAACAACCTGATCTTCAGCCCCCTCGCTTCGATTGCGAGCCTTGGCGTGCCCGCCCTGATGCCCGAAACGTACATGGCCGATCCCGCGACCGGTCAGCCCCTCATGGTGCAGGGCGGATCGGAAATCCCCGGACGCTGGCCGATGGGACGCCGCATCCACCGCTACAACGTGCAGCAGGACGGCAGTTATCTCGGTGCCGACACGTCGGATCCTGGTGGTCCCGATCGCGACCTGTTCTGGGCCGTCACCAGTCGATTCGGAACCGACTGGATCGACCTGGACGTCACCGGAGATGTCGTCTACTACACCTCCGAAGATTCTCTGATCCATCGCTACCGCGTGCGCCCTGGAATCAACAACGACCCAGTCGGCCAGTTGCCGGACGTGGGCTTGGGCCAACTCATCCCAGGTGAGAGCGTCCGGTTTAATGCCATGCGCATCCTGCCGCCTGGTGACGGGTCGGGCGGATTCCTCACCGCTGCTGACAAGGCGATCTATCGTTTTGCCCAGAACGGCGCGTTCGTCCAGCAGTATCAGGTGCACAATGACCCGTACCTCAAGGGGCAATACGCGGAAGGCACCCCCGAGTGGGACAACGCGGGTCTGGTCACCACGTGGTATGCCATGGAAATCGACCCCAACGGCAGGACCTTCTGGGCGTCTTCGAACGACTCCGGGTGGATCTACCAGTTCGACATCGCGTCAGGTCGCGAACTCAACCGCATCGAAGCGGTCGAATATCTCGACGTGGACGTCGACCCCGATTTGCCGGAAGGGCGCGTCATCGGCGCCCTGTGCGTGATGTGGGAATACACCGCACCGCAGGAAGTCTGTTTCGCCGCCGACGGAAGCCCTGACGGCAACGACGATGACGGCGACGGCTTCATCGACGAGAACTGCAAGGCGATCGAAGTCTGCAACAACGTGGTGGATAACGACGGCGACCTTCTGCCCGATAACAACGACCCGGATTGCGGCACCGAGGAGCCTCCCGTCGCAGAGCCGGATTTTTATGTCACCGATCAGAACGTTAATCTCTCGGTGCCCTCGGTCGGAACGCTGGTGGTGCTCAACAACGACACCGATCCGGACAACGGGGTCGTGGGAGAGCCGTGGCGTGCCGATACCCTGCTTGTCGCCGCCTATGGTGCGGCGACGCCGGACCTCGCGCCTGGCACGCCGCTCGTGACCGCCTTCGGCACCGTCACTCTGGCGGCCGATGGATCCTTCCTCTTCGACCCTGCGGCCACGTTCCACGGCCAGTTCACGTTTGTCTACCGCGTGACGGACGGTGTCTCGACCAGCGCGCCGACCACGGTCACTATTGACGTGCGCCCACTGGTCGCCAACGACAACTACGCGACGACGAAGAACACGCCCTTGACGGGCACCACCGTGCTGGCCAACGACTCGATCGCGCCGATGGTGGTATCGGCGGCTGGTCCCGACACGATTACCTCCCTGACGGGGCCGTCCATCACCTTCCAGACGACGAATGGCGGGACGGTGGTACTCAACGCCGACGGCACGTTCGTCTACACGCCGGCGACCGGGTTCTTCGGTGACGACACGTTTGTCTACCTGGGCTACGACGGCAATTCGGATTCCGTCTCGACGGCCACCGTCACGATCGCGGTGTCTGATGTGAACGCCGTGTTGGCCGCCGACGACGGTTACACGACCGCCTACTTCACCGCCACGACCCGGAACCTGTTCGTCAACGACTCGGATCCGCAGGGTGACGTCTTTGTGCTGACCCACGTGAACGGTCAGCCCGTGACCGTGGGATCCGTGGTCACGCTGGCGCTGCCCGACAACAAGACCGCGACGATTCTGGTGAACACCCTGGCGGGCAGCGTGACCATCACGCCACCGGAAAACTTCTGGGGCACGTTCACGTTCCCCTACACAATTCAAGACGATGCGCCGACGCCTGCGACGGCGACGGCGGACGTCACTGTGTTCGTCTCGGAACCCGGAACGGTGGCGGTCGCCAACGACGCCTACACGACCCAGCAGAATACGCCGATCTCCGTCCCGGGAGCGTCGGGCGTTCTCGCGAACGACACCAACGTCGGCCTGCCGGTCTTCTGGTTGGGCGGAGCCGGTCCGCACGTCCCGCTCAACGGGGCGCCGGTCACCGGGCCGACCTCGCTGGGCGGCACGGTCACGCTCTTCCCGGACGGGAGTCTGGTCTATACGCCTGCCCTGAATTTTGTGGGCCAGGAAGTGTTCCTCTACGGCGTCCGCCGATGGGATGGGACCGATTTCAGAGCCAACGTGACGCTGACGGTTTTGCCGGTGTCCTCGGCCGTGACGGTCACAACGCCCGATCCGTCGATTTACGGCGCGGCCGCCGACGTCATGCGCAACTGCGCCAGCTCGGCGTGGCAGTGCAG
>ENA-ORBV01009027-ORBV01009027.1-microbial-mat-metagenome-genome-assembly--contig:-NODE-9027-length-16536-cov-5.407619_pt1 | contig 16536 bp, 10 predicted proteins | sample MGYA00237777_ERZ505514 | MGnify/ENA primary metagenome ERZ505514 (study PRJEB26160, sample SAMN06269048) | microbial mat metagenome | isolation source: Oligotrophic lake microbial mat | place... | reverse complement strand
ACCGTCGCCCGCGGTGATATGCACGGCAAGGCTCCAATCGAGCTGAAGGAGGCAGGTCTGGTGGGCGTCGGACAGCCGGACTCTGACGATGCCATTCTGGCAATTTGGAATCGGCTGCACATCGTTCGAGTTCGCCCACACGAGAACGTCCTCCCCGTTGGTGTCACGGGTCAGCCGCATATGACCGATGGCGCGGGTGAGCTGACGCTGGAAGGTCATACTCCGGTCGAAAAGCTCGATACCCGTGAAGCGTGCCGTTCCCGCAGCGATCCACCCGATTGCGACCATGTTGTTCGGGGCCAGGTAAAGCTGGTTGAAGGGATGGCCGATGGTATCGAGGACCGGGCCTTTGGTGTCCGTGCTGATCTGGTAGACGAAGACGTAGCGGCTTTGCAGGCCGGCCGGCTCATCTCCTGACAAAACGAAGTGGTCGCCGTCTCTGCTGATATCTGATTCCCCGCGACCGCGGATGGTCGTGTATTCAGGGAAAGCGTGGACCAGGCTGGAGGTGCCGGTTGCGACGTTAAGCTTCATCAGTCTGTTCCCACTCAAATAAAAGAGAACATTCGGGTCGGTGCGGGACCAGCGCGGTTCGGTCGCGGCGTTCGCCGCAAAGGGCAAGTCTTTAAGGTAGGTCCCGCCTGCGTCATACAGGCCGAAGTAACCCGCGTGCTGAAGGATCAGGAGGCTGGTGTTGCTGTTGAAGGGCGACGCGGTGGAGTACTCGGTGCTGACGAAGGAAAGCGGCCCGGCGACCGCCTGATTGAACATGTTAGTCGCCTGCGATATCCGCTTGATCAGGGTACCGAAAACCGGGTCCGCATACACCTGACCGGCCGCGGGGGGCATGAAAGTGTCGTAAAGCAGGGGCACGCGGGGGGTCGAATCGCTGACCGCTCCATAGATGGGAGCGGAAGCGCAGCAAAGAGCCGAGGCGATGCAGCCGCGCATGATCAGGCTAGATCGTGTCATACGCATTTTCCTTCTTCATGGAAGCCAAGGACTATCGGTTGATCGAGAAAGCGTCCACCCAGATCCACGAGCCTGCTGATGCAGTGTGTCGTCGGCCCGTTGGTTGGATGACCAGGGTGTGTGCGCCGTCTTGAAGGCCGTCGACCGCGTAGAGCACAGCCTGAGCCCGCGCCGTATTCGAGTAGGTGTCGACGGTGGCTCGGAGCCGTCCGTCCACGAAGACCTCGGCGATGCCCGACCACTCATCGCGGTAGCCAACCCACTTCACTCCCGTGCCTGTGAAAGCGAACGTGACCCGAGCGGCTGGCTCCATCGAGAGTCTTGCGCTGCCGTCCAAATGAGCGTTGAGCTGGTTGGTCGACCAGGGGCCGATCCACGTGACACCTGCGTCTTTTCGGTCGATCCGTGTCTCCTCGCTGGTGTCTCGGTCAGTACGACCGCTTCCGGACCGCGGCCCCCGGCCTGGTCCTCTGGGGTCGAGACCTTTCGGGTCCCACTGCCTCGGTCCTGAATTGCTCAGATTGTCGGATTGATACCCCCGGGCAGGTGCCCGCCCCTCGATGTCGGGCTGCGTGACTGAAAACCCGTCCACCCATATCCACGAACCGGCAGAGGCGGGGTTGTGAGTTCCCGTGGTCTGAATAGTAAGAGTGTGGGGCCCGCCACCCAACCGATCTACCCTGTAAAGAGTCGCTTTGGCAGCCGCCGGGTTGGCATAGGTGTCCACGGTCGCCCGCACTGTGCCATCGACACTAACCTTGGCGATCCCGCTCCACTCATCGCGATAGCCGATCCATGTTGCCGATTCGCCGGTAAACCCAAAGGTCACCTGCGCCCCCGGATCCATGGCGAGCCGGGCCCGGCCGCCGCCATTCGCGGCGAGGTCCTTGGTCGACCAGGAACCGGTCCAACTCACGGACGCATGGTCTTCTTCGAAGAAAGTCGCGGTGTTTGGCGCCCGCGCTGCCTGGCCGCCGCCTTCGCCTTGAGCCCGGACGAGGGAACTGGACGTGGCAAAGGCGGTAAGGGCAAACGCGAGGCCAAGGCCGTGGGCGCGCCGAGCGCGTCTACTTCCGAGTGAACGGTTGCTTCGGGTGAGAAGCATCAGGAGTCGTGTGTCTTTCATAAGTGATTCCCTCCCAGGGCTCCATCGATCGCCGAGGCGTGGACCGGCGTCTTTCGGATGGCGTACTTCATAAGGTCGGCTCGAAGGTAGCTGCCCGCGCGCGCTCGAGTTCGGGCGCCCGTGCGGTCAGGGGGCGCGATCAGAAAAAGGGCAAGCGGAGTCCGCATACCCTCGTATGCAACAAACGCGCCGCCTTGCCCCCAACCGAAGTGGATCTGACGCAGAAGGCCCCCGTTGGCTTTTTCGGAAGATACACAGCCAATGATGGGGGCTGCACCATGGAGGCCCAGTCTTTTGAGGACTTCCCCGGTCAACAAATGCCCTGGACTGAACGGAAATCTTTACAAAGCTCATCGTAGCCGGTCATCACCAGCAGGGTACAACGCTGATGCGCGCGAGAACTACGTGACGGAACTGCCGCTCTCATGCCGCGATCGAACGCCATTGCCCTGTGGACCAGGGCCTGGCGTCGGGCAGGAGGTCGGTCACGGCTCTCACGACATCAGGCCACTTGAGTTCATCGGCGAACCAATGGGCGGCTTCTTCCTGTGCGGATCGCCACTGGAACCAGCCGTCGATCTCCTGCCAATGCACGTGCCGGACTCGGAAACTGTCAGAAGCCCGGAAGTACCGCCCCAAGGCCGAGCCCTGACCTGGGAGACCCGCGGGAGATGACCCCGGTGGCCTACCGCTTTCCCGGACGTGCTTGTTCCCCGGTGCCCGATGCGAACCGGATCTCGAACCGGGCTCCCGGCCCGGGTCCGATGTCCAGACGGCCCCCGATCTGGCGGGCCAGGTCGCTCACCAGCTGCATGCCCAGGGAATGCACCCGCCTGGTCTCAAAATCGGGAGGAAGGCCGGGACCGGTGTCGTTCACCTGAAGAAGAATTTCTCCGTTCTCCTGCTGTCGGAGCACCACCCGGAGCTCGCCTTCCCGCCCTTCCACGAAGGCGTGCTTGAAGCTGTTGCTTATCAGTTCGTGCAGGATCAACCCGCAGGGGATCCCCTTATCGATCCCGACCTCGACCGGGGACAGGTCGAGGCTCAGTCGGGCCGAAGGTGCGGCGGGCGCGTGGGCGCGGAAGAACTGCTGAGCCAGTTCTTTCAAGTACCCCACCAGGTCCACCCGTCCGAAGGTCCCGGTGCGATAGAGGGTCTCGTGAAGGACCGACATCGAGACCACCCTGCCCTGCATCTCGGCCAGAACGAGTCGGACCGCCGGCTCCTGGCTCCGTCCCGCATCGAGCCGAAGGAAGCTGGTGATCACCTGGAGATTGTTCTTCACCCGGTGGTGGATCTCCTTGAGCAGGGATTCCTTCTCGGCCAGAGCCTCCCGGAGGGCCTGATCGGTCCGTCTCCTGAGGGTGACGTCGTGATAGATCCCCGAGGAGCCCCACCACGACGCCTCCTTCTGCAAGCAGGGGAACCTTTGACGCGCTGAGCCAGGTCAGGCTGCCGTCCGCATTGGTTAACGGCTCCTCGTAGTCGAGCTTGGGGACTCCCGAATCCATGACCGCGCGGTCATCCTCGCGATAGAGAACGGCCTCAACCTTCCATGGCATATCGAGGTCGGTCTTGCCTATGAGATCCCTCGGGTCGGCAAATCCGGCGTCCCGGGCAACCTGAGTGTTTACGCTGGCCGCTCGGGAAGGGACCATGGGTCACCGTTCGGGACCGCACATGAACACGGGGCCGAAAGTCTATGAAATCGCCGGCGACCCGGCCGACGGCGCTTCTGACGTTGCGATACCTGGCCCGGCGACTCGATGCCGCGGGTGGGTGCGGCACCTCGTCGCTTCGGCGCTGACCAGGCGCCGGTTCCGACCGCGCCTACGAGACGGGGCGTTTCCCTCGATGTGATGGCGACCGGACCGTCGAGGCGCCCCGGATGCCTCGGGGCGTAACATCGGTTCGAGGACCATGGCCGAACTCCGCCCCTACCCGTTCGCTGCGCTTGTCCGGCGCGCGATGCGCGAACTCGACGAGCGGAACTCGGTCTTCGACCTGCCCGCCAACCAGGGCTTCTACGGCCGCTCCGACCGGGATCTGTCCATCCGGTTCCACGACCACGCGCCCTCCTCGCCCCTCGGACCGGCCGCGGGACCGCAGACTCAGATGGCGCAAAACCTGGTTTTGTCGTGGCTCTCCGGGTGCCGGGTCATGGAACTCAAGACGGTGCAGGTCAAGGACGACCTCCAGATTCCGCGCCCGTGCATCGACATGCAGACCGTGGGTTACAACGTCGAGTGGAGCCAGGAACTGCCCCTCGAACAGAGTCTTGAGGAGTATGTCAAGGGCGCGATGCTCATCAGGATCCTCAAGGAGAGCGGGCGGCTCACGCTCGCGCCCGGCTTCGACCGCGTGATCTACGACATGAGCGTGGGCTACGACCTTGAAGGGATCAAGAGTACGCAGGTCCAGGCCTTCATCGCCGGTCTTCAGGACGCGACCGCGATCGTGGACCGCTTGCGCGCGGAAATCCCCGCCGAGTATTCCTGGTATCGCGACCTCGACTTTGAGACGAGGCTCTCCAACACGCTGACCCTCTCCACCTTCCACGGCTGCCCCCCCGACGAGATCGAGAGGATCCTCGCGTTCCTGATCGAGCACAATCACCTTCACTGCAACGTAAAACTCAATCCCATGCTGCTCGGACCCACGCGGGTGCGCGAACTGCTCCACGACACGATGGGCTACCGCGACATCCACGTTCCCGACAGCGCCTTCGAACGCGACGCGCGGTGGGAGCAGATGGAGGGTTTCGTCGGCCGCCTGGGGGAGAAGGCGAAAGGGCTCGGACGATCGTTCGGAGTCAAATTCACCAACACCCTTATCGTGGAGAACCGTCGCGACTTCTTCCCGCCGAGCGAGAAGGAGATGTACCTGTCGGGTCCGCCGCTCCACGTCCTGGCCCTGAATCTCGTGCAGGAATTCCGCCGGATCTTTGGCCCGCGCTTCCCCATCTCCTTCTCGGCCGGGGTCGATCGCTCTAACTTCGCCGACAGCGTGGCCCTCGGCCTGACCCCGGTGACGGTGTGCAGCGATCTGCTGCAGCCCGGCGGATATGCCCGCGCCGGTCGCTACTTTGAGCCGCTTCTCACACGCATGACCGAGCTCGGCGCCCGGACGATCCCTGAGTACGTGATCCGCGCGTTCGGTCTCGGCGCGGCCGGCCTCGCCGATGTCGGCGGCCTGGACCACGAGAGACGGGTCCGCTGCGCGGCCGCCCTCATGAACGGCGGCGACCTCACCGCCGCCGCGGGGGTCGAGCACATCGAGGCCTGGGCCGCCGCGACCGCGGTCCACAACACCGAGCATCACGTACCCCGCGCCACCCTCGACCAGCGCTACGCGCATTCGGAGAACAGCAAGCCGCCGCGGAAGCTGGGCAGCCATCTCACCCTCTTCGACTGCGTCACCTGTTCGAAATGCGTCCCGGTATGCCCAAACGATGCGAACTTCACGTTCTTCCTGCCCGCGGTCGAACAACCCATCGTCAAAATCCGGCACGAAGGCGGGGCCTGGGTCGCGCGCACCGAGGGCACACTCAAGATCGCGAAAAAACTTCAGTACGCGAACTTCGCGGATTTCTGCAATGAATGTGGTAACTGCGACATCTTCTGCCCGGAAGACGGCGGTCCCTACGTGATCAAGCCGCGCTTCTTCGGCACCGCCGCCGACTGGCGTCACTTCGCGAAGCTGGATGGCTTTGCCATGGATTCTCCAGGCCCGGACCGGCGCCGTCTGCTGGGGCGGATCGATGGTCACGATCTCAGCGTCGAGGCCCTGGGCGACCGGTTCCATTTCCGCGGTCCGGGTTTCGATGTGACCCTCGTGCCCAACAACCCCGTCGCGACGATCACGGGCAAGGCGGACCGCGAGATCGACCTCACCCATCTGCACATCCTCCTGTGGATCCAGGCCGCGGTCTTCGACAGTACCTCGGTGAACTACATGAATGCGATGAATCCCAAGGAGGCCTCGGCATGACTTCAACTCCCCTGCGAATCAATGGCGACCGCCTGATGCGGCGGTTGATGGCGCTCGCCCAGGTCGGCGCGATCGACGGCGGCGGCGTGTGCCGCCTCGCCCTCACCGACGAAGACCGTGCCGGTCGCGACCTGGTGGTGCGCTGGATGCGCGAACTCGGACTCTCGGTCACCATTGACCGGATCGGCAACGTGGTCGGAACGCGGGTAGGAACGTCGCATTCAAAGCCGGTGATCATCGGCTCGCACATCGACACGGTGCGGACCGGCGGCAAATACGACGGCAACCTCGGCGTGCTCGCCGGACTCGAGGTGATCGAGACCCTCAATGACGCGAAGGTCGTGACCGGGCATCCGATCGCGGTCGCGTTCTTCACCAACGAGGAGGGCTCGCGCTTCGCGCCCGACATGATGGGTAGCGCGGTTCATCAGGGCGCGCTGTCCCTCGAGACGGCACTCGGCACGAAGGGCATCGACGGCGCGACCGTCGGCGATGAACTGAACCGCATCGGCTACGCGGGCGAGACGCCTGTGGGCACGCTACGGGCGGCCGCGTATTTCGAACTGCACATCGAGCAGGGCCCGGTCCTGGAGCGAGAGGGCCTCGAGATCGGTGCGGTCACGGGCGTCCAGGGCATCTCGTGGACCGAGGTGACACTGCGGGGCGTGTCGAACCACGCCGGCACGACGCCGATGTCGATGCGCGTGGACGCGGGCTACGTCGCGGCCGAAATCGCCTGCTTCCTTCGCCGTCTGTCCCGCGAGTACGGCGGCTCGCAGGTGGCCACCGTTGGTCACGTCACCTTCGCGCCGAACCTCGTGAACGTCATCCCCAATCACGTGGTGATGACGCTCGACCTGCGCAACACGGACGAAGCCACCCTCCAGAAAGCCGAGAAGGCGGCGTTCGACTTCGTCGATGAGACCGCAAAGGCCGAAGGCGTTCAGGCGACGCGACGAACCCTCGCTCGCTTCGAGCCGGTGGACTTCGCTCCGGAGATGATCGATCGCGTCGAGCAGACCGCCCGGTCCCAGGGGTTGAGCGTGCGTCGCATGCCGTCGGGTGCCGGCCACGATGCCCAGATGTTCGCGCCCCACTGCCCCACCGGAATGATCTTCGTCCCGAGCCAGGGCGGGATCTCCCACAACATCCGCGAGTTCACGGAACCCGCCCAGCTCATCGCGGGCGCAAATGTCCTGCTCGAAGTCGTTCAGCAGACGGCGCGAGTGGACTGAAGCCGTTGACGGCGCGGTGCCCGTCCCGCGCCGTCATTGCGAGCCCCGCACGAACTGCGCGCCCCAAGGGCGGGCTTCGCGCTGCCCCAAGGGCAGGCTTCGCGCTGGCCCAGGGCCATGGGGGGCGGGGCTCTTCCCCCGAAGCGTAGGGGCACCCACCCTGAACTCGTCCGCTGTTGGGGTGCCGCGGGCCTTGTGGGTGCCCGGCCGTTCCGATCTCGCAGGGCGGCCATGAAGGCCGAGGGAAGCCACTGCTAGAACGCCCGCCTGGCCGCGGGCCAGGGCGCAGCTTGGCCCGTAGTCCGTGCTGAAACTCGCAATGACTCTGTCTTCTCCTGGGCCCTCGACGGTCGAATGAGGATTATTCATCCCTTCCCGTGTAGATCGACGTTCGGCGGTCCCGGGCCAGGTTCCAGCCCGACGGGTCCGGGCCGCGCAGGACATCGAGGTCGAGGTCGGCGATCACGAGCTCCGCCCTCGGCGACGTCACGTTCGGAACCACGCCATTGGGTCCGGCGAAATAGCTCGCTCCGAAGTACTCCTGCGTCCACGGCGGCTCAATGCCGCGACGGTTGGAGCCGCCGATGAAGAGGTTGTGGCGCGCCGCGTCGACCGGGAATTCGAGATCCCACATCCGGCGCGATTTCTCACCGAACGTAACCGCGGGAGACATCACCAGTTCAGCCCCATTCTCCGCGAGCGCGCTCATCACGCCTTCGAAATGCCGGTCGTAGCAGATGGCGACGCCAAGACGCACGAGGCGCGTCTCGAACACCGGGAAGAATCGATTGCGAGAGATGTTCCGCGGCCAGGTTCCGAGATCGCCGTCGCTCCGGTCGTAATAGAAGGTCTCGCAGAACGCGGCCTGCTCGTTCTCGCCCACGGGGATGTGCGTCTTGCGATAGCGGCCGAGGATATCGCCCGTCTCGGCGATGACGACCGCGGTGTTGAAACGCCGCGCCGATCGCGAGTCGAGCTCGAAAATCGGGGCCACGAGGATGAGTCCGGTGTCACGCGCGACCTGGCGAAGCGTGGAGACGGTCGGCCCGGCAAGGGCGTCTTCGGCGAGGCCAAACCAGATCGGATCGCGGCCGAGGGCGAAGTAGGGCCCGGTGAACAACTCGCCCATGCCGAGAATCTGCGCGCCCACGGATCTCGCGGCGCGGGCCAGATCGACATGATGGGCCACGTTGGCGGCGCGGATCGCGTCGAGACGATCGGCGAGGGCAGGCAACTCGGCCACCGTCGCCGGCATGCCTGAGTAAGCGTTGCAGGTTTCGCTCAGCGCAACGCGGATCATTCGGGGCATCGATCGACTCCGGTGAAGAGGACAGCGATGCGTTCGTGGGCTCCGAGGAGGCCCGCCTGGGCCAAGGTCATGGCCCCGGCGAGCCCGGCGGTGCCCGTGGCGCTCGCGTGGATTCCCGCCGCGCGGCCGTCGCAGTACGCCTCGAGGATATTGGACTCGGAGGCGACGATGGGCGAGCCGCCGGTCATCAGCATCCCGCCCACCACCGCGAGCCAGTCGTACGTCTCGTCATCGAGGATTCCTGAGGCCGCGCTTACTGGTTCGCTCTCCCACGGCCACATGAAGCGGGATCGACCTCCGGCCGCCTCATGGATCGCACGCTCTCTCGCCGCAGGGGCGGTATTCGCGGCGAGCCACTGCGCGGCCATTGCATCCGCGCGGGCCGCCTCCACGTCGGTGGCGAGGTCGTCGGCGGGAAGCAGCGCCCCACCGGACTCTTTCAGCAGCGACCGGACCACACGGCGCCAGGCGCGGACCAGCGGGAACCCGCCCGCGGACTGCACGGCATGAATGGCGGGGAGCCGACCGAACAGTCGGAGGTCGCGGGCCCAGCCGAGCCCCTGAATCACCGAGCTTGCGAGCGCGCCGCCGCCCACCTGGATCAGGAGTCGACTGACCGGTGCCCCGACACCCTGCTCCGCGAGTTCAAAGGCCAGGGTCATCCCGCCGTCGATGGCGAGGCCGTTGTCGCTTCCCTGAACCGAGAAGGGCAGGGCGCCGGCCTTCACGGCTTCACGGAACCGGTGATGGCAGGGGTCGCCCAGGGGATCACCCTCTAGCAGTCGACTTTCATCACAGACTGCTAGGCGAGCACACGTCTCGATCCGCGCGCCCAACGCGGTGAGTTGGGCGATGACCGCGGCATCCGCCCAGGGCGGCACGAAGACGCGCAGGGAACGCTTCGCCGCCCGGGCCACCACCGCAGCCGCGAGTGCTGCGTTCCCGCAGCTCGCGATGGCCAGCGGACGCGCCGCCTCGGCAGATCCCTTCAATCCGGCGTGTTCGGCGACGGCAAGGGAAAGGGCAAGGCCAAACAGGTGTCGCGCCTTGTGCGAACCCGCGACGTTGCCAGTCTCATCCTTGATCCAGAGTCCGTCGCCCGCGAGTCCAAGCGTCTTCGCGACTTTCGGTGCGGCAAGGTAGGGGGTGATCGCGAAGCCCTGACCATCCACGGCGGCCACCGCGCGATCCAGGTCGCGCACGAGGGCTACGTAATCGCTGTCCCCGAGTCCCAAAGACTGCGCCAACTGCCAGGAGTGTGACAGTCGTCGAAACCGGACGAAGGGATGCGGATCGTCATCGGTGACCGCAACCTCGACCAGCGGTCTTGCGCGGGCCAGCACGTGATCGCGAACATCGCCGTCTGCGGCAGGGCACCGGAAGGGCAATGGCCCGTCTACGACGGCGCCACAGCCGGTGCAGACCAGGGACGTCGCGGGCGTCACATCGAAGGCGTGACGCCCGCTTCCGCGTTGAACGCCACGATCAGCTCATCAAAGACCGGAATGGCCGGACGCAGGTCGCGCCAGAACGACTGACTGCGACGGCGCTCGAAGTCGGGCAAAGGCACGCCCTGCTGCTCGACCCAGGTGAAATAGCCGAGGTTGAAGATGCGGTCACGATCCAGAGGAGAGAGCGCGAGGGTGTGCTCGGTGGAAGCGCCGAGCAGGTGCCGGTCGAGGGCGCGTTTGGCCGCGTCATGGTCGAAGACGCCCTCGAACCTTCGCTCCACCGCCTTCTCCACCTCGGTGGCGTAGAGCTCCGCGCCGTCCGTGGCCACGGTCACGATCGCGTCATCCTTGCCGAGGCCGAGGCGCTTCGCGGTCTTGATCGCGCCGATCACGTTGCAGATGCCCGAGAAGCCGAAGTGCGGCAGGGCCGCGATCACTTCCTCGGAAATGCCGCGCGCGGCGAGCGCGGTCCGGCCGGCCGCGGTGTTGAAGACCACGTTCAGCTCATCGGTGGCGCGATCGGATATCGCCACCGCCACGTCGGTGTTGGTGACGTTGTGGATGAACGGAATGTGCTTGTCGCCGATGCCCTGAATGTTGTGCTCGCCGAAGCCGTTATAGAGCATGGTCGGGCACTCGAGGGCCTCGGCGGCCACGATCCGCGCGTTGTGCTGATCCTTGAGGTAGTCGCCTGCGCCGATGGTGCCGGCGGAGCCCGTGGCCGAAACGAAGGCGGCGAGACGCAGCTGCGGGCTCGTCTCCTGCACCGCCCTGAAGACGCGTTCGAGCGCCGGCCCGGTGACGTGCAGGTGAATCAGATGGTTCGCGAACTCGGAGAACTGGTTGAAGATCACATTCCCGGGATCACGATCGAGCTCCGCGCACTTGTCGTAGATCTCCTTGACGTTGCTCTCGGTGCCGATGGTACGGATGATGTCGCCTTGATCCACCACCCAGTTCTCGAGCCACTGGAATCTCTCCTCGCTCATCCCTTCGGGCAGGACGGCAACCCCTCGGCAGCCGAGAATCCGCGAGATCGCGACCCCTCCACGGCAGTAGTTGCCGGTGGAGGGCCACACCGCGCGATGGCGCGTGGGATCGAACTGGCCGGTCATCAGCCGCGGGACGAGGCACCCGTAGGCGGCGAGGACCTTGTGTGCGCGGATCATGGGGAAGCGATTGCCGAAGGCCACGATGATCGGGCTCTCCACGCCGGTGAGGGCGCCCGGAAGGACCACGTGGTCGGGAATCTCCACGCGCGAACGTCGATCGGAACCGTTGTGCCAGTGGACGCGGAACAGGTTGAGGGGAGCCGCCGCATCCGGGTCGATGGAAGTGAGGGAGCGGACAATCTCCGCGGGAATCGTGTCCGGTCGGGCGAGCTGCGTGAGCGTCGGCAACACAATGCGGCGCTCGCGGAAGAGGGCCACGGTGCGGTCGCGCACCGCGCGATCGACGATCACGGTTTCCAGGGCAGGGCGGCTCATTGCGGTCGCAGTCTAAAGCGCGATCATGCGCTCCCACAGTTCATTTGCATCAATCTGGGCGCGGTCGCGGATGTCATCGAGAGCCGCCGCCGCGCGCTCTCGAGCCGGCGCGTCGGGAGGCATCACCGCCTCGCCGAAGCGTTCCATCAGAAGCATCGCGCCGGCTCCGGGTCGGGCCTGGACCCGACCCGGATCGTCGTCGTGGGGCGCCGCCGCCTCGAGAAGAGCCGTGATCTCATCCGCCATCGCGGAGGGGTAGCCGTCGGTGCCGAGGGCCACGCGACCCGAAGCTTGGAGTGCGGTGGGATACCCCACGCGATTGCCGCGGTTCGACCGCGGGTTCTGGACCAGCCAGATCGAAGCCTCTTCGCAGGCGCGTACCTCGGCCTCCGTGAGATGAACGCCGTGGGCAAAGATCGAGCCCGGCACCATCGCATCGAGCTTTGTGAGGCGATCGATCACGCCCTTGTATCCGCGGTCGCGCGCATCAGCGACATCGGCATGGTCCTCGGCGACGTGGACGTGGAGCACGGTGTCGAAATCCCGGGCCAGCCCCGCGGCTTCGCGAATCGTGTCATCGGAAACCGTGAACGACGCATGCAGGCCGATGGCGGCTCGAACCAGGCGGCTTCGATTCGTCCGCGCAAAGCGGGCAGATTCAGCGAGGCCACGCCGGGCTTCACTGGAGCCGCCATTCCGCTCGGTCGCTCCATAGCAAAGGATCGCCGGCATCGAGAAGCGCTCGCAGGCCTCGGCCAGGATATCGAGCGAGCCTTCGATGAAATTGGGCGACTCGTGATGATCGATGAGGCCGGCCGTTCCCAGCGCGGTCGCCTCGGCGATGTACAACTCGGCGCTCGCCGCGATCGACTTCGCATCAAGCGCGCGATCAAGCCGCCACCAGACCTGCTCAAGGATCCCGACGAAGTTCGCGGGCGTCCTCTTCGGCATCGGCATCCCGAGCGGCGCGAGGCCGCTGTAGATGTGGGTGTGGGCGTTGACGAGAGGCTTGTCGCTCAACGCGCGATCGCCTTGATCCGGCCCACGCTCATGGCCCGGGACGCGGGCGAATCCTTCATGGGCAGGACATAACGCCGCACCCCATCGAATGCTGCGAGCGCGCCCGCCACCGCGCCCGCGGTCGGCACGAGGCCGATTTCCCCCACGCCCTTGGCTCCAAACGGACCTTCGGGCTCGGGATCCTCGACCATGATCACCTCGACCCTGGGCATGTCGCGCGCGCGCAGGACGCCGAGCTGGCGCAGCTTGTCGGTCACCGGCCACCCGCCCTCGCACGGCAGTTCCTCGGTCAGGGCATATCCAAGACCCATGTGGATGGCGCCTTCGATCTGTCCCTCGCAGAGCGCGGGATTGACCGCGCGGCCAACGTCGTGCGCGGCAATGAAGCGGTCCACTCGACCCTCAGCGTCGAGGATGCAGACCTGGGTCGCGAAGCCGAACGACGTGTGCGTCTTCACCTTCGCCACATCGGCTCCAGGCGCCGTGGTGTCGTCCACCTTCACGTCGGCCGCGAATACCTCGCCCGACATCTGCGAGAGAGTGCGTCCGGAGTCGAGTGCTTTCTTGAGATGAGTGGCGGCGCTCGTTACCGCGTTCCCGCCGAACAGTGTCGCGCGTGACCCCGTGGTCTGGCCGCACCCGAGCGCAAACGTCGAGTCGACCTTTGGCCGGAACACCGAGGGCGACAGACCGGTGACCTCGGCCGCGAACTGCGTCAGTACGGTGAGGAGTCCTTGACCCATCTCGGTATAGCCGTTGTAGAGCGAGATGGTGCCGTCGGCCTCGACGACCAGCCGGGCCTTGCCCCACTCGACCGCACCGTTACCGATGCCGCTGTTCTTGAGACCGCAGCCGATGCCCACCGCGCGGCCGTCCTTCCGCGCCGCGTAGTAGGCGTCCTTCACCGCCAGCAGTGTCTTCTTGATGCCAATCGACTTCTCGAATACCTGACCCGAAGCGAACGTGTCGCCGATGTCGACCGCGTTTCGCCACCGCATCTCCCAGCCATCGATGCCGACCTTCGCGGCGAGCAGGTCCATGCAGCCTTCGATCGCAAAGGCCGCCTGGTTGGCGCCGAAGCCGCGCATGGCCCCGCAGGGCGGATTGTTCGTGACCGCGGCGATGGCATCGATATGGACGTTGAGAACGCGGTACGGGCCGCAGGCGTGGCCGGCTGCGCGCTCGAGCACTTTGGCGCCGACGGAAGCGTAGGCGCCGGTGTCGCCGACCATGTCCGCCTTGACCGCAGTGAGACGGCCAAGGGCGTCACAGCCGACCGTGTACTCCATCGTGATGGGGTGACGCTTCGGGTGAACGCGAACCGATTGCTCGCGGGTCAGCGTCGTCAACACCGGACGCCCCGTCATCTTCGACAGCAGCGCGGTCTGGGACTGGACCGACATGTCTTCCTTGCCGCCGAAAGCACCGCCGTTGGGCACCAGTTCGACCGCGAGATCCTCCTCGGGGATGCCGAGGAACGAAGCGCACTGCCGACGATCGTCAAAGACGCCCTGGCCCTGCGAATAGAGCTTGAACGTGCCCGGACGTTCGCCGGGCTCGACGAGGGCGCTTTCGGGTTCGAGAAAGAGGTGCTCGATCCGCTGCGTCGACCACGTGCCGGTGACGACGTGGGCACTCGTGGCCAGCGCGGCTTCGACGTCGCCGCGGCGGATCTTCGTGTGCGACAGGACGTTTGGATAAGCGGGATTCACCTGGGGCGCTCCCGGGGCGAGCGCCGCCTCGGGCGACGTCACCGCGGGCAGGACCTCATACTCGACCTCGACCAGATCGGCCGCGACCCGGGCCGTATGCGCATCGATCGCCGCGACCGCCGCGACCACATCGCCCACGTAGCGCACCTCTTCTCCTTCCGCGACGAAACCCGGCCAGTCCGCCTTAATGAGCCCGTACCAGCGGTCTCCGGGCACATCGCGGTGCGTGGCTACGGCGACGACACCGGGATGGGCGGCGGCGCGTGTGGTGTCGATGCGGAGAACCTTCGCGCGCGGATGAGCCGACAGCGTGAGCGCACCGAACAGCATGCCTCCGCGGCAAAGGTCGGCTACATAGGGACGGGCCCCAAGAGCCAGGTCGGCGCCCCGATATCGCGCCACCCGCTCCCCGACGCCGCCGTCATACTGCGGCATCGGCACGGACTCTCCTCGTCGCGCCCGAGCCAGCAGTTGCACGGCGTCGATGATCTTCACGTAGCCGGTGCACCGGCATAGATGAACATCGATAGCCTTCGAAATCTCGTCGCGCGTGGGGTCTTGCGACTTGTCGAGGAGGTGCTTCGTCCGGACCATGATGCCGGGGATGCAGAAACCGCACTGAAGTCCCGCGGCGGCGACGAACGCGTCGGTCATCTGCTTGCGCTCGACGTCGCTCAAGCCCTCGAGGGTCAGGATGTTCTGGCCCGCGGCCTTGGCGGCCGGCATGGCGCACGTGGTCACCGCGCGTCCGCCCACGATGGCAAGGCAGCACCCGCACTGGCCCTGGGGCGAACAGCCGTCCTTGGTCGATCGGACGCCGCAGCGTTCGCGCAGCGTCTCCAGAAGGGACTCGCCATCGCGAGGCTCGACCCTCACCGACCGGCCGTTGAGCGTGAACTCGATCGTTCCCATGGATTCCTCTTCCGGCGTCATCGCCGTCAGACGAAGTGTAGTTTCGAATCGCGCCTTGCGGGGGAGGGCGTCTGCTTTCGAGAACTCCCGCGACTCGCGCCATGAGCAGGAACGGGACTCTCTGCCGGAAGGCGGGATCCAGGATCGATCGGGCCATAAAGCTCGAAGACAGGGAGAGATTCGCGAGAGCGCTCGCGGGGGTCGGCGGGGGAACAGGACGATGACGATACGGCACCCGCGTCGTTGACCGCCCCCGAAAGCGGGCCTAAGATTCCTCCGAATGGGGTCATGACGACCCCACAGATCCCGGGAGGTCTTATGCGCCGACACCTTCGCGCCCTGTCTGTTTGTGGCATGGCACTCGTTTTCTCCTTTTTCTCCTTCCCGGCCTCCGCCCAGGAAATCACGGCCACCATCGCCGGAACCGTGACGGACCAGACCGGGGCACCTCTGCCCGGGGTCGCGGTAACCGCGCGAAACACCGGCAAGGGCGTTTCCACGGAGGCGGTGACCTCGAGGACGGGCCGTTACATCCTTCCCTACCTGACAAACGGCGAGTACGAGATCACCTTCTCGATGGCCGGATTCAAGACCTCCGTGGCGAAGAACATCAGCCTGCACGTGAACGACCGGCTCGAGGTCGGCGCGGTCCTCGGCGTGCAGGGCATCACCGAGGCGGTGGAAGTCACCGCCTCCTCCCAGCTCATCCAGCCCAGCCCCTCGGTGCAGAACCTGATGGGCTCGACCCAGGTCCAGGAACTACCGCTCAACAACCGCAACTTCGTCCAGCTCGCCACCCTGGTGCCCGGCGTCAGCAGCTCGCTCAGCGACGAGGTCGGACTGGGTCTTACCTCCACCGTGAGTCTCTCCATCAACGGCGCGCGGCGAAATGCCATCAACTGGTTTGTGGACGGCGCCTCCAACGTTGACGTGGGCTCGAACATCACGCTGCTCAACACTCCCACCCTCGAATCCATCGAGGAGTTCAAGATCATTACCTCAAGCTACGCTGCGGAGTGGCCGCGCAGCGGCGGGGGCATCGTGAACGTGGTGACGAAGTCGGGCAGTAACGCCTTCCGCGGTTCGGTCTATGAGTTCTATCGGAACGACTCCCTGAACGCGAACTCGTTCTTCCGCAAGCAGAGCACCAACCCCGCCATCTCCGGCGCGCCCCCTAATCTCGACTATCACAACTTCGGCGCCACCCTGGGCGGCCCCATCCGCGAGGACAAGCTGTTCTTCTTCGCCTCCTACGAGCGCCGCAAGATCTGTCTCTTATACACATCTGACGCTGCCGACGAATAGAGAGGTGTAGATCTCGG
>ENA-ORBV01009023-ORBV01009023.1-microbial-mat-metagenome-genome-assembly--contig:-NODE-9023-length-16551-cov-28.009834_pt1 | contig 16551 bp, 20 predicted proteins | sample MGYA00237777_ERZ505514 | MGnify/ENA primary metagenome ERZ505514 (study PRJEB26160, sample SAMN06269048) | microbial mat metagenome | isolation source: Oligotrophic lake microbial mat | place... | reverse complement strand
TTTTCAAGCAGAAGACGGCATACGAGATTCGCCTTAGTCTCGTGGGCTCGGAGATGTGTATAAGAGACAGATTGACGCCCAATAAAATGCCCGTCCAAAATCCCTACCTGCAAATCGCTAACAAAGCGCTCGAGCAGCTCCGCAGCTTTATGGGGGAACTCGGCTTCACGCCGAGCGCCCGCGGCCGCGTGAACAGTGAGCCCACCAAACCCGCCGACGAGGATACGGCCTTTTTTAATCGCCGCGCATGAAGACGCTACCGAAAACTGTAGCTGCAAAAAACCTCCACCGGCAGCCGGCGGGCTATTGGTTCGACGAGGCCGAAGCGTCCCGCGTCGCGCGATTCTTCACGCGCTACCTGCGCCATACGAAAGGCGCGCTGGCCGGAAAACCCTTTGAGTTGGCCCCGTGGCAAGAGACGTTTTTGCGGGAGCTATTCGGAGCGCGCCGCAAGCGCGACAAGCTGCGCCGGTACCGCCGGGCCTTAATGGAGATCCCGCGCAAGAACGGCAAAACGACGCTGGGCGCAGGCGTCGGGCTGTACCTGCTTTTTGCCGACGGCGAGCCCGGCGCGGAAATCTACTCCGCGGCCGGCGACAAAGACCAGGCTAAGCTGCTTTTCGACCTCGGCAAAGGCATGGTCGAGGGTCACGACCAGCTACGCCAGCGCTGCAAACTCTATAAGGACGCCATCGTTATCGAAGAAACCGGCAGCGTCTGGAAAGTACTTTCGAGCGAGGCCTACACCAAGCACGGACTAAACGCGAGCGCAATACTCTTTGACGAACTCCACACTCAGCGCGACCGCGAACTGTGGGACGTGTTGACGACCTCGACGGGCGCCCGCACGCAACCATTGACCGCGGCGTTTACTACGGCGGGCTTCGATCGCCATTCACTTTGCTACGAACAGCACCTATACGCGCTGCAAGTCCGCGACGGCGTCATCCCGGATCCCGAATTCCTGCCGCTGATCTTTGCCGCCGACGAAGACCGCGACTTTGCCGACCCCCAGGCTTGGGAGCAAGCCAACCCAAACCTAGATATCAGCCTGCGCCGCGACTACCTCGAAAGCGAGGCGCGACGCGCGCAGCAGACGCCCGGCTATGTCAACACCTTTCGGAGATTGCAATTGAACCAATGGACCGAAAGCGACGTGCGCTGGCTCGACTTGGGCGCTTGGGACAAGGGCGCAACACCAAAGATCGATCGCGAGCAGCTCCGCGGCAAGAAGTGCAAGGCCGGTCTCGACCTGGCCACGACGCGCGACTTGACGGCTTTCGTGATGGTATTTTCGATCGGCGACGGCACCTACAAAGTGCTGCCCGTCTGTTGGATCCCCGCAGACACGGCCCGCGAGCGCGAGCAACGCGACCGCGTGCCCTACTCGGTCTGGATCCGGCAAGGATTGATCAAGACGACGCCCGGCAATACCACCGACTACGCGACCGTAAGGCGCGACATCAACGAGCTGGCCAACGAATTCGGAATCGAAGAGATCGCGGTTGACCGGTTGTTCCAAGGCGCGCAGCTCAGCACCGAGCTGCAAGACGACGGCTTTGCGGTGACCACGTTCGGCCAAGGCTTTTACAGCATGGCCGCCCCGTGCAAGGAATTCGAGCAGCTCGTGCTGGAGGGAAAATTCCACCACGGCGGCAACCCGGTGATGCGCTGGCACGCCAGCAACGTCAGCGTCGAGACGGACGACGCCGGCTGCATGAAGCCCTCGAAAAAGAAATCGACCGAACGGATCGACTTGATTGTCGGCAGCCTCATGGCGCTGGGGCGACTGATGCAGGACCCGACCGGCGACAGCGTCTACGAAACCCGCGGCGTACTGGAGATCTAACAAATGCACGACCCCACGCAGAGCCGCTGCGCCGCAATCGCGATCGCGTATTGCCTGCTGATCTTCGTCGCCGTCATCCTCAAGAGTTGGACTTATTATGGCCACCAAAACGAGCCCGCCGGCGAGCGCCAGCCTGGCTCTTGTGCAGCTCGAAAAGCTCCAACCCCTGCCCAAGAACGTCCGCAAGCTCGCCACACGCGGCGTAACTGCCGTTGAAATCCTCACCTAACCCACGGCCAACGCCATGCAACTCGACAGCAACTCCGGCCTCTACTTGCCCAGCGACCACACCGACCGGCGCGGCACCTTAGAAGATCCGAGCGTACCGCTCACGGACTTCGACCGCGTTAGCGAACTGGTCGGCGGCAGCGCAAGCGCCAGCGGCGTCCGCGTCAACAGCTACACCGTACTCACCTATGGCCCGGTCTTCCGCGCCGTCTCGCTCATCGCCGGCGACGTCGCCAAGATTCCGTTGCTGACCTACCGGCGCACGAGCGGCGAAGGCAAGATTCGCGCGTTCGATCATCCGGCCTACCAGCTGTTGCGGTACGAACCCAATGAGTTGATGACGGCGGCGACTTTCTGGTCGACGATGACCCTTCACCGATTGTTGTGGGGTAATTTCTATGCGCTGATCGAAACCGACGGCGCAGGAAACCCCACGGCCTTGTTGCCGCTGTTGCCCGATCGGACCGAGCCGGAGATCGACCAGGCCACCGGCCAACTCTGGTATAAGACGCGCATCGGCAACGTCGACAAATATTTTTTTCCCGAGGAAGTGTTGCACGTGCCGGGCTTGGCGTTCGACGGACTCAAAGGATATTCCGTCTTGCACCTGGCCAAAAACTCCGTCGGCTTGGGGCTGGCCGCCGAACAGTTCGCGAGCAAATTCTATAAGAATGGAGCCAAGGCCAGCGGCATCCTCATGTACCCGCGGGGCCTCTCCAAGGGCGCGAGCGAAAACCTGGAGCGCAGCTTCGAGGAAAAGCACACCGGCAGCGTCGACAAAGCGCAACGCGTGATTCTGTTGGAAGAAGGCGCGAAGTTTTTGCCGCTCACCATCCCGCCCGACGAAGCGCAGTTCCTGGAAACGCGCCAACAGCAGGTCAGGGAGACGGCGCTTTGGTTTGGCTTGCCCGCCACAAAGCTCGGCGATGCGAGCAGAGTTTCTTATAATTCTTTGGAGGAAGAGAACGCCAGTTATATTTCTGAAACTCTCGACGGGCAGTTTGTACCGATCGAGCAGGAATGCCGCCGCAAATTGTTGACGCGCGACCAGCGCAAGCGCGACACGCACGTGATCGAATTCCAACGGCAAGCGCTGTTGCGATCGAAACTGACCGAACGCTACGCGGCCTACGCCGTCGGGATCACCAACGGTTTCCTGAATCGGGACGAAGTCCGCGCCGCCGAAAATTACAACGCGATTCCAGGCGGCAAAGGCAAAGAGTACCTGGTGCCGCTGAACATGGCGCCCGCCGGCCAGGAGCCGCCGGCGAAATTGCCGGCCGAGCAGGAAGCCAAGGCGGCGTTGCTGGCCGATACGCTCAAGCGGATGGCGAGTATCGAGGCGCAAGCGCTCGAACGCCTGGCTAAGAACTCCGAGACTTTCGACGCCAAGATTCTCCCGGCGCTCGACGCGCAACGCGACCGGCTGGAATCGGCGCTCCTGCCCGTGCTAGATGTAATCGCGCCGGGCGTGAGCGCTCGGCTGCTGGCGACGGAGTGGATCCTCGACACCAAGCACCGCCTTACCGAGCTGGCCGTACGCGAGACGCCCTTTGCCGAACTGGCCAAAGAAATCACGGGCGCGATCGCGGCACGCGCCGCACGCGTTGCCCAGGAAACCACGCGCCAGGAGCCAGGCGAAACCGAGGACAACCCCGAGAGCTAGAAAGCCGAATCATGCCGAACATCGAAACCCGCTACACGCTGGCCCGGTACACCCCGCAAGCCGCCGTCAGCATCGCCACGCGCGCCAAGGAGCCCGCAGCGCCGAAAGTGATCACCGGCTACGGCGCGGTGTTCTACAACGCCGCGGATCCCGGCACGGAATACACGATGTGGAGCGACTTCGTCGAGCGCGTCATGCCCGGTTGTTTCGACCGCAGCATCCGCGAGGACGACGTCCGCAGCTTTTTCAACCACGACGAAAACCAGATCCTAGGACGCAACCAGGCCGGCACGCTGGCGTTGTCGATCGACCCCACCGGCCTGCGCTACGACGTCGAGCCGCCTGACACCGAGTTGGGCCGCAGCGTCTTCGAAGCGGTCCGCCGGCGAGACGTGAGCGGCAGCTCCTTTATGTTCGCGGAGGGCGACGTCGTCTGGCGGCAGATCGGAGACCTCGTCATCCGCGAGCTGAACGAAGTGCAGCTCTGGGAAGTGGGGCCCGTCGTCTTCCCGGCCTATCCGTCGAGCACCAGCGAGGTGCGCAGCGCCATGGTCGCCGAAGCCAAGCGACACGGCATTCACCTCGACCGCCCGCAAAACACCGTCGGCGTGCGGCGGCGCCTGCTGGAGCTGCGCGCACGCCAAGCCGGCCTGTAAACGTGGATTGCGAAATCGGGCGAATTTGTCAAAGCGTCCGCCAGCGCTCAGATGCAGATCTGGCGGGCGCGCCCTACGATGCAAGCTGAATGGCCCCACGGGCGCCGGCCAACGTGGCCAGGCTCACCCGGACCGCTCTACCGGCAAGCGACGCGCGCGCCGAACGGCGAAGGCCGTCTGGACTCAAGCACCCAACTCCACCTTTCTTTGGTGTGACGGCGCGCGCGTATTTTCTCTTTGCGCCTCACGCCGGCACGCTACCGAGGCAGCCCCATGGCCGAGATCCTGAAATCGACTAAAGAACTCAAGGAAGAGCGCAAGCAAATCCACGACGCGCAGAGCGAGTTGCTGGCCAAGGCCGCCCAGGAAAAGCGCGAGCTGACCCCGGAAGAGGAAACGAAGTACACCGAACTTGAGACGCGCTTCGAAGCGTCCGACGGCAAGCTCAAGAAGCTGGAGGAAACGCGCAAGCGCCAGGAAACGTTGGCCGCCCGCGCCGAGCAGCTCAAGGAATCCGAGAGCGAACTGGACGACCAGAATCGACCAATCGAGCGGAACAAATTCGGCCGCCAAATCTTGAAGCCCGACGATCACCACGGCACGCCCACCGAACACCATCGTGCCTTGGCGATGCAGGCCTGGTGCCGCGCTCAAGAAGGCCTGGAACTCAGCGACGAGCACGAGGAAGCCTGCAACCTGGTGCGAATCAGCCCGTACAGCCGCGCGCTGCAAGTAATCCTGCCCAAGCGGACCTATCGCAGTGTGCGCGAACTGGAAAAGCGTGCGCAAGGCGTCGCCACCGACGCGGCCGGCAACTACACGGTGCCAGAAGATTTCGTGCGCAACTTGGAAGTGGCCTTGCTGACCTACGCCACGTTGCGCGGCGTCTGTCGAGTGATCCGCACCGAGACCGGCGCGGACTTGCCGATGCCGACCACGAACGACACCGGCAACACCGGCGCGATCTTGGCGGAGAATACCGCCTTGAGTGAAGCCGATGTTGTTTTTGGACAATTGATTCTCGGCGCCTTCAAGACGACTTCCAAGTTAGTGCGCGTCAGCACGGAGCTGCTGGAAGACAGCGCACTCAACTTCGCCGCTGAACTCGGCGCCCTGCTCGGCGTGCGACTGGGGCGCATTGAAGGCACGTTGACCACGACCGGCACGGGAAGCTCCCAGCATCGTGGCGTGGTGGTCGCCAGCACTTTGGGCAAAACCGCCGCGAGTGCGACGGCAATTACGCTGGATGAACTGTTGGACCTCAAGCACTCCGTCGACCCCGCCTACCGCGTCAGCCCGCACTGGATGTTCGCGGACAGCACCTTGAAAGCGATCAAGAAATTGGTGGACTCCGAAGGTCGAAGATTGTGGCAAGCCGCCGTGGCCAGCGGAGAGCCGGACACCATCGACGGCGACAAATATTTTATCAACCAAAGTACCCCCGCAATGACCACGGGTTTGAAGAGCGTGCTCTACGGCGACTTCAGTAAGTACATCATCCGCGACGTGCGCGAGACTCGCGTGCTGCGTTTACTCGAACGCTATGCGGATAGCGATCAGCAAGGTTTCTGTATGTTCAAGAGGAGCGATTCGGATTTGCTCGACGCCGGCGTCGCGCCGATCAAGCACCTGATTCAAGCGTAATTCAGGGGGGACAGTCGGACTGTCCCCCTGCTCAATACCCTTCGCGCCGTCTGGCCGGCGTCCGCTGTGCTCGCAACAGTAGCGGCGTCGCGCCACGGCCGGACTCACTAAGAGTGTGTGCCATGCGAATTAAAATGCTCGTCAGCCAGGCTGGGCCGCATATCAGCCGCCTGCCCCGTTGCGTGTACGACTTAACGGACGAAGCGGAAGCACAACGCCTGATCGATAGCGGCGCCGCCGTCGCCACCGAAGAGCCGGCAACGGTCAGCGCAACAGACGGGCAGCACTTTGTAGGCGCCGCCGTCGCCGGAAAATACCATCACGAAAGCCGTCAAGTCGCGCGTCGTGGCGGGGTCGAGACCAGCCTTGCACTTCTTGCCGCGGAGCTGCGCGCAGTCGCAAGTACTGCGGCCCTTGTCGAGACGCCGCCAGCCGTGGAGGAAGCGCCCGAGCCCGCCGTTGAGACGCCGGACGAAACGGCCGCCCTCACCGAAGACGCGCCGCCGCCGGCGACACAGCCCAAGGCCGAAAAGGCCACGAAACGCGGCAAATAGTGGGGTTGCCGAAATAACGAAGTAATTCCCGCAACCCCCGACACACCCGCACCCCGGCCGCGCCATGCAAACGCTTTCGACTCAAATCAAAACGACGCGCGTCAGCAACGCCGTCGCGGCCGGCGCGACGACGGTCGACAGTAACATCATCAATACGGTTGGTTTTTCGAATCATCGCTTCGTGTTTTCGATTGGAACAATCACCGCGGGCGCATTGCTTAGGCTGCGCTTGCAACAAGGCAACGCGGCGGATCTGTCGGACGCCGAGGACCTCGACCTCGACGTCGACTGGACCGACACCGACGACAACCGCCTCGGGCTCATCGAATGCGTGTTGCCCTCGAAGCGCTACTTGCGCGCCCGCGTGGAACGCGCCACCCAGAACACAGTCCTGGACGGCATCGTCTGCGAGCAATATAACGCCCGCAACCTGCCGACCACGGACGACGCGACGACCGTGAAGCACCGCACCGTCAGCGTCACGCCCAACGTCGACAACTAATGCAGAGCTACGGACTGACGCTGATCACTGCGCCGGCGACCGAGCCGCTGACCACGGCCGAGGCCAAGGCGCACTTGCGCGTGGAACACAACGACGAAGACAGCTTGATTGACGGCTATACAAAAGCCGCGCGCGAGCTGGTCGAGGCCCGCACCGGGGGGCAGTTGGTGACCGCGACTTGGGACCTCACCTTTGAGCGCTTTCCGTGTGGACGCGAGGCGCTCAAGCTGCCGAAGTGGCCGACGCAGTCCGTCACCTCGATCGCGTTTAACGACACCGCCGGCGCACCGCAGACCTGGAACGCACTGGAATACCGCGTCGACGTAACGCGGCAGCCGGCACGCGTCACGCCACGCGTCGACTACAGCTTTCCGTCAGTGATTCGCGAACCGAACGCCGTGACGGTCCGCGCCGTGGCCGGCTACGGAGCCGCAGCGGCCGTGCCGCAAGCGGCGAAGCAAGCGATTTTGCTGTTGCTGGCGCACTTGTATGATGAGCGCGGCGACGCGGCCCCTCAAGTCACCGAAGACGTCTGGCTGGCCGTCGATAGCTGGCTGCGCCTGTTAGACAACGGGGAGTGGTTCGGATGAAAGTCAAACTTACGAAGGAACAAGTCGGCGCCGCCGGGCCCCTGGCCGTCGGCGCCGAAATCGAACACGCCGACGCCTACCGGCTGATTCAGCTTGGCGTCGCGCATCCAATCGATGAGGAGGCCCGCGCGAAAATGGTCGAGCTCGAAGCGCAGCAGAAATTGAGCCAGGAGCGGGCCGCCCAGATGCGCCGGGAGATTGCCGCGCAACGTCGCGCCGAGGCGGATGATGTGCTTTTGGAATTGGCCGCCAAGCACGCCGGCGCGCCGCAAAACCGCAAACTGAACACGAAGTAGCCCATGCAGGCCGGCAAGCTCCGGCATCGCGTGGCGATCCAACGGCCGACCGAGACCCTCGTACGGGGCGAACCCTCGATAGCTTGGTCGACCGTGGCGACACGCTTTGCGGAAATCAAATCCAACGAAGGGCGCGAGCTGTGGAACGCCCGGCAAGTGCAGCCGGACATCACGCACCGCCTGGAGCTGCGCTACGACTCCGCCCTCCCCCTCACCAGCAAATGGCGATTGTTGCTCAACGGCCGCGTGCTCAACATTTTGGCAATCACCAGGCCGGAAGAACGCCCCGTCAATTGGCTGATCGATTGCAAAGAGGCGGTATGACGCAGACAGTACGTATCGACGGGCTCGCCGACCTCAATAAAAAGTTGTTGGAGTTGGAGCCGAAGCTCCAGCGCAAAACGCTGGGCAAGGCGCTGAAGAAAGCCGGGCAGCCTGTCCTGGAAGAATCCAAGCGGCTGGTGCCGGTGGACAGCGGCCGACTGCGCGACGCGTTGAAGCTGCGCAGCAAAGGCCGCAGCAAGAAGAAACCCCATCGGCAGTCGGTCAGCGTGGCCACGCCGACGCGCAAGCAACTCAAGCTGCGATCGGATGAGAAGGGCTACTACCCCGCCGTCGTCGAGTATGGCGCGGCGGGCCGGAACATCAGCGCCCGGCCGTACTTACGGCCGGCGCTAGCCAACCAACAAGACAAAGTGCTCGCGACCCTCAAAACGGAACTGGCGCGGGGCGTCCTCTACGCGGCGAAAAGCCAATGAGTCTGCGCGGCGCACTGCTGGAGTACTTAGGAGCTGAAGCGGGAATCACCGCGCTCGTCAGCGGCCGCATCTATTGGAAGCGGCGGCCGCAAGGGAGCGGACTGCCCGCGCTCTTGTGCTCACGCATCACCGGGGGCTACGGCCACTTGTTGGACGGCGGCTCGGGGCACGCACAGCCGTTAGTGCAAATCAGCGTGCTCGCGCTCAGCAACACGGCCGCGGAAGCGGTCGCCGAGGCGGTCAGGGAGGCGATGCAAGGCTTCGCCGGCGACTGGAGCGGAACGCTGGTGACGAGCGTCCTCTTGCGGAACGAAATTGACTTAGACGATCCCGACCAGGTGGGCGGCGACGTCGGCACGCACGAAATCGCTCTCGACTACGAAATTCAGCACGCCGTCAGCGTGCCAACTCCATAGCAAAGGCGCCAGCATGGCATTCACTCCCGGCAAGGGCACGCTCCTACAGCTATCAATCTCGACCGTCTTTACGACGATCAGCCAGCGCGTGCAAGTCACGCCGCCGGAAATGGAAAATCCGAAGATCGACACGACGAACCTGGATAACACCTGGCGCACGAACGTGGCCAGCATCCCCGACGGCGGCTCCGTGGGAATGCTGCTCCAATATAGCGCGGCAGCGGTCACGCACGCGGCGCTCTGGACAAGCTTTCAAGCCGGCACAACCGAGGCCTGGAAAATCGTGCTCACTGACGCCGGCGCCGCTGAAATTGCTTGGAGCGGTCACCTCGAGAAATTTTCTTTCGGCGAGGCCGACGTCGACAACCTGGTGTTGGCCACGTTGATGATCACAGTCAGTGGAGCGGTGGTAATCACCCCGTAAGTACAATGAACTTGTTGGATCGGACGCAACTACTCAAGCCGCGCCAGCTCAAGCGGGAAAAGGTCCCGCTGCCAGAATGGGGCGGCGACGTCTGGGTGCGGACCATGACGGGCGCCGAGCGCGACGACTATGAGCAAGAGTACCTGGACGCGAAGAAGAAGGCCGGCGACCGGGTGCCCAATCTCCGCGCCCGCTTGCTGGTCCGCACCGTCTGCGACGAGCAAGGCAAGCCGCTGTTGAGCCAGAACGACGTCGACGAGCTCGGGCAGCAATCGGCGGACGTGCTCTCCAAGCTCTTTACCGTCGCGTCTCAGCTGAACGGGCTCTCGAAAAGCGACGCTGAGGAACTGGAAAAAAACTAGCCGAGCGGCCGGAGCGCCGCTTTTACTTCCGGCTCGCACTCGCACTGGGGCGCACCGTGCGGGAATTGTTGGAATCCGTCGACAGTCGCGAGCTGAGCGAGTGGGCCCAGTTTGCGAACGTCGAACCGTTTGGCGACGACTGGCGTCCAGGGGCGCAGGTCGCCTCGATTCTGCACAACGTGCATCGCGCTAAAGAAGCGCCGGCGCTGCAGGCGGACGACTTTATGCCGATCAAACAAATCCCGAAGCCTCAGTCCGCCGAACAAGTCCTGGCCATCTTTAAGGGCCTGCAAACACTCGACTAGGCATCCCATGGCCACCATCGCGAGTCTGAACGTCGCCTTGTCTGCCGACACGGCGCGCTTTCACAGCGGGATGCAGAAGGCCGCGGGCAGCCTGAAATCCCTCTCCACGGCCATCAACCCGATCACCGTCTCACTGGCTGCCGTCGGCTATGCCGGCGCCAAAGCCTTTGGTGAAATGTCGGCGGCGATCGCCCGCGCCAGCGACCTGGTCGACCAGGCCGCCAAACTCAACGTCGGCGCCGAAGAGCTGGCGGCGCTACGCTACTCCGCCAAACAGGCCGGTGTCGAAGTCGGCGCCCTCGACAAAGGCCTGGAGCAATTCAACAAGCGGCTCGGCAAAGGTCAAAACGCCGAAGCCTTGGAGCGCATCGGACTTTCGGCGGAGCGGCTGAAAAAACTCTCCCTGACCGACGCGCTCTTGGAGGTTGTCGACTCGCTACGACTCGTCAGCAATGAAGCCGACCAGGCCGCCATCGCTGTGGACGTCTTCGGGCGCTCGGGCCAGGACCTGACCAACTTTATTAACTTGGGTAGCGAGGCAATCAAGCTGCAGCGCCAAGAGGCCGAAGCGCTGGGCGTCGTGTTGCGCGAGGACGCCGCCAAAGGGTTGGAAGAACTGGGCGACGCCCAAGAGCGCGTCAGCGGGGCCTGGGAAGGCGCTTGGAACGCGATGACTGTGAGCCTCGGGGAATTTATCGCCGCGGCGGCCGACATCACTGCGGAGATCCTCACGCTCGGCAAGGCCGTGACGATGGGCTTCAACGGTACGGAGTTGGTGCTCAAGAAGGCGAACGCGGAAATCCGGCAGTACCACGCCGACCAAAAACGCGCGCAGGAAGTCGCTGCAGCGATGGCCGCTACGCAGGCCAAGCAAAACACGGAAATTGAGACCGCTACGCAGCGACTGACCCAAGAGACCGCGGCTCGCGAGCAGCTCACCAAAGCGACCGCCGAGCACGACAAGCGAGTCACCGAGGCCGCGCGCAAACAAGAACAAATCACCGAGCGCATCCGCACGGACGCGCAAGCCGTCTTCGAAGCCACGCGCACGCCCCAGGAAGCGCTGTCGATCGAGATGGAAAAGCTCAACGAGCTGCTGGAATTGGGCGCCCTCAGTTGGGACCTATACAGCCGCGCCGCCCGGGAAGCCGTAAAGAGCTTCGACGACGCCAACCAAATCCAGCCGCGCAGCTTTGAAATGCAAAGCGCCGCGCCGGCGGCCCTCGAGAAAGGCAGCAGCGGAGCTATCTCAGCCGTGAACCAAGGACGCAGCGACCTGAAGCGAATCGCTGACCTGAACCGCCTGGCCCTCGCGGAAGGCCAGCAACAAACCCGCTACCTCCAGCAAATCGCCGCGGCCGCCGGAGTCAACGTCGCCGTGGCTAACTTCTAACTATGTCCGTCACCAGCACCAACCTGAAATTAAACGACAGCGGTCAATGGACTGGCGAGCAGGGGGAAGGGTACGCGCGTAAGTACACCGTGACGTATGAGGTGCATTGCGACTCGAAGCAGGACGGGCCAGCCACCGTGCTGCTGGCCGCTGGAATCCCTGCGATGTACGCGGCGTACGCAGTCGGCAACGACATTGACGCGCAAGCACTGTGCGTGAAGCGCACGCCGACACTGGTGAGCCGCACCGGCGACGGCGGCAATATTTGGAGTGTGAGTTGCGAATTCTCGACGCAGGCGTCCGACAACCAATCGAACACCGACCCGACGCAATGGTTGCCTAAAATTTCCGGCACCTACAGCCAATTCATGAAGGCTGTCGAGCGCGACATCGACGGCAACCCGATCGCGACGAGCGCCGACGAAGTCTTCGATCCTGTGCCCGAGCAAGAAGACAGCCGGCCCACGCTAGTAGTAACGAAGATTTTTTCATCTTTCGACTACGTGTTTTTTGCGGACTACCGCGACAAAGTCAACAGCGATACCTGGATCGTACGCGGACTGATTTTCGCGCCGGACTATCTGAAGGTGCAGCAAATCAGCTTTCAAGAAACCTTCATTAACGGGGCCAGCTACTACGAAGTGACGGCTGCCTTCGAAGTGAAACCGGACAAGTGGAACCCGCGCAAGTGGCTCAACGCCGGCTACCTCGCCAAGTGGCCGACAGCGAGCGACAGCGCCAAAATAATCCTCGACCAAAAGACAAATTTGCCCAGCACGAGCCCGCAGCGTCTCAAGGCAGACGGCACCGTCGAGCTTAACTTAACAAACCCACCCGTCTTTGTTGAATTCAACACCTACGAGCGCCGGCCCTTCTCCGCGCTCAACTTGAACTAGGTATAGGTAACACCATGGCGCAAGCCTCGCAATTCTACGGCGACGTGATCTTTCAAGGCGGAGTTGCCTTCGCCGGAACGGTGACGTTGCCTAACTCCGTCGTCGGCAACGCGCAAGTCGCGGCGGCGGCGAACATCGCGTCCAGCAAAGTGCTCCACCGCTTTTCCAGGAGCAAGCAGCTCTATGCACCGGGCACGACGATCGTGTCGCTCGCGTCGGAATTGTTGCACCTCGCGCGGAAAGGCGGGGAGGTAGTCGGCTTCGAGGCGGTCATCACGACCCAAGCCACCGGCGGCGACCGCACCGTTAGCGTGGACCTGCAAAAGAGCACCGCCGGCGGCGCTTTCGCGACGATTCTTTCGTCGCCTATCAGCCTCACCAACGCGACCGTGATTCGCACGGCCGTGGCCGGCGTGATCAGCTCGGCGGCGTTCGTCGACGGCGACATCTTCCAAGCGGTAATCTCGGTTGCCGGAGCTGCCGGCGCACAGGCCGCCGGGCTCTTGATTACCGCGGATTTCGATCAGAACCCGAATACCTAAGCCTGTGCTGCGCACGCTGTGCTGCGCACGCTGTGGCGCAACTACCGCGGCAATTAGAGCAATTATGGTCGGCTATACACTCGGCGAAGCGGCGCTTAAACGCGTCAAAGACAGCGTGCTGGCCACCGAGCGGACGCGGCAGAACGGCCGGCCGCCGAGCAGGCGCGCGCAATGGCACGGCGTGCCCGAGCGCTGGTACACGTGCAAAAACAGCGGCGCCACCGAGCTGCCGGCGTACAGCGTCGCCGAGGTAGACGACGAGACCGAAGAAGGCGACGAAACAATCTTCACGGTCAAGCGCCTCGGCACGACCTGGCCGCAGCGCCTGGCCATCTGCGGGGAGCAGGCCATCGCCGTCGGCGAGTGGGGCGCAATTTCATTCGACGCGGCGTATGCGCTGTGCGACGACGCCGACGTGCCAGGCCCCAAGGAATGCTGGGGGATCAAGGCCTCCTCGACAAAGCTCTGGAAAGGCTACCCGGGCTTTCGCTCGACCGGCCGAGTACTCGGCGCCGGAGCCGAGCAAACCGCACTGGTGCGACCGGCCTGGCCGCAAGTCCTCTGGGCCAAAAGCGGCGGCAGCGGCATCCCGGCGCGCAGCGGCGACACGCCCGGCAGCGCCACAGTCACCGTCTACACCCTGGCCAGCGGCTCGCTGGCCACGACGGGCTTTTCGGTAACGGCGTACAACGCCAGCGGCGCGGCCGTGGTCGCGAGCAAATACCTGCAAATCGTCGAAATCGAAGACGTGTGGGCCGCCAACTATGAGGACTGCAGCGGCGCGTAACCATGGGCAAACCCAATACACCTGGTTGCGGCGACGGCGGCGGCTGCTGCGGCGGCGGCGACTGCCTGATCGCCTTTGAAAGTTATAGCTCCAGCCCAAGCAGTACGGACGTCGACGGCTGGACGGAGTTGGTCGGCGACTGGGAGATCGGGACCCTCGGCCTCGAGCCAGACCACGCTGCTAGCGACCAGCGAATTCGCTTTGAAACACCGAGCACCGACCTTGACTGCGAATTTCTTGCTAAGTATTACGAAGCGTCGGCCGGCGACCGTGTAGGCGTTTGCCTCTTCCTCGAGGCCGACGGCGATAGCTACGTCGAAGCGATGATGAAATTCGGCAGCGGCACGCTGGGCAGGTTGACTTTGAGCCGTTACGACAATGGGCTCCTAACCTGGACGCACGACCTCGCGACCGCGCCGAGTTGCGGAACGAACGCCTACGATTTTGACCCGGCCAAAGAATATTACATTCGGTTAGCGCATAAAGTGGTGGCCGGTGGGCGGATTTGGCGCGGCGTGGTTGTCGACGCGCACAATGACGCGTTTCCTGTTTCCGTCGACTACTTCGATCCAGGCGGCGTCAACGGGCTGACGGAATTGCATGGCGGACTAGTCACGGGCACGGATGCGATCACCGCAGCCTGCGAATTAATCTTGTTCCGGCACATCTATGCGCCGTGCGTCTGCCACCTGTTCCAATTCCACCAAGACTTCGCCAACTTCGACGACGGCGTCGCGTGGGATCGGGGCAGTGTGGGTCACTACGATTGCTTTAGTCGCGCCGCCTGCGACTACCCCGGCGCGGAATACGAGGAGGACGTCGGCGATTGGGATCTCGAGCACCCTGACTTGAGTGCTCGGCTGCCGTGGACTGGCGCCACGTTTATTTGCGGCGACGGTAACTGGCTCGCGACCGAAGACGTACCGGCCAGGCTGCTGTTGCGACACTTGCTGCGCGCGCCGAACGCGCACTACGCGCAAATCCACCTCGGACTCGACCTCGAATTTATTTGGCACCTGGATGGATTGAAGTGGCGATGGCTGTGGGACTACGTTGACGAGGACAACTACTGGTGCGTGGAGTGGGAGTACGGCGACTGGGGCGGCACGCTCGGCGAAAATTGCGATTCCGTCAGGGTAATTCAACGCGACGGCGGCAGCGAAACCACCCAAGCGGAACTAGCCGGCGTCCTGAATCGCGTCGTCAGTGCCAGCGGCAGCGGAGGGGCCGGCAAGAACGGAGCGGCGCAGATCAGCGCTGTGTTGATTGATGGCGCTGGCAAAGTCGCCGTCGCGGTAGCGGACCATCGCGGCAGTAATCCAAGCCTGGACGACGTCGGCTGGTTTTGCAGCGGGCCGTACACCTTCACCGGGGCCGGGCGCGTCGGTATTGAAGTCGTCGCAGCACCGGCCAAGGTGGTCGTCGGCTTGCTGTGGGTCCTCGATGGCGCGGGCGCTTGCGAATACAGCGCGGACTGTGAAACGTTTGTCACCGATCCGCCAACCGACCCAGACCCACCGGAGGAACCCGGTCCCGACGACCCGACCGGCTGCTGTGACTACGAGACGCTGCAGTATGGCGGCGAATACGAAATCACGATTAACGGGATCACCTACTACGGCGGCGGCGACTGCCTGACCGACTGCACGGAAATCGACTCGGCGTTCCTAACGGCCCTGAACAGCACCTTCACGGGCAACGTGACTTGGAAATCGGACGCCTACTGGGAAATCACGGCTAACACCGGAATTGACAACCCCTGCGACGCACTTGCCAACGACGCGGCGGCCGGCGCTATGTGGGTCAAGATTCGTATCGCGCCCATTAACGAAACCGATTGTCGGGCGTTCGGATACCTCTACATACCGCAAGGCGGCAGTTGCGGCGTCGCTTACTTCGAGGCGACGACGGCTTTCGACAAGGGCGGCGCCTGCACGGAGTTTGATTTGGACTGGGTGAGCGGAACCTTAAACGGTTGTTGCTTGAATGCCACCGGCGCCAGCGGCCTCAGCGTGGTGAAGGTTTAAGATGACTAAATGCCTGTGGGCGCCGTGGATCGAAGGCGCACCAACCGCAGAGCCGGGGTGGTGGACTTGCTCAGCGTGTGGGCGACCGCGGACGTTGCTGTTCGCCCAACCAGACTGGATTGGTTCGTCGCGCGCGTGCCGGCCGCTCGTCACGGCGGAAGGCACGCCGCGCGTGCGACAGAGCCCAGAGGTGGAGCCACAGCAGCAGCGTGCGCCAAAAGTTGAATGTCTCTATCTCGGCGGACAACTAGAAGTCCTCGAATGCCAGACGTGCAGCGGTAAGACGCGAATCAAAGTCTTCGCTTGTCAAACGCACGAGCGTTGCACCCTGGGCAAACAACTCGACGGCCTGGCCTGCTGTGCGAAGTGCCGAGACTATGTGCCGAAATCGCTGACGACACCAGGCGATCGACCACAATAGATGCACCGCCACTCGGAACCGAGGGTTACAGGTTCGCGTCCTGTCGGGCGTAACTTCGTTGTTGTAAAACACTTACCACCACCGGCCGGCGCGAACGCATCGCGACTTTGAACCGACGCGAAAAACTTAGCGCATCGGTTCTAGTAACCGATGCGCTACGAATCGATCGGCCAAAGCAGCAACCAATTCGTCGCTCCCCAGGCGTTGGGTTCGCCCAGATTTCGAAACGTCGGCA
>ENA-ORBV01009022-ORBV01009022.1-microbial-mat-metagenome-genome-assembly--contig:-NODE-9022-length-16552-cov-4.204795_pt1 | contig 16552 bp, 18 predicted proteins | sample MGYA00237777_ERZ505514 | MGnify/ENA primary metagenome ERZ505514 (study PRJEB26160, sample SAMN06269048) | microbial mat metagenome | isolation source: Oligotrophic lake microbial mat | place... | reverse complement strand
GTCTCGACCTCGCCGGTCTCGGTGGGAGCAGAGTAAGTCACGTTGCTGATGTTGTCGGCACGTTGTTCCATCTCTTGCGCGGCCTCGTCGAGTTGTGCACCCGACTGGATGCGCACGGTCATCAGGAGCTTGGTGACCTCGTTGCGGACCGAGTCCAGCAACTGGCCAAACAACTCGAACGCCTCGCGTTTGTATTCCTGCTTGGGCTGCTTCTGCGCGTAACCACGCAGGTGGATGCCCTGGCGCAGATAGTCGAGCGCGCTGAGGTGCTCGCGCCAGTGGGTATCGATGCTCTGCAGCAAGACCATGCGTTCGAACTGCAGGAAGTTTTCGCTGCCCACCAGTGCGACCTTGGCAGCAAATGCGTCGTTGGCCGCCGTCTGCGCCTTCTGGACGATATCCTCGTCGGTCATGGCGCTGGCACCTTGCACGATCGCCTTGAGCGGCAGCTCGATCTGCCATTCCTCGGTGAGCGTCTTTTGCAGGCCGTCGATGTCCCATTGCTCCTCGACCGATTCGACCGGCACATACTGGCGCACCAGGTCCACAAAACAGCCTTCGCGCAGCGAATCGATCTGCGCCGACAGGTCTTGCGCATCCAGAATGCCGTTGCGCTGCTGATAGATCACCTTGCGCTGGTCGTTGGACACGTCGTCGTACTCCAGCAACTGCTTGCGCATGTCGAAGTTGCGCGCCTCGACCTTGCGTTGCGCGCTCTCGATGCTGCGGGTGACGATACCGGCCTCGATCGCCTCGCCGTCGGGCATCTTGAGCCGGTCCATGATCGCGCGTACCCGGTCGCCGGCAAAGATGCGCATCAGTGCATCATCCAGGCTCAGGTAAAAGCGCGATGAGCCAGGGTCGCCCTGGCGCCCGGAGCGGCCGCGCAACTGGTTGTCGATGCGACGCGATTCATGGCGCTCGGTGGCGATGATGCGCAGGCCCCCATGGGACTTGACCGCGTCGTGGTCCCGTTGCCACTGAGCGCGCAACTCCGCGAGGCCATGCGTGCGCGTTGCCTCGTCAAGGGTCTCGTCCGTCTCGGCCGCCTGCACCATCTTGTCGATGTTGCCGCCCAGCACGATGTCGGTACCCCGACCGGCCATGTTGGTGGCGATCGTGATCATCTTGGGCCGGCCCGCCTGCGCGACAATATCTGCCTCGCGCGCATGTTGCTTGGCGTTGAGCACCTGGTGCGGCAGTTTCTCCTTCTCCAGCAACTGGTCGATGATCTCGGAGTTTTCGATCGAGGTCGTGCCCACCAGCACCGGCTGGCCCCGTTCGTAACATTCGCGGATATCCTGGATCGCCGCCGCGTATTTCTCCTGCGTTGTCTTGTAGACCCGATCAAGTTGATCCTCGCGCTTGCTCGGGCGGTTGTGCGGAATGACGACCGTCTCAAGGCCGTAGATCTCCTGGAATTCGTAGGCCTCGGTGTCCGCCGTACCCGTCATGCCCGCCAATTTGGCATACAGGCGGAAATAATTCTGGAACGTGATCGAAGCCAGGGTCTGGTTCTCGGCTTGGATGGCCACGGCCTCCTTGGCCTCCACCGCCTGGTGCAGGCCATCGCTCCAACGCCGGCCCGACATCAGGCGGCCGGTGAATTCGTCGACGATGACGATCTCACCGCCCTGCACGACGTAGTGCTGGTCCTTGTGGAACAGATGTGCCGCCCGCAACGCCGCGTAAAGGTGGTGCACCAGCGTGATGTTTGACGGGTCGTACAAAGTCGCCCCCTTGGGCAGCAAGCCGTTTTCCGACAGGACGCGCTCGGCGTTCTCGTGACCCTGTTCGGTCAGTACGATCTGGCGGCCCTTTTCATCGATCGTGAAGTCGCCCGGCTTGGTCACGCCCTCGCCGGTGCGGGGGTCCGCCTCGCCCTCCTGGACCGTCAGGTGGGGCACGATCTTGTTGATCGCCAAGTACAACGCGGTATGGTCCTCCGCCTGCCCGCTGATGATCAGCGGGGTGCGTGCCTCGTCGATCAGGATCGAGTCCACCTCGTCCACGATCGCGTAGTTCAGGCCACGCTGCACGCGGTCTCCCACCTCGTAGACCATGTTGTCACGCAGGTAATCGAAACCGTACTCGTTGTTGGTGCCATAGGTGATGTCCGCCCTATACGCAGCCTGTTTGTCTTCGCGCGGCATCTGCGGCAGGTTGACGCCAACCGTCAGGCCCAGAAAGTTGTAAAGCCGGCCCATCCACTGGGCGTCACGGCTGGCAAGATAGTCGTTGACCGTCACCACGTGCACACCTTTGCCGGTAAGCGCATTGAGGTAGACCGGCAGCGTGGCAGTCAGAGTCTTACCCTCACCCGTTCCCATCTCCGATATCTTGCCGTTGTGCAAGGACATGCCGCCCAGCAGCTGCACATCGAAGTGGCGCATCTTCATGATCCGCTTGGAGCCCTCGCGCACGACAGCAAATGCCTCTGGCAACAAAGCGTCGAGCGAGGTCCCTGCCGCCACGCGGCTCTTGAACTCCTCGGTCTTGGCGCGCAGGGCGTCGTCGGTCAAGCCCTCGAGGTCACCCTCCATGGTATTGATACGCTTGACCGTGCTGCGGTACTGTTTGAGGAGGCGGTCATTGCGACTGCCGAAGATTTTTGTGAGGAAGTTGGTTGCCATGCATGCAGGCCCCACCGACAGACCCGCTATGGCCGGCCGGAAGGCGCAATCCTTTTGTCAAACAGGATGGGAAAGTGAGGTCACCCCGGCCAAACACAAGCGTCACGCAGTGTCGGCCCGCAAGCAATCCATTCGCGATTTTACCTGCGCACGGCCTGGGGCTTGACGGAGCGGGCGGCCGTGATCAAGCGCGGTGAAGCCGGATCCGTCTGGCTCGCCTGTTGTTGCGCCACGAGCGAGTCGCCCGCGGCCAGGAACTTTTGTGGATCCTGAGGCACGCCGCTGACCAGAACCTCAAAATGCAGATGGGCACCGGTGGATCGCCCCGTAGAGCCGACAGCGGCAATTTTCTGGCCGCGCCGCACGAGGTCGCCCTTCTTCACGTACACGGCCGAGGCATGGGCATAACGGGTCACCAGGTCGTTGCCATGATCAACCTCCACCAACTTGCCATAAGCCGGATGAAACTCCTCCACGACGACGATCCCTCCGGCAGCGGCAAGGATCGGCGTGCCGCTGGCCGCGTCAAAATCGAGCCCGGTATGCAGTGCCGATCGGCCACTGATCGGATCGATGCGCCAGCCGAAGTGCGACCCCAGACTGCCTTCAGACAAGGGTTTCTGGGTCGGTACCATCATGTTGCGCATTTTCTGGTCGAACAGGCGCGACTCCAGCACCGTCAGCAGATCGGTGCGCTGTGCGGTGAGCCGATCGAGGTCGGCCAGCGTCGCCTGCAACTCGTCCACCGACAGCGGGCGGCCAGTCACCAGCGCACCCCCCTGCCCCGGTTTGGACTTGATGTCGCCAGCGTTGATGCCAGCCAGGCCGGAGACCCGCTCGCCCAGCGACTCGAGTTGGGTCAGCTTGGCCTGCATCTCGCCCAATTGGCGCGCCAGCACATCCAGGTTCTCCCGCATGAACTTGTCACGCTGCTCGAATTCATCCTGCACTACAAGCCGTACCAGCGCGCCCACCACCGGCCAGCGCTCGCGCGCACCCTTGAGGAATACCCAGTGGTACATGGCAGCCGCAACCAGCATCAGGATCAGGGAAGCCAGCAGCGCGGACAACACCAGACGGGTGCCGGAGAGATGGAGCGCCTGGCGCTTGGCCAGCCAGGGATCCGTGATAATCAAATGCATTCGAACCTCCATCCGTCGACCGATGCCATGGACCGCCGAGCGCAATCCTTCACCCTGCAGCAAGCCACCGAAGCCTCGCCCACCCTGGCGCGACTAGCGGAGCTTGTGCGCGACTCCGCATCACGACTCAAGGCAGTCGAGCCTTTGATTCCAGCCTCCCTGCGATCCGCCGTCAGGGCCGGCCCGCTCGACACCGACCAATGGTGCCTGTTGCTCGACAACAATGCTGCCGCTGCCAAGATGCGCCAGTTGTTGCCGGCGTTGGAAGCCCACTTGCGAACCAAGGGCTGGGAAAGCCGATCGATACGGCTGAAGGTACGGGATTCCCGCGCCCGGTGAGGGCGCCCCTTTTGTCGCGAGTGGTGCCGATTAACGGATTCGAACTGTTGACCTACCGCTTACAAGGCGGTTGCTCTACCAACTGAGCTAAATCGGCACGGTGAAATTTTACAAGATGGATTCGGGGGTCAGACCTCGGCCTGCGGCGGCGCGTCACTTGATACGGGTCAGCTTGGGTCTTTTGGTGGGGCCGGACGGATCCGGCGGCGGCTTGTCGCCGGCGGTTCTGGGCTGTCGCGGAGGTACGGATTCGACCAGCTTGACCTCATGCTCGGAGTGCGGTTTCGCATCCTTGCCAGAGGTCAGCTGGGCCGAGGTCGGAAAAGCCAATGGCACCGGCGCATCCGGCGCCTGCGCCGCAGCCCGGGGGAAAGCCATGCCCTGGCCGTTTTCGCGCGCATAAATTGCTATCACCCGATCCACCGGAATCATGATTTCGCGCGCCTTGCCGGCAAAACGGGCGCTGAACGAGACAAACTCATTGCCGAGTTCGAGTCCACTGGTCGCGTCGAAACTGATGTTGAGCACGATCTCGCCATCCTTGACGTATTCGCGCGGCACCTGCACCGTATCGTCGACCTGCACTGCTACGTAGGGCGTCAGCCCGTTATCGGTGCACCACTCGTACAACGCCCGGATCAGGTAGGGGCGAGTCGGGGTGGAACTTTGCGCGTCGATCATCAGCAGGCGGCGTCCGGCTCGATTACTTTCGCATCACCTTTTCCGAAGGGGTCAAGGCCTCGATGTACGCCGGCCGCGAGAAGATACGCTCGGCATATTTGAGCAGCGGTGCAGCATTCTTGCTCAGGTCGATGCCGTAGTAGTCCAGACGCCACAACAGCGGCGCGATCGCCACGTCCAGCATCGAGAAACCTTCTCCCAGCATGTACTTGTTCTTCAGGAAAATCGGTGCCAACTGGGTCAGCCGGTCACGGATATGCGCACGCGCCTTTTCCAGCAGCTTCTCGTTGCTCTTGGCCACACGCGATTCGAGCGTAGACACGTGGACAAACAATTCCTTTTCGAAGTTCAGCAGGAACAGCCGTACCCGCGCCCGATCGACCGGGTCGCCGGGCATCAACTGCGGATGGGGAAAACGCTCGTCGATGTACTCGTTGATGATGTTCGACTCGTAGAGGATCAGGTCGCGCTCCACCAGGATCGGAACCTGCCCATAAGGGTTCATGACGTTGATGTCTTCTGGCTTGTTGTAAAGGTCGACGTCACGAATCTCGAAATCCATCCCTTTTTCAAACAGGACGAATCTGCAACGATGGGAAAAGGGACAGGTGGTTCCTGAATACAGCACCATCATGGTGGAAGCTCCTCATTGTCAAAACACAGTTCCAAGCCCGGCTGGCAAATCGCCAGAACAGCGCCGAAACGAAAAAGAGTGGGATGCATGTTGGCAAACCCACTCTGAAAACGCAAGCCGCGTCCGAGAGGACGGGGCCTGGACCCCTGGCGCGTTACTTGACTTCTTTCCAGTACGCCGCGTTCAGGCGCCAGGTGACCACGGTCAACAAGCCCAGGAACAACAACACCCATACACCCACACGCTTGCGCGTGTTCTGCGCCGGCTCCGCCATCCATTGCAGGTAATTGACCAGGTCGGCCATGGCCGAATCGTACTGAACCTGGGTCATCGTGCCAGGCCTCACCTGCTGCCAGCCCTTGAAGACTTGCGCCTCCTGGCCATGCTCGGTCCTGACTTCGTAAACCGGCATACGCGAGCCTTGCAGTTCGCACAACACATGGGGCATGCCCACGTTGGGAAAAGCCAGGTTGTTCCACCCGGTCACCTTGGTTGGATCGGGGTAATAGGTGCGCAGGTATGTGTAAAGGTAATCAGCCCCGCTGCCCTGGCCCGCCGCCGAGCGCGACCGGGCGATGACCGTCAAATCCGGTGGGTTGGCGCCGAACCAGTCCTTGGCTTCCTTCGGGTCGATCGCCGCCATCATGGTGTCGCCCACCCGGTCAGTCGTGAACAGCAAATTGTCCTTGATCTGCTGCACCGTCAGGCCGATGTCGGTGAGGCGGTTGTAACGCATGAATGCCGCCGAGTGGCAGTTCAGGCAGTAGTTGACGAACAGTTTGGCCCCATTTTGCAGGGCGACGAGATCATTGGTCTTGTTCGGCGCCTTGTCCCAGGCAATGCCGGCACCAGCCGCGTGGGCGGTGCCTGCCATCACGCCGACCGATGCAACGATGGCCCAGGTGGCCCTGCGCACAATGGATACTATTTTCATGCTGGTTTTCTCCCGCTCTCTCAGTGGGCGGCAAAGGTCACGCGGTCGGGCACTGGCTTGGGCTCACCCAGCTTGCTCCACCACGGCATCAGCAGGAAGAAGGCGAAATAGAACAGCGTACCGGCCTGCGACACACGCTCGCCGATCGGCGACGGCGGTTGCACACCCAGATAACCCAGCACGACGAAGTTGAACACGAACAAGGCGTAAACATACTTGTGCCAGTTCGGCCGATAACGGATCGACCTGACGGGGCTGAAGTCGAGCCAGGGCAGGAAGAACAGGATGATGACGGAACCGCCCATCACGACCACACCCCAGAACTTGGCATCGATGCTCAACATCATGGCCGTAGCCGCCAACGCGCCAACGATCAACACCGGCTTGAGGAAGGACGGCATCTTGACCCTGAGCACCAGCAAGGCGGCGCCGCCGAGCACCGAGGCAATCAGTGCGTACATCATCTCGTCAGTGATCGCTCGCAGCATCGAGTAGTACGGCGTGAAATACCAGACTGGCGCGATGTGCAGAGGCGTCTTCAGCGGATCGGCCGGGATGAAGTTGTTGTACTCCAGGAAATAGCCACCGAATTCCGGCGCAAAGAACACGATGGCGCTGAAGACGATCAGGAACATGCTGACCGCGAAGATATCGTGAACCGTGTAATACGGGTGGAACGGAATCCCGTCGAGCGGAATGCCGTTCTTGTCCTTGTTGGCCTTGATTTCGATCCCGTCCGGATTATTCGAGCCCACTTCGTGCAGCGCGATGATGTGCGCGACGACAAGACCGAGCAGCACCAAGGGCACCGCGATCACGTGAAAGCTGAAAAAGCGGTTCAAGGTGGCATCTCCGACCACATAGTCACCACGGATCAGCAGCGCCAGGTCTGGGCCGATGAAGGGGATTGCCGCAAACAGGTTCACGATCACTTGCGCGCCCCAGTAGCTCATCTGGCCCCAGGGCAGCAGGTAACCCATGAAGGCCTCCGCCATCAGGCACAGGAAGATGGCGCAACCGAACACCCAGATCAATTCGCGCGGCTTGCGGTAGCTGCCGTAGATCAGGCCACGAAACATGTGCAGGTAGACGACGACAAAAAAGGCCGATGCGCCCGTCGAATGCATGTACCGCACCAACCAGCCCCAGGGCACGTCGCGCATGATGTACTCGACCGAGCCGAAAGCCAAGGCGGCGTCTGGCTTGTAGTGCATCGTCAGGAAGATGCCGGTGACGATCTGAATCACCAGCACCAGCATCGCAAGGCCGCCGAAGATATACCAGAAGTTGAAGTTCTTCGGCGCGTAGTACTCGGCCAAATGCTCGTTGTACAGCTTGGACAGCGGAAACCGATTATCGACCCAGTTCAGCAATTTGGCCGACGCTGGCGCGTTGGGGGAAATCTCTTTCATTTCAGCCACGTGATACTCCGGTACTGATGCGGTTCTTCATGGGGTCAGGCCTTCTTGTCTTCACCGATCAGCACCTTGTTGTCGGACAAGTACATGTGCGGGGGAACTTCCAGATTATCGGGCGCAGGCTTGTTCTTGAACACGCGGCCCGCCAGGTCGAAGGTCGATCCGTGGCAAGGGCAGAAGAACCCCCCCTTCCAGTAATCCGGCAGCGAAGGCTGCGGCCCTGTCTGAAACCGGTCCGACGGAGAGCATCCCAGGTGGGTGCAGATTCCGACCACTACCAGCACCTCGGGCTTGATCGAACGCGTCTCGTTGCGTGCGTATTCCGGCGTGAATTCATCTGGCTTGCGCTGGGAGTTCGGATCGGCCAGATACTGATCCAGGGACGGCAGCGCGGCGAGTTCCTCTGGCGTACGGCGCATGATCCAGACCGGTTTGCCGCGCCACTCGACGGTCATCTTTTCACCCGGCTTGAGCGCAGAGATATCGGCCTCGACCGGGGCGCCGGCGGCCTTGGCACGCTCCGACGGCTGGAAGCTACTGATAAACGGAACGGCGACAAAGCCGCCGCCAACAGCTCCAACACAACCGGACGCGATGATCCACGTCCGCTTGCTGTTGTCGACTGGGGTGTCACTCATGGGAATCCTCAATGAAAACATCGCTCTCGGGTCAGCGTCGAATTGTAGCTGACCGACTCTCCCGGACCGACAGCGGCCCCCGCCATAACCTGACAAGTCGCCCATGGTGGCGGCCGAAGATTTACATTCGCCCGGGCCCGGAACCCTTAAACTCCGCGCTGCCCAACAACAGCAAGGAGAAAGCCCCGTGAGCATACTGTCCGAATTCAAGGAGTTCGCCCTCAAAGGCAACGTGATGGACCTGGCCGTCGGCGTCATCATCGGCGCAGCATTCGGAAAAATCGTCGATTCCATGGTCAATGACCTGATCATGCCGCCGATCGGCGCCGTGATCGGCAACGTGAACTTTTCCAGCATGTACATCGTACTGGCGCGGGTACCCGCAGGTGTCGGAGCCAGCCTTGCCGAACTGAGAGAGGCGGGTGTGCCGGTGTTCGCCTATGGCAACTTCCTGACAATCGCAGTCAACTTCGCCATCCTTGCCTTCATCATCTTCATGATGGTCAAGCAGATGAACCGCCTCAAGCGCGAGACTCCGCCGCCGCCACCAGCGCCGGCAGCGACGCCCGAGGACATCCTGCTGCTGCGCCAGATCCGCGACAGCCTGAAAAAATAAGCTTCCGGACCGAGGCACTGGCCACCGCTGGGTTGCAAGGCCGCGGTGCCGTGTCTTCAGCCCTCTGGGGCAGGACGTCGCTGCATGGCCGCAAGATCGCGGGCCATCCGGATGGCCTGCAGCAGGCTGGCGGGATCGGCGCGCCCCGATCCAGCAATGTCGAACGCGGTCCCGTGATCCGGGCTGGTACGTACCAGCGGCAGACCCAGCGTCACATTGACACCTTTGTCGACCCCGAGGTACTTCACCGGGATCAGTCCCTGGTCGTGGTACATCGCCACCACCACATCGAATTCGCCGCTGCACCCGCCATGGGCACGCGCACGCATGAAAACCGTGTCAGGCGCGATCGGTCCCGACACATCCAGCCCCTTTGCGCGCGCGGCGTCGATTGCCGGAGCAATGGCTTCGATCTCTTCAGTGCCAAACAATCCTCCCTCGCCTGCATGCGGGTTCAGGCCGGCCACCGCAATGCGCGGCCGGCGCCCGAGCAGAGTCGTCAGCGCCCCATCCGTGATCAACAGCGTCTGCAGCACGTTGGCGGGCGTCACAGCGTCGATGGCCTTGCGCAGGGCGACATGAATGCTCACCAGCACGGTGCGCAATTCGTCGTTGGCCAGCATCATGCGCACCGGCAATTCCGACACCGCGACTGCGGCTGTCAACGCGGCTCGGTGCTGAAGCATCTCGGTATGCCCGGGAAACTGGCTGTGGGGCATGCCGGCTGCCGCCAGCGACTCCTTGTTCAGGGGCGCGGTGACCAGCGCAGCGATCTCGCCGCGCAAGGCCGCGTCCGCCGCCCAGACGACACTTTCGGCGGCCATGCGGCCCGCCACAGCGCTGACCGCGCCAATCGCGACACATCCCCGATCGGTGGTGACCTGCAACACCGGGATGCAGCGCGGCGGCATCGCAAGCGCCTCGGAACCATCGCCGATCTCCGCCACCGGCAGTGCCACCAACCCCCGACCAGCAATCCATTGCGAGGCCCGTCGCAGGCTCGACACATCTCCCGCCACAAAACAACCACGGGTCAGTTCCGGCGCATCGCGAAACGCCTTGGCAACGATCTCCGGGCCGATTCCGGCCGGGTCGCCCATGGTGATGGCAATCGGTTTTTCCATCAGCCACTCAGGCCGGATTGTCGATATCGATGAATACATGCGCCAACGACAGCTGTGCGGCCACATGACCGGCCAGTGCCGGGGCACCATATCGCTCCGAGGCATGATGCCCGCAGGCCAGGAAGGCGACGCCGCATTCTCGCGCGTAATGCGCCTGCGGCTCGGAAATCTCCCCGGTGATGAACGCATCGGCGCCTGCGGATATCGCGGCCTCGAAGTAACCCTGCGCACCACCGGTACACCAGGCGATGCGCCGCAGCGCCCGCCCGTCGCCAGCCACGACGATCACCTCGCGCTGCAGCACTGTCTCGACATGCCGAGCAAGGTCGGCGGCGCCGGGGAATGAGCCGCCCCCTGATCGCTCCCCCAGAAAACCCAGTTCCTGATCGCCGAATCGGGCATCGGTCGTCAATCCCAGCCGCAACGCGAGCTGCGCATTATTGCCCCATTGCGGGTGCGCATCGAGCGGCAAATGGTAGGCAAACAGGTTCATGTCATGCGCCAGCAGCACCGCCAGGCGCTGCTTCATCCAGCCGGTGATCCGGCCATCCTGGCCGCGCCAGAAAAGTCCGTGGTGGACGAACAGCGCATCGGCGCCATTGGCCGCCGCAGCTTCGATCAGTGCCAGGCTGGCCGTGACACCCGACACGATCTTGCGGATCTCGGGACGCCCCTCCACCTGCAGGCCATTGGGTCCGTAGTCCCGGAATCGCTCCGGTTGCAGCAGCGCATCGAAGGTCTGCGCAAGAAGGAGTCGACTGGTCATTGCATTCAAGACATTGGTGCCACATCCTGGCGTCGCTGCGGTGCGACACAAACCGTGCGCGCATTGTCCGCTATCTGGGCGCAGCCCAGTCCTGCCACCGACACGGCCGCAGCCTCATACGCCCCGCCGCGCGATCGCACGCTGCACCTCGAGGTCGCAGTCGCATCCCGCCTGCAGCGCGATCGACCTGCGGGCGAGCGCCGCCAGCACCGGCGCCAGCGGCCTGGCGAGTCGGCGCAGCGAGACCGGCAACACGACAGCGAGTACCTGCGCCGGCTGCGCAATAGCGCCGCAACGGTACGCGGCCAACTCCGGATTCCAGCGCAGGGCCGCGCAAGCACCCTCGCGCCGGCCGGACAACACCACCCCGATCGGGCACGGCTGGTCGAGACAACAGACGCCACAGCCGTTACACGGCGCTCCCAGAGGCGGCTTGGGCGGTGCCAGCGGCTCTATGTTGATGGTCTTGTGGCGGCGGCTCATCGGAAAGACCGATTGTGCCGCCGCCCGACACCGTCCGCCCACGGCACAGCGCATAAACCACGCGCACCGGCACGGCGTGATGCAAGACCTACAATTTGCACATGAAACGCTTGTGGTTACTTTTCGCACAGACTACGACCGTTCTGCTGGCCGCCTACTTCGTTGTCGGGACACTCAAACCCGATTGGCTGGGCAAGCCCGTCACCGGGGCCGGTGCGGTCACGGTCATCGAGGCGCCAGCGTCAGCGGCGCAGAATGTGCCGCCAGGCAGCTTCCGGCAGGCTGCACTCAAGGCTGCATCTGCGGTTGTCAGCATCAACACCAGCAAGACCGCGTCTCGCGATCCGCGCAGCAACGATCCCTGGTTCCGTTTCTTTTTCGGTGACCAGGACCAGGAAGCACGCGCGGGCCTGGGCAGCGGCGTCATCGTCAGTCCGGCTGGCTACATCCTGACCAACAACCACGTGGTGGAAGGCGCTGACGAGATCGAGGTCATCCTCAATGACAGCCGCAAGGCCATGGCCAAGGTGATTGGCACGGACCCAGACACCGACCTGGCCGTACTCAAGATCGACCTGGACAAATTGCCGGTGGTCGTGATCGGCAATTCGGATGCGGCCCAGGTCGGCGACCAGGTACTGGCCATTGGCAATCCGTTCGGTGTCGGCCAGACCGTCACCAGCGGCATCATCAGCGCGCTGGGCCGAAACCAATTGGGAATCAACACCTTCGAGAACTTCATTCAGACGGATGCAGCAATCAATCCGGGCAATTCAGGGGGAGCACTGGTCGATACCCATGGGCATCTTCTGGGCATCAACACGGCGATTTACTCGCGCTCCGGTGGCAGCATGGGCATCGGCTTCGCGATCCCGGCTTCCACGGCACAAATGGTCATGGACGGTCTGGTCAAGGACGGAACGGTGACGCGCGGCTGGATCGGTGTCGAGCCCAACGATCTGTCACCGGAATTGGCAGAGACTTTCGGCGTCAAGGCGCGCGAGGGTGTCATCATCACTGGGGTATTGCAGAACGGGCCTGCGGCTCAAGCGGGCATCCGTCCCGGCGACGTGATCACCACGGTCGCGGGAGACGAAGTGCGCAATGTGTCTGAGCTGCTGACCCGCGTTGCCGGGCTCAAACCCGGACAGGCATCTCGGTTCAATGTCCAACGCCAGGACACGCGTCTGGATATCGACGTTGTCCCCGGCGTGCGACCAAAACCCAGACGCGCACAGCGTTGAGCCCGGCGCGCGCAGCGCCTACGGCTTCGCTGCGCTGTCGCGGTCCTTCTCGGCGTCAGCCGACGCGGCTTCTTCTTCGGACTTGGTGTTCTTGATGAACCACTTGGCAGCAAAGAGGCCTGCCTCGTACAACAGGCACATCGGCACTGCCAAAGCGAGTTGCGAGATCACGTCCGGCGGCGTGATGACCGCGGCGATCACGAACGACAACACGATGAAGTAGCCGCGGAACTCCTTCATCTTCTCGATGCTGACGATGTTCATACGCGCCAGCAGCACGACGACGATGGGCACCTGGAATGCCACGCCGAAGGCGATGTACAACCCGAGAATGGCCTCGACATAGGATGCGATATCCGGCGTGGCGGCCACGCTGGACGGCGTTACCGCCTGGATGAACGCAAACATCTTGTCTAGCACGAACAGTTGCACAAAGGCGATGCCGCCGTACGCGAGCGAGCTGCCGAAAAAAATCAACGGAATCGCCAGCTTCTTCTCGTGGCTGTAAAGACCGGGCGCGACAAATGCCCACACCTGGTACATCAGCCATGGCAGGGCCAGCAACACGCCGGCCATCATCAGCACCTTGAGCGGCACGAAGAAGGGCGAGAACACGCCCACCGCGATCAGCTTGGCACCGGGCGGCATATGGGCCCGTATCGGCTCGGCGATCAGGTCGATCAGGCCGCTGGGGCTGGGCCAGATCGCCAGCAGCACCATACACACCACCAGGCCTGCCAGGCTGTAGATCAGGCGATCCCGCAACTCCACCAGGTGTTGCACGAAAGGCTGCTCGGTACCTGCGAGTTCGTCTTCTTTTTTGGTCGAGTCAGTCATCGTGTCATGTGGGTCCCGCACCCACCGGAACAGCCGTCCAGGGTGCCAGGCGCTCACCTGTGGTCAGTCGAGTTTTCTCGGCCGGAACCGTGCAACCCGTGCCGCCCCGGACAACGCACGTGTCCGGATGCCGTTGCGCGCCTTGTACCAGTTCGGCGTTGCGCCTTGCTTGATGCGCCAACGCTTGTTCGGGTGACGATAGGCCGGATAACTCGCCGGCATGTCGAAGCTGGCGCCAGTCTGCGAGTTGTCGTCCATGCGCGTGGCGTCCGCCCACGACTTTTCGATCTCGCTGGCGTTGGTCTGGATGGTATTGCCCATGTCCCTGGCTGCCTCAGCGACCGAATCCTTCATCTTCTTGAGCTCATCAAGCTCCATGGAACGACTGACCTCGGCCTTGACGTCCGACACATACCGCTGGGCCTTTCCCATCAACGCGCCGACGGTGCGCGCCACGCGCGGCAGTTTCTCCGGGCCGATGACGATCAGCGCCACAACGCCGATCAGCGCCATCTTGGCGATACCCAGGTCGATCACGAAGTCGTATCCCCGGGCTCAAGACTTGTGCTTGGCTTCCACGTCGATGGTGGTCTTTTCCGATGGCTTGGCGCCATTGGCCACTTGCGACGGTGGCGCAGCAGGCGTCTCGTCAGCCGGCGCAGCGCCATCCTTCATGCCATCCTTGAAGCCCTTGACGGCGCCGCCCAGGTCGCCGCCCATGTTCTTGAGCTTCTTGGTGCCAAACACCATGACCACGATCAGCAAGACGATCAGCCAGTGCCAGATTGAAAACGAACCCATATGAAACTCCTGTGCTAGAAATCGAATTCTAGACGCCCGGACGTCCGGTACATGGAATGCCCCCTTGGTTCAACCCCTCAACCAGGGGCGTGGCCCACCCATCACATGGACATGCAGGTGTTGAACCTCCTGCCCACCCTCGGCGCCTGTGTTGCTGACAATCCGGAAGCCCCCCTCGGGATAGGCCCGGCAACCCTCTTGCAGGGCCAGCCTGGGTGCCAGCGTCATCATGTGGCCCATCAGGCCCGCATGTTCCGGCCCGAGTTGCGCGAACGACGCAATATGCTGCTTCGGGACCATCAGAAAATGCACCGGTGCCCACGGATGAATGTCGTGGAACACGAAGACATGCTCGTCCTCGTGCACCTTGCGCGACGGAATCTGCCCTTGCACGATCTTGCAGAACAGGCAATCGGGGTCATGTGACACAAGTATGCCTCCAGTTTCAGGCGCCAACCGCCCGGTTGTCATTCATCGCCACCATGCCCTTGACGATCCGGTACAGGAACCAGATCGACACCAGCAGCCAGGCCAGCAGGCCAGGCATGATGAGCAGCAGGAACAAAGGGGCGGTCAGCAGGTACAGCACGCCAGCCAGGATGACCGAGCGGATACGCCAGGAAAAATGCGTCGCCTGCCAGGTGCCCTCGGCCTCGGGCCGCTTCACCAGGTCGATCACCAGCGCGACGATCAGCAGCAATGCCCCTGCCTGTGCGCCGGGCACAATGGCGCCCAACGCGACGACCAGGTGCAACACATAACTCAGCCAGCCAAAAGACTTCAGCGCCTGCGCCCGTTCCTCGCCCTTGGGCACAACATCGATCACGTCTGGCATGGTGCGGTTCTCCTGATCTGCGGCCCGCTCACGAACCGTCGCGCGCAGTTGCCTTGCGCAAGGCTTTTTCCTCGATGCCGCTGGTACCTTCCCGCCTGTGCAATTCGCCCAGCACGTCGGCCGGGCGCAACCCGTAAAACGCCAGCGCAACCAAGCAGTGAAACCACAAGTCGGCCATCTCGCCCACCAGTCGCTGCCGGCTGGCATCGACGCCCGAGCCGGTCACAACGGCGAGGTCCAGGTCCTTGGCGGCCATCACCGCCTCGGTCGACTCCTCACCGATCTTCTTGAGAAAGGCATCGGGGCCCCGGTGCAGCAGGCGAGCAACATAACTTGCGTCGGGGTCGCCGCCCCGGTCTGGGTGGCGGCTCTCGATGATGACCGCCAGACGCGCCAACACCAGGTTCAGGTCGCCAGGCTCCAAAGTGGAATCGCTCATACCTGGCTATTTGTAGATCGTTTGCGGATCTTTCAATACCGCGTCGGTGACTTCCCAGCTGCGCTGACCGCTATCGCCGGCCAGATGCTGGAAAAAGCAGCTATGTCGACCGGTATGGCAGGCGATACCCGGCTCATGACCAGTCTGCGCGACCTGAAGCAGGACCACGTCGTTGTCGCAGTCCAGGCGTATGTCGTACACCAGTTGCACATGGCCCGACTCCTCGCCCTTGAACCACAGACGCTTGCGCGACCGGCTGAAATACACCGCGCGGCCAGTGCTGGCGGTCTGCTCGAGCGCCTGCCGGTCCATCCAGGCGAACATCAACACGTCTCCAGAGCCCTGTTCCTGGGCGATCACCGGAACCAGACCCGCGGCGTCCCATTTAACTTGATCCAACCAGTTCATCGCCCTATTGTCGGGCATCGACATGGGCCCTGGCTTGGCACGGTCCACCGCCAGCGAACGGCTCAGAGCGTGAGCTCACGAGGAAACGCCGGGCCGCCCCAAGTTTCCTCGCACCCCCCTGGGGGGCCTGGCGAAGCCAGGGCTGGGGGCGCGCTCAGATACGCACTGCGATGTTCCGGCTGCGCAGATGCTGCTTGGCCTGCAGCACGCTGTAATCGCCGTAGTGGAAGATGCTGGCCGCCAGCACGGCGTCGGCACCGCCGAGCGTGATGCCATCGGCAAGGTGGTCCAGGTTGCCGACGCCGCCCGATGCGATGACCGGGATGTCGATCATGTCGCTGACCGCACGCGTCAGATTCAGATCAAAGCCGGACTTGGTGCCATCGCGATCCATGCTCGTCAGCAGGATCTCGCCCGCGCCGCGCCGCGCCATCTCCGCGGCCCAGCCCAAGGCGTCAAGCCCGGTGTTGGTGCGTCCGCCATGGCTGTAAACATCCCAGCCCGGGCCGACCGGCAGGCCATCGGCTCCCAGGCGCTGTTCTTCAAGGGCCGCGCGGCGCTTGGCATCGATGGCCACCAC
>ENA-ORBV01009021-ORBV01009021.1-microbial-mat-metagenome-genome-assembly--contig:-NODE-9021-length-16552-cov-5.642367_pt1 | contig 16552 bp, 12 predicted proteins | sample MGYA00237777_ERZ505514 | MGnify/ENA primary metagenome ERZ505514 (study PRJEB26160, sample SAMN06269048) | microbial mat metagenome | isolation source: Oligotrophic lake microbial mat | place... | reverse complement strand
GTTATTCATCTAGCTAGTGCTGTTGTTGAGGCTGTGCCTGGGTGTGTGACTCGTAGCTAATGACCCGTCTGTCCTTCATCTGACAGCACACACATCTCAAAACACAATTTTGTTTCTGCTTTCCATTTATCATTACACACGTGTAGTGATGTAAGCATTTGAAAACTCAGAAAACTATTGTCTTTATCAACAATTAATTTCAAAATGAAACTGCTGTACACGCAGTTGCACAATGTCACATCTAGCTAGTTACCCCTCTGTCACGGTTGAGTAGACTTGAAACATTTCTTGTGACAAAGGTTTCATTGCTATGGATGTTGTGATAACAGCTATGTCATCCGGGGTGAATAGGCATCCTGGACAACACATTAAACTCTTCACAGCTAGTATGCATGCCAGCAGCTGAACCATGTTACTGTAGATGTAAACTGGGTGGTGCACCAATTTGTGACGGGATCAGTCATTTTCACTGAACGCTTTTGAGGAAGGGCACACTTGAATCAATGCAAACTGCCTAATCAAATGTACCACAGCTACACAAAACCTACACAACAGGGGGTCACTTTTGTCAGCACACCCCGCTCGGTTGTTGCACCCCTCATCATCGGCCTCGAGGTGCAACACCGGTCCGGACATGTCACTGAACATTTCATCAGCTTGCCTCCTAGCAACATGCACCCCAATTACCTACCACTAGTCTAGCTAGCATTTGTCTACTATTGCTTGTGCATGATACATTCCTACTTACTAGTACAACTGGGGTTCTTCACATGACTCTTACAGGACAGTGCCTGCAAGTCAATGTTGTGCTGGAAGCTAAGAACATGTAAGAACATCAAGGATTTTATAGATGTGCTTCTGCTATGTCTCTGAAACGCGGATGACGACAGGTCAACAAACAACAACGTCATTATGTACAAGTTACAAACAGAATTTTTTTTCTTTTTCCATGACAGCACAATCAACAATCATTGAAGTGCAGCTCAGATAGAAGATAAACTGACTATAAAGCTAATACTGTAGTAAGCAGCTGAGCGGACGCAGATATATTGAGTTTGTTACTTTTTACGAGGCTCCTTTCAAGTAATTGCAGTTTGATATCTTCTTCACCGTACTGGAAAAATTCGCCATGTTCACTGCGTTTCATACTGTTGCCCGGAGGGCAACTCTGAGAGAGTCGCGTTCTTATTTGACCAAACAAGGCGGTCGATGGCTGTCAGCCGTGGTCTCCGACATGCCTCTACCGGAAGAAGACGCTCCTGTCACTGCTTCCGCAACTAAGCCAGACGAGGACAGCCTCGAGCGCTATCTACGCCCTTCGGAGATTGTCAAGAAATTAGATGACTACGTGGTTGGGCAGGAAGATGCCAAGCGGGCCGTGGCCGTCGCCTTGAGGAATCGTTGGCGACGACGCATGCTTCCAGATGACATCAAGAAAGAAATCATGCCCAAGAATGTTTTGCTGGTTGGTCCAACAGGTAAGCGGTATTTATCTTTTAATTTTGTTTGTCGTTGATTCTATACAGCTTGAAGCTAACCAAGTTCATGATTACGTTAAATTATCCTATGAATCGTAGGTTGCGGAAAAACTGAAGTGGCGCGTAGAATGGCAATGCTAAATGATGCTCCTTTTATTAAAGTGGAAGCTACCAAGTTTACAGAGGTGCGTTGAGTTGGGTTTGATGTACAGTGATGAATCATGCTGGTATTGAATTGTTTTTACTCACAAAAGATATGCTATATAGGTGGGTTATCACGGCAGAGACGTCGAAAAGATTATTGTTGATTTGATGGACATATCTATACAGCTAGTTCGAAAACGCCATACCGAAAAGCTAAGGGAACTCGCCAAAGAAAAAGTCGAGGAGCGGCTGTTGGAAAAAATCATGGGTGGAGATTCAACTCAAGCAGCTGAAAGGTCGCTTGATACCTTTCGGGAAATGCTAAAAGACGGTACTCTGGATGATCAGCTTGTAGATATCGACGTCCCATTGAAAACTCCCACTGATATGAATGTTGCGGGGGGTGATGGTGCCATGGCGATCCCGCCTCAAATCATGGCAATGATCATGTCACAAAGTGCCGGCGGAAAAAAATCTTCGACCGAGAAAAAGAAAGTGACTGTCGCGGAAGCGAGGGAACTCTTGTTGGATGGCGAAATCGACAAATTACTTTCCGATGTTGATCTCAAAAAGGAGGCCATTACAGCCGTGGAAGAAACAGGAATTGTATTTATTGATGAAATTGACAAAATCTGCACCTCAAGTGACTCCTTTGGGAAGAGTGCTGATGCTAGTGCTGAAGGTGTCCAAAGGGACTTGTTGCCGCTCGTAGAAGGGACAACTGTCAGTACCAAGTACGGTAATGTCAAGACAGATTATATTTTGTTTTGTGCCAGCGGAGCTTTCCATGCTGTCAAACCAAGCGATCTGTTGCCAGAGCTTCAGGGGCGCCTTCCTGTCCGTGTGCATCTGAAGGGGCTCACAGAAAACGATCTGTATCGAATTTTGACCGAACCTGTAGCAAATGTAAGTAGAGCGTGAACCGCCGTCCTTGTCTGATGGCGAATTTCACAAGATTAGTTGGTACAAAAAGGAGCTCTGCTTCTCTGCAATTTCAAACTCACCCGCGTTTTTTTTGTATTCTTAACATTGAAGATGGTACGCCAGCAAGTTGCATTGCTCAATACGGAAGGTGTAGAATTAGTCTTTGAAGACGAAGCTATTAGGGAAATTGCCAAGATGGCTGCAGAGTTAAATCAGTCAGTGGAAAATATTGGTGCTAGGAGGCTTCATACTGTTATGGAGAAAATTATGGAGGAGATTAGCTTTGAAGCAGCCGAACAGCAAGCGGGAACCCGAGTGGTCGTGACGAAAGACTTGGTGCAGGAACGTCTGAAGGATGTCACCATGAAAACGGACCTATCGAAGTTCATTCTCTAAGCGCCAGCTAGTTAATGCATAAGTTTTGATCTTTTTTTACAACACTTGTTCGAATCTCTATTCAATCCAATACAATTCTGATTATTTACTAGTCCTTCATGGAGTTTCTATGCGTGGGCAAGAACGGGGTCCTATAAGAAAAGCAATAGAAAAGGCCAAGGGGCGTGTGAGCTAGAGAGGAATGCCGGTGCAAACCATCTGGCCTCACCGCACAACAGAATGACTCACCCAAACCTGGACGAATTAAGAAGAACAAGAAATTGGTGAGCCTTTATAGTGGACGCGAGCATGATGAATATAATAATCAAGCAAGTCGAATTCTCCCTCTCACTCACCCATAGGTTCGCTAGGTACTTAGTCCCCTTTGTCACTGGTAGAGCGGCATGCATAGATAGCTCATCAAAATTACCGTCAGGTAGCAAATTATAAAAGAGTACTGCCTTTCCCTTTTCTGGCTTCACCGTCAGGGCTCCTGGGGTATTGGCATTTCTCCACAACGGGAAGGTGGTTTCTCCGCCTTCCATGTCATCATTCAAATACAGGAGGAGCGTCGCGAATCGGGATGGCTGCCCACGCACGAGCCCGGGAATGGAAAAATCCTGGTAAAATAGAAATGGGTGAGCGAGTATGTCTACGTGGTGATAATATAATTGGAGTTGAAGCTTTTGCAAACTCACATGGTGGGGTACCTGATGCCGGTAGACAAACGAACAACAGCGGAAAGCACGGAAAAATGAGTGAGCTCCTACTTTTCCCGAATGCCTTTCAATGCTTCTTGTCTTAGCAGAGCATGTGAGCCCGACTTACGCATTGTTGTCCAACTTCATAATGAACGACTTGCATATCTTCGGCAATGCCGACTTTACTTTCAGAAAACTCCGGAATCTCTAGTTTCCGTCGGTACCGGAGGAATTTCTCATCAATTTGTAGAACATCCGCTGCCCGATGATAGATAGCATCGAGTATGATGGATTGATGCCGTCCAATCCCTGAGCTCGTGGTCCTCCTTGATGCTGTTTCTTCTCCTTCTAGAAGAGCACGGACGTCTGCTTTGGCGACCGTCGTTTCAAATCCCTTTTCTTCTGCCACACGGAGCATGTGGTCGATTTCCAGATCCGACAAGAAATTTCGAATTTCAAAGACCCGTGGGGCACACGACAAGACGGTCAAAGTCAAATTCATGGTCGGATACGTATGACGGTATTTTCGATTGCGGCTGATTTCGTCCGGGCGCGGACCATACAAGCTGTTTCCTTTGGCTAGTTCTTCCGCTGGTGGGAAATCGACAAAATGAATTTCTTTGGTGGTGATGGTGTGCGTTTGACCAAGCGATTCGGCCTTCCACATGTGAAAATGCGGTGGGAATCTCTGTCCATACAAAGCCAACCAGTCTCGTCCGGTTTTTTCCCGATATTGCTTGTTAAAAAGATTATTGTTGTGTTGGAGCATATAGCTTTGGAAATCTTCTTTTTTAAGTTTCTGGTAGGCTTTTTGGTAATCTCCCTTAAATGGTTCAAAGGAATAAACATTTTTACCTTTTGTGGTAGTAAAAGTAGTGACGACTCTGTCTGGTTTCTCGGGGTGTGTAACTTGATATGTATAGCCTTCATACGAAACAGTTCCTGCAGCCCCAAAAGGATCCACGTCACAAATATGAACAAGCCCATCCTTTCCATTGCTTGGCACCCTATTCGATAGCAAGACGAATTTGTGAGAAATGCACCTTTCACGAATTTCTTATAGTTTTTGTTTTGCTCTCTTTCCACTTACCAATGTACTTGCATCGCTTTGGGCGACAAATTGACGAATTTGGCAAACATCCCAGTAAAGGAGGGCTCCATCACGGTCAATTGGCCTTCCGATTGGTTGTAGTAGTTCGCGACATCGGGCTCTTGATATGCAAAGAAAGTTTCGGAAAGTCCTGCTTCAAATTCGGCCTTCATGGCCTGCATATTATAGTCCCATTCGCAAGACCCACCCGTCCAAGCACAACTGTCTGCATGCGGATGCTTCAAGTCCTGTGGATCACCCGTCAATCCACCCGATGTTTGTGCCGAGACAGTCGTGGTGTCGTGAGCAATAAGGGCCGCGAGAAATCCCACAGTGACGCATAATCGGCGAACCACGTGCCGAGATTCCAATGGCTTTCCATAGGGCAAAGAAGAGCGTTTCATCATCTTTCTCAACGTCACAAATTCAAAACTCAAATCGACTGGACTCTCTTTTTGTCTCAGAATAGTTCTTGCAGGATGTGATCCAACCGGGGCTGTGATTTTATCTCTTTCCTGATTGTTATTAATACTATAACTAGCTAGTAGGTAACAACAAAAACGACATCAGATGTGGTCGTGTCGTGCTTCTTAACACATACAGTAGTACAATATCGATACGTACTACTAGCTAGTATGGAATCGATGACTGGACTTTTTCTAAAGGATCTTTTGTTGTTATCAAGAGATTGAAAACGGGTGACGGCAAGGCATTGCTTCTCTGGCCAAAAGCAGCTGACGCACATGTGCCAGAAAAAAGGGCAACTGTGGGACCTCACAAATTACCTGGAATCTCATCTTACCAGCTTTCGCCGCCTCAACCCCCAACCACAAATAACTTACAGTATTCTTGGCAGCAACCATCCAATTGCTTGAGTTGATTGCTTGAGTTGATTCATTCATTCAATTCGAAGTTGACTTGTCACCCTGACGTTCATAAAAAGGGAATAAGTCGATTGAACCCTATTCAAATTGAAGAGGAGAGTTTGACTGAATATCACAATCATTCATTGACATACGCGAAACAGAATTTGATTCTCAAGATTTGATACATCTGACAATCTATTGATAGTTCTTAATTGCATTCCTTCTGCTGCCTGTCGATTTAACATTTTAACATTTTCTTTGAGATGCCCGTTCGCGTCAAAGTGGAGGACGATCCAATCTCGGTCGACGGGGATGACGACGATGCCGACAAGGATAAAAATGCCATTGAAGAGGACGACGAAATTGTGCGCGAAATGGACGTGTTTTTGTCGCCGCAGTTAGCCCCACATTTGCACTTGCTGCAGTTTCCGCTCCAACAGTATTTTGTTCCCTCGTCGCAACAAAGAGGACAAGGAAGCAGCAAACAGCTGTACAGCCAATTCCACGAGCAACAAGTTCCACTTGCAGCACGCTTCAAGCCTCAGCACAACATGTTGGAGTTGGATCAAGCCATTCCCACCAATCTCATTGAACAAATGGGACAAATCAACTTGTACCAGCGAAGCTTTGCCAGTCACACCGTACCTGTCACGACGCATCTAGCCTTGGGGAAAATCGTAGAGGACGACATGGATGAAGACGCTGAGGATGGCAAGAAGACATTCTCTTTGCATTTGGCACCTATTCAACACATTACGCAAATGCGGCCTACGTTTTCTCATATTGATGAAATGGACAGCGCAGAAAACGCGGATGCCGATGCTGCTGCTGAAGAAGAGCGACAAAAGCAGCAGCAGCAACAACAATCGTCCGAACGAAAACCACTCATGTTTCAAAAGAAAGAATCCGAACGCGCCGCCATGGCACGGAAAAATAGTTATGCCTACAAAAAGGCTAGTGAAGAAGGAGAGGAATGGATCTCCTTGAAGGTCAAGAATGGAAATGATGCTGACAATGATTTTGACGACGACGAAGAAGAAGACATGGGTGATACTTCCGTAGCGATGCTGCTGCAACAACTGGAATGTCCCAAAGATTGTCGAGGACATTTGGTGCTGGACAACGTCCAACGTATTGGGGGCAGAGATCATGATATTGTACAAGGCACGACAGTAGCCTCATCGCCAGCTGCTACCACGACCAAAGCGGATAACGATTCTCTGGTATCCTACGTTCGTAGCTTGGATTACCTCCCATCGGCTGTGGCTACGTACGATCGCGCCCCCGTGAGTGCCACAACTGCCAATCAATCAGGAAATGATGATCCCGAAGAAGCCTTGGAACACTTGATCAATTGGAAGCAGTCAGGACTTGCAGAAGGTATCGTCTTGGATCTGCCAACCATCGCAGCTCATTTGACCACTGTTCTTCGCCAAGGATGGCCCATTCCATTTAAGATTTTGAAAAATACATTGCCACCCAGTGTGAAGGAACAGGATCTCTTGACTGCATTGACTTCCTGTGCGGTCCTGGTTCGGGGAAATTATGTCTTGCAGTCGAGGCTGTTGTCTTTGCCCAAATCACTTGCCAAGGCGCGGACCTTCATTTTGTTGTTGCTACAATCGATTGGTGTCATTCACAGAAGGAGACTTGATCTTGTCTTTGGTATCGGTGTGGAGAATGACAACAGCAACAATAGTGGCAGAGGAGCAATCATACAGGACGAATTTCTGACTGCCGAAACTGTATTTATGTTGCTGAAACAAGTTGCGCGGAAGACATCAGATGGATGGGTTTTGAAGATTCAGGATGATATTGCATTTCTGAACAGGTTTCCAGAAAATGCAAATATCTACATGACATACTGGGGACGACAAATGCTGCCTTTTCAAGCTAATCTACAGCGATATGCCGGTGTTGGTTAGTCATAATAATACATGCATAACTGCTATTGTAAAAATGTGGTCAGTGTCGCTACAAGCAGTGTCTTTTTTTGGGGGGGGGATCCAAAAGACAAAGTGCAGGCTTTATTGTAAATTGAATCAAACACAATAGCTCCTACACCAGTTTTGTTGCCATGCATTGCTTTACAAGCTAGTTATTGGTATTCATCACTATGGGGACAACAACACTAGCTAGCACTAGCTAGTAGTTCTCAGTCACTCCAAATGAGAAAGACTGACCAAGCATTTCATAGTACTAGCTAGCTAGTACATCAGTTGAGAGGATCCGCATTACAAGACGCAGAATTACCCGATAGTTAGGGTTGGTGACTCAAACTCGGGATGATTTACCAAGTGTGCGCCCAAGGTAACGCCGGCATCGCAACGCCGGCAGCGCAACACCAAGGACGAAAACTCAGAAAACTCACTGTGTCCCACCAGCAACAGGCTAGCTAGGCGGGTATTCCGAAGAGGGAATCAAGAAGAGGTGCCCGCAAAATAATAGTGGTGCGCGGTGTTGTTTATTGTCGAGCGGGCGAATGAATGAACACAACACAGCACGATCGAGAACCTCCAAAAGTACTCTCTAGAGTAGAGGTCATCCTATTGCAATAGCTACTAGCTAGCTAGCTCTATTACCAACTAGAGACCGCTTGTGCTAGCTGCGCAAAAGATTGGACACCATCTTTATGAAAAAACCTGAGTAGAGAGCACCAGAGTTGCAAAGAAAAAATAGAAACGAAAGAGCTTCTACTACTGCGTATAGCCACGGTAGTTGTTAGCCAAAATTTCATGGCCAAGTCTGCCCAAGATGTCGTCGAAATACAAATCTAAGTACGGACAGTATCTCGACCGCAAAACCCGCACCAACACCAGCAACCCCACCGCCGGCAACACTCGCTCACCATTTCGAGAAGGAAGTGTGGAAAGTCAAAATTCTACAACCGTTACACCGACTTCTTCTCAAGACGAAGGGCAGGACGTTCCTGGCGCTTTCCATGCCACAGCCGGTAAGAAAGCCACATCTGCCGCGACCAATAGCATGAACGACAACAATAACACCAATAATGGAGGAGGTGTACGAGGTTCCACCAATACAAACAGCAGCCTTCGCTTTAGCACCAAGTCGAAGGATGCACGCAAGCCTTGGTTGGGTGGGCCGAAACCAGCAGAGGATCCCAACAGCAGCTCCGCCAATCCATCGACAGCAGCACCACCGGCCGCCGGCAATGTGCTCTACACACCTCCTAGCCATAATCGTCCCTATCATGTGGACCATAATTTGGACCAAAACGGGATCAAGCAAAGCACTCATGGTGGAACTGGTACGACACCTCAGACAAACTTTGACGATCTCTGGGACGAATCGTGTCGATCGACAGGCGACGATCCCGTCAATTTAATCATCACAACTACGAATACTACCGATAGTGGTGGTAGTGCGGTCACCCACTCCTCCTCCGAACACCATTCCACTCCTCCTCCGGCCGCTGTGGAAATTGATACCAGCAAGTTTGTGGGCGGCGGTACCCAGCGGAAAACGTCTGAAGTAGATACCAGCCGATTTACCAAGAAATCCAACGCAAGCAGCAGCAACATTGAGGTGTCGGATTTAGAGGACAGCCACAAAAAGTTGGACATACCGGAAGTGGACACGAGCAGATTTGCCAGCAAGAAAGCTGCAACGGGTACAAAAGAAGAGAGTACGGGTGCAGTGGTTGATACCAGCAAGTTCAACAGATCATCATCGAAAATGGATGCTGCTACCGGTGCCGACATTGATACGAGCAAGTTCAGCCCCAAGGGGTCGGTTGTGGACACAAGTAAATTCCACAAAGGTGCTCGAGCCCCTCCGAATACGCCCGACGATCCGTTGCATTACTCCAGTCGACAGCAACAACAAAACCCACCTGTATCCAACCCTGCATCTCCAGACACTCCGGATGCGGAGGAACGAAAAGAACATCCGATAAAACACCCACGAAAAAAGACGTCGTCGTCGCGGGGTGGGTCGCGGGATGGGTCAAAACGATCGCATAAAAGTCGAGGCGGCAAGAAAGGCAGCGGGAAGGACGGCGATGACGATAAACCGAAAAAGAAAACAGAATATACGGACAAAGATGAAGCGATTGCGTCCTTGGAAAAACAGCTGGATCGTGTTACTTTTTTGCAAAAGCGACAGTTTGATCAATTGAGTTCCTTGAAAAAGATGCTGTTGGGATCGCGCGACAAAGAAAAAGAGAGCGCCATGGCATCGAAAGAGTGGAAAGAAAAAGCTGAAGAGCGCGAAGCGGAGATCGTCAAGTTGTTGAACCAATCGGAGTCGGCGATGAGTGGGGCAGGTACCTCTGCGGCTGTCGTTGCGGAGTACAGTGTTAACCGGGAGGCCCAGAAGCAGCTCAAGGAAAAGGATGACAGAATAGCCGCCTTGCAGAAACAATTAAAAGACGAACAATCTAAGGGTCAGTCTGCGGCTGCTAGTATTTCGAACAGTAATAACAAGCAGATCGAAAAAGATCTCAAGGAAAAGGATGTCAGGATTGCGGCTTTGGAGGAACAGCTGGAGGAAATGAAACGTAAACAGAACGAAAGTGAAAGCCAGAGGGGGGATGCGCTGGCCACTGCCGAATCCAAATTGCGCAAGAAGATGAAAGAAGCTGAACAATTCCACGAAGAATTAGAAGAGTTGCGCCAGCAACTAACAACTGCTAATTCCACGATCGAGCAACTCGAGCAAGAGGGTAATTACAGTCGAGCAAAAATGTCCGAGTTGAATGATATGATGAACTCCAAAGGTGGTCTTTCCAATACAGAGAACGAGCTGATAGATAGGGCTGCTGAAATTTCAAATTTGTCGTCAAAGCTCAGCACAATGGATGCCAAGGTTCAAGACCGGGATAATAAGATCTTCAAATTGCAAGAAGAAATCAAGGGGATCAACCGTATGGTGCTCCAGCTCAGTGAAGCATTCGTCGGCGAAGACAAGGAGCTCAAGATGCACCAGGATTTGTTAATAGAATCCGCCACTACACCGTCCCAGACAAGCAACTTGCTGTTGATGACCATGATGAACATGCTGGACTCTTTGAAGACAAAGTTGGCAGCGCTTCAAAAGGATCGCGACGACATTAACGCCAAGGCTGCTGATCGTGGTATCCAACTGGCGGAGAGCCATATCCGCGTGGACAAGCTACGCACAGAGCTCCGACGAATGCGGGCGGAACGAGAGCAGGCCAAGGCTCGTCCTAGTAGTACAGGACCGCCACCGAATGCCAATCCGAATGGAACTGCACAGGCAGCACCCGCGCACGCTCGACATCGTCATGCCAGTCACAACCCGTCTAACGGAGCTCCGCCCGTTCGACAGGAGCAGGCGCCAGTCTGGAAAGGATTTACAGGTTCTCAGCAGCAAAACGGAGGAGCCAATGGAAACCAACAAGCACAGCAGAGTCCTCCGAATGTAAGCGATGCGTCTCCACCAAGAAACAGATTTATGAATTTCATCAAGGGAAACCTAATGCAGGAGCATGAGGGCACCCCCGAGCAGAAGAACAACGGCGGCCGGCCCATGGTTGTTTCGACGTAGGTCAGAGATAGTTTTTGATCAAGGGACTGGCTAGCAATGATTGGGGTCGAAATCCGTAGCTTGGTGTCTTGTCATGACCGTTCTATTTTTTACTTCACATCAAATTTTCTGGGTATCTGTTCTGTATTGATTACTAAATCTAAACTAGATGCTGTAAACTTTGTAATACATCTTTTGCAATCATTTCTCTTCTCGGAATTCACTTCTCACACTCAAACCTACTACTCTAGTAGAGAACCAACTACTAGCTAGCCGAAAAACCAGAACATCGAATTATGAATTTGCCAAGCTAAAACGGAGGTTGCATTTGGCTATCAAGAACTAAACAAATACAACAGAATCTTTCTGGGTTGCTACAAATCACTGCAATAAAAAAAGGTAGGAGTAATACTAGTATAAAATTAGTAACATAGTTACAGTGCTTAACGGTAGCGCTTGAGTTTCTGGCAGTTGGCATTGAGCCAGGCAGCACGAGAAGATCCTCCCTTGATACCATTGGCACGGTGTCCACTCTTGCGAAGACCACGAGACTTGCGTCCCGCACTGGTAAGACCACGCAATTCGCGGTGCTTGTGAACGGGGTTGACGAGCCAGTTGACACGAGGATCGTTGCGGATCTTTTGGTGCTGGGGATCGACAAGGATGATTTCGTAGTATTTCTGTGTGGCATCTTGATTGATCCAGTAAGAGTTCAACACACGCAAGTTGGCGTATCGGCGTCCGACCTTTTCTTCTGCGACAGACTGCAAGTTGCGTTCGAATTTGAGTTGGTTCACACCCTGATGTTTGGGCTTACCGAAGACCATACCACGATGGACCTGGCGCTTGCGTCCTCCACGACGGACTCCACAGCGGACGATGACATAACCCTGCTTGGCCTTGTATCCAAGACGGTGAGCCTTCTCGGTACGGGTAGGACGGTGGAGTGTCAAGATCTTGGGGCGTTGACGGTATTCCCAAGCACGTACACGCGCCAAGAAACGCATGGCATCGGACTGCTTGTGGCGCCAGATCTCCTCTAAATATTTGTAGGCTCCCATGGTTATTAATTAGATTTAGTAAAGGACAAAGCTTTGAACTAGCTGCGGAGATGAGAAATAGAGAGACGTGAGAGTGTGTTAGTTAACAGTGTGTTTGAAGATGATCAAGGCGGGGGTAATACTAGTAGCTGACTAAAGTCCCGTTAGCTTAAAGCCGTCATGGTGCTTACCTGAATTCAAAGTGGCTGCAAAAAGGCAGGGGACGAAAAAGCAAGAGCGGTTTTGAGAGTTTACCGCTTACCCCTTACTTTTTTGTGGTCTGACCGTCGTCCGTACTACGCCCGTTTTGATCGACAGTACTCGTAGTAACAACTGCATGCATGACGATAACAGCTCTGTGCACGCGAGTTGTCTACTGTTGCAAACACGTTCTTTCGATAGATAGTTGTAGCCAAGGTAAGAGAAGCCATGGGATCCCTTTAGTAGCTATTGATTAGGTCTATATGGTTGGCGCCTTTGTAAATGAATTGTCGATGGAGTAGGAAAACGTAGTGGAATTGACTTCGTACGCAGTTCATGCGTCCAGAGGATGCCATTGTGGTCGGCGTGCGTCTGCACTAGAAAATACCGTACCGTCTTCTTACACTGTCTTGCTCCCAACCTTCCCGATCTCTCCCCGCAGTCCATTAAAAGAAATTGAAATTAAAAATGGTTTTCATTCCAGATGCCCTCGCATGGGAGTTGACCCGAAAGAATACTTCCTTCATGAAGAAGAAGAATGGAGCATCCAAGCGCTCGGGTGCCATCGTCTTTAGTGTGGAAAAGGGAAACTTGAAATCCTTGAACAAGTTCCAGTTCTCTGGTTTGGCCAACAGCAAGGTATTTGATGTTACTTTCGCTGACGAAAACAAGGCCGCTTTGGTCAAGCGAACTGCTTCCAAAGCCAACACAATGCCCAAGAAGGGATTCTCCACCACTCCCGTCAACAAGGATTTCCGCCGTGTGGAAAACATCATCAAGACACAAACATGCGACAACTACTACCGTCCGGACTTGAAGCAAGTGGCACTTGGAAAGTGGACTCAAGTCTACAGGGCAAACCGAAGAGCAAAGGGTATCAAGCCTGTTGTGGCTGTCAAGAAGGGACGCGGAAAGCTTTGAATGATTATTCCAACACTGTTCTCTGAATAAATGATTGATTTCTTTTAAAGTTTGTTTGCAACCTTTCTTCTGTTTCATTTGCATTCTCCTGAATGTACTTTACTGTATGATATGTTGCCATTTGCGTCGCGGCAATATGTGTAAATTTTGTAGTCATATCCATTGTCTGGAATAGTCTCCAACCCGGTGGAAATCAATTGTCATCTGCCTTGGCTGAGATTTCCAGATGCTCTTCTCTAACTCACTGTAGGGATACTTGCACATGTCCGGTTTCATGATCTTGAGCTTGATCTTTTCTTCTTTGGATGCCTCTGCCGGATTTGTCTTCTTTTCAGCTGGGTACTTCTTTGAATCAAAGGGACAATATGGGACGCCTGAAAGGAGTTCACAGTGGTGCTGTTTCACTGTGCGCCAACAATTTAGGTTTTGGTTGCTTCTGAACACATGGCTATATCAGAACTTTCTGTCCAAGACTATACAAAACCAATGAGCAGCCAACCTGATGTGCACATGAACCCAAAAACTTTGGTGGGACAGCCTGGCTAGGTTTCCAGTTTAGAACGGCCGATGACAGACCGGCCATAGACTCACACAAGCGACATTTCTGACCCACACACTAAGGATACAGAAATGCCAGAAACCCTGACATAGCTTTTGAAGTAGATGAGCTCATTCTTTTTTCTGGTGCAATGTTTTGTTCTGTTAGTTTTGGCAGTTTGTGTCATTTCTGCCAACAATTGACAATTGTTTCAAACATGTTAAATGAAGAACAGATGGTGCTAGCAAAATGATGAAAAATATTTTCCGATTTGCACAAATGCTCATGTTGGAAAAATGAACCACTCTAGTCATTTTGTTGGTTTTGGCTCTTCTCTTCTGTTCAGCATCAAGGATGCTAGAAATTCTGACATTGCATCTGTTGAAGAAACTTAGTGTGTCGATCAAACATCACTCACAAATCATCCTCTGGGTCCTCACTGCCCTAACCATTTTGGATGTGCTGATTCCAACTGTTGTAACTTTTGTTGTATGAACTGTGGCTGTCAATGATCTGGTCTTGATTGTTTGCTTTCTTGCCTGGATTGCCAGACAAGGTGGAGTTAATTTGTAGAAGAGAATGTTGTAATCAGCTCTAGTCTTCAGCAGTCTTCACAATGTTCTTTTTTCCAGCACTTGCTGCACTGGTCATGCAGACAACAGGCTCGGTTGTCATTGTCGCCGTATCGGTAATAAAATCGGTTGCCATTTTCCCACATGAAATGGACCTTGTCACCATTCTTGTCACAACAGATCTAATTTCTGGTCAAGTCATACTGGATTTTGTTGCCCTTGCAGTTGAAGTCGCATTTGTTGTTTCCGTTGACGTAACAACATTTTTTTTGTATTTTGTGTCTTGGTGTCTACTTCCAATAATATCATCACAGCCGTTGATTGCATCGTTGCATCCATTGGTGGCGTCCTTGGTGTGCCCGTCTTGTGATTGCCGTCCTAACCATGCCTGTTTGTGCCATTCATTCAGTGCTTTGCGTTTGTGGCATTGGTGTGGTTGCCTATGTTTTAATCCATCTCTTCATGCATTTCGGCATCCTCAAATTTGTTGCTCTCGATGGCCTCTTTGCCATTCCAGTTGGCATTGTTATTGTTATTGTTGTTCCTGTTTCTATTGCACTAATTCTTCCTGTAAACATAGCTCGTTTCGGAGCCACTGTAGTCACAGCTGATCCCATTCAGCTTTCTGCCATTGCCCCCATTGCTGCCACTTCAAGAGCACCTGTTGCAGTTGCCATTTTCATTCCTGACATTGTCACTCTGGTGATTGCTGCTGCTGCTGCTGCCATTGTTTCACTTGTAATTTTGGTTGTTGGTGACAGTGCTGGTGGTGGTGCTGCCACCGCCGCTGCTGCTGCCACCATTGATGCAACAGCCATTGCCTGCATAATTGTTATTGTCATTGACATTGTCATTGTTATTGTTGCTGCTGTTGCTGTTGCTGTTGCTGCTGTTGCTGTTGCTGCTGTTGTTGTTGTTCTTGTTGTTTTTTTTGTTTTTTTTGCAATGCACTGATTTTGTCAAAAACGCATGCAGCAGTTGCACCATGCTAAAAGCTACAGGCCTTTTGAGTTGTTTGTAAATGAAAATTTTAAGCTTAGAAATGAAGCTAAGATGAATGTAACATTTGAGAGAGGTTCGGCTCAAGATCTCTCGACGTAATCCTATCTCTGCTGAGTGAGGTGAACGATGCTTCTACATGAAGAATTGGTGTGCCAGTTATAGAGTTGTTATCCTCTTGGGGACATGACCAGTCTGTGCTAGTAACGATATCTTGTGTTGTACCATCCAGAACAAAACATCTTCTAGGCATTTTGTTGCAGTTAAAATGTGCAGCCGTTATGTTGTGCAGGCGCTTGGTCTTGCCAGATGAATTCGTTGCTCTTCTGAGCAAACTTCTTTGCTATTAGTGCACCCTAGGACTAATGTCTACTAGTCCCATAGCACTGAAGAGTGAGTGATTCACAAACATGAGTCATGAATCCTAGGTTTGGGTGATTAGCCCTAACATTATTAGGTAAATGGTGTGTTGTGCAGTCATCGCATCAATCATGCACTGGGCCGGCTCAACAAATAGCCAAAGAAAGTCATCAACAAGTGGAACAGTGCTTGAGACCCACAAATGTGCAATGCTTCATGTGTGTATCATTGATGGAACAATAATAATTTTTGAATGAATGGCTTTAGGTTTGGGGGCACCGACATTCTCGCTTTATGGTGCATGCTGCTAGCAGCTAGTGCCTGAGACTGAAGTGCACCTTGACAACTAGCACAGTGCTAGCACTTTGATAAATGACACCGGATAAATAACTAAAATTATAGCCTTATAGAGATCTGCCATTGTTCCTGGTTACCAGACTAACTGTCTGAAGTGCCACATCAGATTTGTAAAGAAAATGTGCAACTTGTGCTAAAATCCGTTCGATTTTCGAACGACTTTAAGAGGGGATTTGTAAAGGGGGTAGTTGTGCAAAAAAATTGCAGGCCCTCACTGTGTAAAAACAGTACATACTAGGTAATTTGTCAAGTTCAGCACGGAGCCGAAAATGTCACATCAAAAACAGTGTTAAAACATGCCAGCACAAAGTCACAAAGGATTGCAGTAGATAAGACGTTTTCCGACTTAAAACAGCTTCATTTGAGACACGGAAAGAAAATTTTATTCACTTAACAATTCTTGTCACACCGGGTCTCCAAGCTTGGGATGCAATGCACAGGAGGGGAGCGACGAGCGAAGCGAGGAGTGAGCCGACTG
>ENA-ORBV01009019-ORBV01009019.1-microbial-mat-metagenome-genome-assembly--contig:-NODE-9019-length-16554-cov-8.131153_pt1 | contig 16554 bp, 15 predicted proteins | sample MGYA00237777_ERZ505514 | MGnify/ENA primary metagenome ERZ505514 (study PRJEB26160, sample SAMN06269048) | microbial mat metagenome | isolation source: Oligotrophic lake microbial mat | place... | reverse complement strand
CCAGGCGACCTTCTGCCGGTGCGCCCTGGCCTACGCCACCCCCGCGTGGCAGGAGCGCTACCGCCATGCGCTTGCGTGAGCTCGCCGAGCCCGATCTGCCCGCCCTCGTCGCCCTCTGCCGCACTGGCCTGCGCGACGCGGTGACGCCCGAGCTGCTGCGGCGCCTGCTGCTCGCCGAGCCGGATCTACGCCCCGAGCTCCAGATCGGGCTGTGGGATGGGCCGCGCCTAATCGGCGCGAGTCTCGGCTCGCTGCGGTCGGCTGGCGAGCAACTGGTGGGAGGCCCACGTCTCATGCTGGTGGCGCCCGAGCTGCGTGGGCAAGGGCACGGCGGGCGACTGCTGGGCGAGCTGGAGCAGCGGCTCCTCGCGGCGGGTGTGCGCGAGCTGCGCGTAGGCCGCCTGGCGCCCAACTACCTCTGGCCAGGGCTCGACCCGCGTGACACCGCCGCGCTCTGCATGCTGGAGCGGCGCGGCTACACGCGCTCCGGCGACGCCGTGAACATGGATCTGGAGCTCACAGCCCGCATCTGGTGGTCCGCCGAGGCAGAGGCCGCCCTCGCCGCCACAGGCTGGGCGCTCCGCCGGGGCGACACAGCCGACACCGAGCGGCTGCCCCGCTGGGTGCGCGAGCACTTCGGCGCGCTCTGGGAGTGGGAGGCGCGCCTGGCGCTCACCAGCACGCCACCCGCGATCTTCCTGGCCGAGCGAGAGGGGCAGATCGGCGGCTTCGCGTGCCACAGCGTGAGCGGGCTACCGGGCACCTTCGGCCCCACCGGCACCCACGCAGCCCTGCGCGGCGCGGGGCTTGGCAAGGCGCTGCTGCTGCGCTGCCTCGCCGACCTGCGCGCGCTTGGGTTTGGCCGCGTGGAGATCGGGTGGGTCGGCCCGCTTGGCTTCTACAGCCGCGTGGCGAGCGCAGCGGTCAGCAGGGTCTGCTGGTTCTACACCAAGCAGGCGGCCTAGCGTAACAGCATCCGTAGATGACGCAGATGACGCGGATGGCAAGACAGAAAGTTGAGCACCGTCCTCCGTCCGCCGCCAGCCTCATCAGTTTAAAGCCATACAAAGCGCCGCTTCAAATCGTTACAGTTCTGCGGCGGGATCTTCTTCTCATGCTGGAGCCGGCCCACAACAATACCAGGGGCGATGCCAATTTCGCGCGCAAAGCTGCCGATAACGAGCTTGCTGCGATAGTCTCTCGTGCTCACGAAGCGCTCCCACGCCTCAGGCGCTATCAGCATATCGGCCGCAAAGCGGTTCGCCGCCTGCTCTTTCTCATCGTCGGCCACACCGCTCTCCAGAAAGATGTCGCGCTTGCCATGGAGCAGGATATGCCCGGCCTCGTGGAAGAAGGTAAACCAGAGGTGGTCATCAGTCTTATGGCGCAGACTGAGCTGGATCAGCGCCCGCGTCGGCGAGAGCCAGCGTGTGGCCCCGCTTACATGGGTGCGGGGAAGCTCGGGCACAAAGACGACTGCAACACCCACGGCGGCGCACAATGTGACCAATGGGGGCTGGAAATGGTCGGCGGGTTCCACCGTCAGGTTGCGCAGCCGTGCGAGGAGCGCACGAAATGCGGCCTCGTCGAATGGCGCATAGGCGATCTTCTGTGCATCGAGCTCGCCACGTCGTAGCCAGGCCGCGATGGCCATCGGGTCGCTCTCAAATGCAGGCGCCTTACGAAACGCTGCCGTGCTCGCCTCCCACTGATCAGGCGAGGCGATCCCAAAAAAGCGCAGTACAGCACGTAGCTGCCCGATCGGCTCCTGATAGCGCTCGATCCAGCCTAGCTTGACCATGTCCTTGACGGGGACCTGTTTGAGCCAGTCAATTACTGCTACAAAACTCGCCGCTTCGTCACGGCGGGCGAGCGACTCGCGATGCTGCTGCTCACGCTCCAGCCAGAAGCGCGCTGGCACACCAAGTACCAACTCGAACTGGAGCGCGGTCTCTGCGGTAATGGGCGCCTTGCCCTGGATAATTTCATTGATCAGCTTCTTCGAACGGCCGGTACGCTCGGCGAGTTCAGCCTGAGCCATGCCCCGCTCTTCCAGCAATTCTTCCAGGGTATCGCCAGGCGGTGACACAAGCTCGGGCTGATACTGATTGATACTCTGCTTAGCCATGGTAATCCCCTACCCGTATGACGCGCACAATCGTGACCATTGCCCAGTCCAAGCCCCCATCTGCCTTTTCTGGCAAGGGGTTGTTTGCGGGCTCGATAATCAGGCGATCAGGATGTTTCAGATCAAGTGCGAACCAGCCGCCCAGGTTTTCAGTCAGAGGATGCAGTCGGCCTGGAAGACTGCGCATTTCTTCGAGATTGGCAGCAGCGCGCAGATCGTCGAGGGGCTGCCGGATACGCTTCGCATTGTCAGTCCCATATTGGCGGACAAGCCGCTTGCTGTCATTGAAATCTCGGGCATCGCGGTCGTTGAGAAAAAGAATATCCACGTTTCTTTCGATACCGTTAACCCATTAGGTTAATACTATTGTATCATGGCGGCCAGCATCCTGCCAGTTAAGATCACGTTGCCGCCCGATCCTGCGCGATCTTCCAGAGCGCCAGGCCCAGCAGCGTGGGGTCGTGCCGAATCGTGTCCTGCTTGTTCCAGAGCGTGCGCTTGCCCTCGCTGGTCTCGGCGAAGTTGCGCACCAGCGGCGTCACGCCCAGGTCGGCGATCTGCCGCAGCTCCGTGTCGCTGGGCGTCAGCATATGCAGGCCCTCGGCGGCGTACTGCGCGATCACATAGCTGGAGAGTGTGTCGCTACTGCGGTTCACCAGGGCGAGATCAAGCGTGTCGGGGCCGAGCAGCTCCACCACGCGGCGCACGTGGTCGGCCAGCGAGAAGCCGTCGGTCTGCCCAGGCTGCGTGGTGGTATTGCACACAAATACCACGGTGGCCTGTGTGGTGCGCAGCGCCTCAGCCAGGCGGTCGAAGAGCAGGTTGGCGAGCACCGAGGTGAAGAAGCTGCCGGGGCCGATCACCACCACGTCGGCCTGGGCGATCGCCTGGAGCACCGGCGGGTAGGCCGGCGCGTCGGGCGTCGAGAGGTAGAGCCGGCTGATCGGCGCTTTGTTGAGCGCGCGCACGGCCAGCTCGTTCTCGGCCACGCTGCCGTCCTCCAGCTCGGCGCAGAGGTGCGTGTTCACGGTGGAGATCGGCATCACGCGCGCGGTGAGGCCGAGCATCAGATTGGCCGCCTCCACCGCCTGCGCGAAGTCGCCGGTCATCTGCGTGAGCGCCGCGAGCAGCAGGTTGCCGAAGGCCATGCCATCTAGCACGGGCACCTGGGGCGAGCTGATGCGGTGCTGCATCAGGCGCGCCAGCAGCGAGTCGGGATCGCGCGCGAGGGCCGCGAGCGTGTTGCGCACGTCGCCAGGCGCAGGCATGTCGGCCACGGCGCGGGCCGTGCCGGTGCTGCGGCCCGTGTCGGTGACGGCGATAGCCGCCGTGAGCGTGCCGAAATAGGGCCGCGCGCCCAGGAGCACCTGGCTCACGCCGCCACCCCCACCGATCGCCACAAGCGCTGGGCGCGCAATCGTCTCTGCTGGTCGGGTCATGGGCATCCTATCTCGGCGGATATGACGTCTGCGCGCCGGCCATTTTATCCACAGATAACACCGATTTCCGGCCCGTCCACCGTCCCCCGTCTACCGTCCACCGTCTACCGTCCACCGTCCCCCGTCTACAGTCTACCGTCCAGCACAGCCTCGCCCCGGCGCACGCGCAGCAGCAGCAGCGCCCCGGCCAGCAGCGCGGCCGCCGCGTAGGCGAAGATCAGCCGAAAGTCGCGGCCGGTGAGGTCGAGCAGCACGCCGAGCAGGGTTGGCCCGAGCACCTCGGCGCTCTGGGTGGCGATAAAGTAGATCCCCGTGTAGGCTCCGATCCGCTCCACGCCGTCCTGGGGGGCGCAGTCGAGCACCATCGGCAGGGTGTTTACCACGATCAGCGACCAGCCCATGCCGGCGAGCACCAGCAGCGCACGGATCAGGCCCAGGTTGGTGGACAGACCGATCACCACCAGGGTTGTGCCCATCAGCACGGCGCCCGCCAGCAGCGAGCGGCGCCTGCCGATGCGCGTGCCGACCATGCCCGCCGGAAAGGCGAAGATCACAATCGAGAGCGAGAACCAGGCCAGCAGCAGCGCCTCCTGGCCGCGCTCGACGCCGAGGGTGACGGTGGCGAACGAGGTGAAGAAGACGGTAAGCGCGCTGAAGTTGAGGAACAGGCAGAGGATCGCCGCGAGCAGCAGGAGCGTCGAGCGGTCGCGCTCGCCGAGCACGGCCCGCACATTCGCCAGCAGTCCGCCCTCCTCGCCGCCTAAGGCCAGACGCACAGCGCCAAGGCGACCGCCGGGCGGGCGGGGCAGATCGGCGGTGGAGAGCACCGGCACAAGGAAGATCGCCAGGGCGGAGCCGATCAGCAGGGCGATGCCGCCGAAGAGAAACGGCCCTGGTATAGCAACACGGTAGAGCAGGCCGCCGATCACGAAGGCCAGCACCGCGCCGAGGCCGCCCATCAGGTTGATGATGCCATTGGCCTGGGAGCGCAGCGGCGAGGGCGTCACGTCGGGCATCATGGCGATGATCGGCGTGCGGATCACATCTACAAAGACCACAAATACCAGCGTCACCAGCATGAATACCCAGAGCGGCTGGCCGAGCAGGAAAGGCAGCGCCATAAAGGCCAGCGCTGTGATCGGGGCGCCAATCAGCAGGAAAGGCTTGCGGCGGCCCAGCCGGTGCGCCGTGACGTCGGAGAGCGCGCCGATCACCGGCAGAATCAGCAGCGCGGCCAGATTTTCCAGCGACATCACCAGGCCTGTCACGCCCGCGCCAAGCCCAAAGCCGCCCGGCAGCGGCGCGGCGAGCGTGAAGTCGGGGCGGCCCGCCTGCAGGAAGATCGGCATGTAGGCGTTGTAGATCGCGAACAGGGCCTGCACGCCAAGAAACGCGCAGCCGATCAGGAAGGTCCGACCATAGTTGAGCCGCATAGATCTGTGTTCCTGAGCTTCCGGGAAGCTAAGCCAGAAGTTCCTGGTACAGCGCCATTGTCTGCCTGGCCACAATCGGCCAGTCGAACGTGGCCCGCACAATCCGTTCGCTCTCTGCACCCCAGGCGGGCCAGCGCGCGCGCTGTGCGAGCGCGAGCCGCAGCTTCGCCGCGAGGTCGTCTACGTCGCCGGGACGCACCAGGTAGCCGTTGCGCTCGTTGAAGACCTTGTCCGGTATCCCGCCCGCCGCCGAGGCAAGCATCGGCTTGCGGTGGATCATGCCTTCCAGCGTTACGAGGCTGGAACCTTCGTAGAGCGTGGGGTGGAGCACCAGATCCACCTCCTCGTAAAGACTGTGCAGCTCGGGGTCGTCGAGGCGCCCCACAAACGTGACGTGCGCGGCGAGGCCCGCCTGAAGCACCTGCGCCTCCAGTGCGGCGCGCTCCTTGCCGTTGCCAACGAGCAGCCAGCGCCAGCGCGGCGGCAGCTCTGCCCGCAGGCGCGCCAGGGCCTCGATCAGCACGTGGAAGCCCTTGTTGCGCTCCAGACGGCCCACGCTGAGCAGCGCCAGGTCGGCCGCATCCAGCCCAAAGCGGGCGCGCAGGGCCGCCCGCAGCTCGGGGCGCACGTGGCCCAGGCACTCGTCCACGTCGATGGCGGAGGGGATCACCGCCACGCGGCGCGGGTCGACGCCCAGGTAGCGCGGCAGATCGTCTTTGGTGCAGGCGTCGGTGGCGATGGCGCGGTCGGCGGCGCGGTGGCCGTAGGCGTAGAGCGCGCGGAAGGGCGCGTAGGCCAGCCACTTGCGCCGGTCCGGCGTGCGAAACTCCTCCATGCCATGCGGGTTCGCCACGAAGGGCACGCGGCGCAGTAGCGGGTCGCGCGAGCGGAGAAAGCCGTAGCCTGTGGCGCAGAGCCCCTGGCTGTGGATCACGTCGTAGCTGCCAATGCGCGCTTCAGCGGCGGCGGCGCGCCCCAGCTTCCAGCTGTACCAGGGGTAGTTGAGCTGCCGCCCCAGCACGCCGTTCGGCGGTAGGACGGGGCTGGTGCGGTCGTAGCGCAGGTAGACAATTTTGTGCAGGCCCGCTGTGACGGCACGGGCCGCCGCGTCGTCTAACGTCTTGCGCGCCGCGTCGGTCGCCTGCACGTAGAGCGTCACCGCCGCGCCGAGCCGGGTAAGATGCGTCACCAGATGGAAGACATGGCGCTCGATGCCGCCGTAGCCGTGCAGCGGAAAGACCACCCGCGCCAGCATCGCAACCCGCACTGGCCGCTGTTTGTCGCCCTGCGATACACTCATGGCGCAATCATACCATCTCCCGCGCGCCGGGCATGTTTTATCCGCAGATGACGCAGATTTCCGGTCTATTTTTGCGCTACGCACGTCTCTGCTGTACCATGGGCAAGTGCAAAGTGCTGAGTGCTGAGTGCTGAGTGCTGAGTGCTGAGTGCTGAGCCTGCAAACTGACTCCTGACTCCTGCAAACTGACTCCTGACTTCTGCAAACTGTAAATGGAGCGCCCATGCAGCTCGGACCCAAGCTTACCGAGGGCAAGACGAAGCAGATCTACGCGCACCCGGACGACCCCGCCCTGGTGATTTTGCGCCACAAGGACGGGATCACGGCGGGCGACGGCGCGCGGCGCAGCGAGCTCACTGGCAAGGGCGCCCTCGCTGGCCGCACCACGGCCAATGTCTTCACGCTGCTCGGCAGCGCGGGCGTCGCCACGCACTTCGTCGCCGCGCCAGAGCCGACGCTTACCGTGGCCCGCCGCTGCACCATGCTGCCACTGGAGGTGGTGACGCGCCGCCTCGCCACGGGCTCGTACGTGCGGCGCCACCCCGAGCTGGCCGAGGGCACCCGCTTCGAGCCGCCGCTCGTGGAGTACTTTCTCAAAGACGACTCTGCCCACGATCCGCTGGTCAGCGCCGCCGAGCTTGTCGCCAGCAACCACGCCACCGCCGACGATGTTGAGCGCATGGCCGCTGTGGCGCGCCAGGTCTTCCTGCTGCTGGAGCAGGCGTGGGCCGCCCACGACGTGACGCTCGTGGATCTGAAGATGGAGTTTGGCCGCACCGACGCGGGCGAGCTGCTTGTGGCCGACGTGATCGACAACGACTCCTGGCGCATCTGGCCTGGCGGCGAGCAGGGCCGCATGCTGGACAAGCAGGTCTTCCGCAACGCCGTGGTGATCGACGACTCGCTGCTGGCCGATCTCCTGGCGCGCTACAAGCGCGTGGCCGAGCTAACAACGACGTTTGAGGCGCGTAAATAGGAGGGCACCCACTTGTCGATGGTCGGCTCAAGCAACTTCGATATGCGCTTGTTCCATCTATCGGCTATCGGCTATCGGCTATCGGCTATTGCCCCTCAGCGTGTCAGCGTCACCACCGTCTCGATGTGCGGCGTTTGAGGGAAGAGGTCGATCGGCTGAAGCGACTCCAGCTTGTAGCCCGCCCGCAGCAGCGGCCCAAGGTCGCGGCCAAGAATGCCGGGGTGGCAGGAGATGTAGACGATGCGGGGCGGCGCGAGGCGGGCAAGCTCGTCGAGCACGGTGGGGTGGCAGCCGCGCCGGGGCGGGTCGAGCACCACGCCGTCGAAGCCCGGCTCGAAGTCGTAGAGGATGCGCTCCACCGCCGCCTGCACAAAGGTGACGTGCGCGATCTGGTTCAGGGCCGCGCTGCGCTCGCCGTCCAACACAGCCGATGGGTGCTCCTCGATGGCGGTGACGGTGGCGCCTGCGACGGCCAGGGGCAGCGCGAAGGTGCCCACGCCGCTGTAGAGGTCAAGCAGGCGCTTGCCAGGCGCGGGGGCAAGGCCAGCATTCACCAGCTCGATCAGGCGCTCGGCCTGGGCGGCGTTCACCTGGAAGAAGCTCTCGGCACCTAGCTCGAAGACCACCCCGCCAAGCGTGTCGTGAATGGTGGTTGCGCCAGAGATGCCGCCGCCTGGGTGGCCGCGCCCGCGCTCCACCAGCACGCCAGAGAGCGACGGCACCCGCGCGCGCCAGGCATCGGCCAGCAGCTCTAGATCCGCCAGATCACCCTCGGGGCCAGGACGCAGGGCGGCGATGCTGTAGCCGTACGCGGCGCTGGCCCGCAGCGTTACGCCATCGAGTTGGCCGGGGGAGGCCACAGAGCGCAGGCCAGCAAGGGCCTCGTTGAGCACGGGCAGCAGCATCGGGTCCTCGGGCAGATCCACCACCGACTGCGTGCCGGTCTCGTGGTAGCCGAGCCTATCGCCCTGGGCGTGGAGGCGAGCGTTGTTGCGGTAGCCCCAGGCTTGCGGGGCGGGGATGATCGGGGCGACGGGCGCGTCGGTGATCCCGGCCAGCTTGGCCAGCTGCTCGCGCAGGATCTGCTCCTTAAAGCGCAGCTGCGCCGCGTAGGCGATATGCTGCCAGGGTGCGTGGGCATCGATGGCGAGACGCGGCTCCACCCGATCCGGGGAGGCCTCGTACAGCTCGACCATCACGCCGCGAGCGTAGCTTGGGCGGCGCTCAAACAGGCGCACGCGCACGCGCTCGCCGGGCAGGGCGCCACGCGCAAACACCACCAGACCATCAACGCGGCCCACCCCGTCGCCGCCCTGGGCGATCGAGTCAACTTGCAGTTCCAGCTCATCTTGATACATAGCGAAGCATCCTACGGCGTGACGCAACTTCTCGCGTCCCCGCCGGGCATAGTGGCAATTACAGGGCGGCCCGCGCGCGGCCTACGATCTCGCGCAGGCGGCTATGGGGCAGGGCGTGGGCGACGTGGCCGCGCAGGCCGACGGTTGTGGCGGCGGCGCAGAGCGCGTTGAGGATCGCCTCCTCGGTGGCCTCGGCCACGCCGCGAAACAGGGGGTTGATCTGGGCGTGGGGCAGCATCTGGAGGGTGTAGGGCGTGGCGGGGGCTGCGGGGAGCGGGTTGCCGGTGGCGAAGGCGAGGAAGATGTCGCCGCTGGAGTTGCCGCCGAAGCCGCCCACGCGGGCGAGGCCCACGGTGGCGCGCTGGGCCAGGCGGCGGCACTGGATGGGGATAAGCGGCGCGTCGGTGGCGATGATCACAATGATCGAACTGCTGCTCTCCGTCGGCCCCCAGGCCGAGGGCACCTCGCTTTCTGGGATCAGGCGGCCAACAGGAACCCCGTCCACGCGCAGATCCTCGCGCAGGCCGTAGTTCGCCTGCACCAGCACGCCCACGGTAAAATCGCCGCTCTCCGTGGCGGCCACGCGTGAGGCGGTGCCGATGCCGCCCTTAAAGCCGTGGCAGATCATGCCGGTGCCGCCGCCCACGTTGCCCTCGGGCACCGCGCCGCCCCTGGCCCCCGTGATCGCGGCGATGGCGTGCTCGGTGGTAACGTGGAAGGCGCCGATGTCGTTGAGGATGCCGTCCCATGTCTCGGCGACCACGGGGAGGAAAAAGCTCTCGTAGTAGCGCTGCTCGGTGGCGTGGCGGATGATCGCATCGCGCACGATGCCCACCTGGTTGGTGTTGGTGATGCCAATCGGCGCGCCGATCATGCCGGACTCATCGATCCAGGGGAGGCCTGTCATCTCGCCGTTGCCGTTGAATGAGTGATAGGCGGCGAAGACGTGATCGCTCCAGATCGCCCCAGCGCGCGGCACGATCATCGTAACGCCGGTGCGCGCCACGCGGGGCTCATCGGCGATGATCGTGCTGTGGCCCACCAGCACGCCCGGCACATCCGTAATAGCGTTGTGCGGGCCAGGCGGCAGCACCCCAATTGAAATCCCAAGCTCGCGCAGACGCATGTCGCTTCGCTCCCAATTCAGTGCTGAGCCGAAAGTGCTGAGTGCTGAGCCCTGCCGGCAGCCCCAGGTGCCCACTCAGCACTCAGCACTCAGCACTCAGCACTCAGCACTCACACCCTACCGCAGCTCAAACACCTCTTTATCGACCAGCTCGATGTTCACGGGATACTTGCCGGAGAAGCAGCCGGTGCAAAACTGGTTTGGCTCGCGGCGGGTGGAGCGGATCAGGCCATCGAGGCTCAGGTAGGCCAGGCTATCGGCGCCGAGATGCGCGCAGATCTCGTCGGTGCTCAGGCGATGGGCGATCAGCTCGGGGTAGGTAGCCATATCCACGCCGAGAAAGCAGGGGTGCTTGATCGGGGGCGAGGAGACGCGCACATGCACCTCTACGGCGCCCGCCTCGCGCAGCAGGCGCACGATCGGGCCGGAGGTATTGCCGCGCACGATGCTGTCATCGATCATCACTACGCGCTTGCCCGCGAGATTGTCGCTCAGGGCGTTGAACTTCAGCGAGATGCCCACCTTGCGCAGCTGATCGTCGGGCTGGATGAAGGTGCGGCCGATGTAGCGATTCTTGATCAGGCCCTCGGTGTACGGGATGCCGGACTGCTGGGCGTAGCCGATCGCGGCGGGGGTGGCGCTGTCGGGCACGGCGATCACCACGTCCGCCTCGACGGGCGCCTCGCGGGCCAGCTCGCGGCCCTGGGCCACGCGGATGGCGTGGAGGGCGGCGCCGTGCAGCACGCTGTCGGGCCGGGCAAAATAGATATACTCGAACAGGCACTCGGCCGGGACGGGGGCGGGCATGAGCGCGATGGTGCGCGGGCCGTCCTCGGTGACGGCGATAATCTCGCCGGGCTCGACCTCGCGCACAAACTCGGCGCCGATCGTGCCGAGCGCGCAGCTCTCGGAGGCCACCACCCAGCCGCGCTCGCCGAGGCGACCGATGCAGAGGGGATGCAGGCCCAGCGGGTCGCGCACGGCGAACAGCGTGTCGCGGGTGAGCACAGTCAGGCAGTAGGCGCCCTGGGCGCGCACCACAAACACGCGCAGCTTCTCGTCCCAGCTGCGGCCCTCGCCGCCGGCCAGCATCTGCGTGATCACCTCGGAGTCGCTGCTGCCGGTGAGGCCCACGCCACGGGTGAGCAGCTCGCGGCGCAGGGTGGCCGCGTTGGTGAGGTTCCCGTTGTGGCCCACAGCCAGCGGGCCAAGCGCGCTCTCCACCACAAATGGCTGGGCGTTCTCCAGGCGCGAGGAGCCAGTGGTAGAGTAGCGCGTGTGGCCGATGGCAAGCGAGCCGGTGAGCGGGCGCAGATTCTCTTCGTTAAAAACCTGAGCCACCAGCCCCATCTGCTTATAGTGGCGAATAGAGCGACCGTTGGCCACAGCGATGCCGGCGCTCTCCTGGCCGCGATGCTGAAGCGCGTACAGGCCGAAGAACGTCAGGCGGGCGACATCAACCTCGGGGGCGACGATGCCGAAGATCCCACACTCGTGGGCGGGCTTATCGTCGCGCGCGAAGGGGTCGTAGGCGCTGATCGGGGCGGCAGGCAGCTGGGGGGAATACATCGGTGAACAGATCCTCCTTTTGGCTCGCAGTATAGCACAGGGCGCTGCCGCAATAGCGCCATGCTATAGTGTCTCCGCTTTCTACTAGCTGCGGTCGTCTCCGCCCAGACTCAAGAGTACGATGACTCCCACTACCCATGTTGCCCACGCCCGTGTCGCCCCCGTCGCCGCTCCCGGCCCGCGTGGCCTGCCCCTGGTCGGCGTTGCGCCGCGCCTGCTTGGCGACCCGCTCACTTTTCTCGCCCGCGCCGCACAGCACCACGGCGACATTGTGCGCCTCGACCTTGGCCGCCGCAGCATGCTGCTTGTGCTGCGCCCCGATCTGCTGCGCCACATCCTCCAGGAGCATGTGCGCAACTACGAGAAGAACTACGGCCAGATAGCCGAGCTGCTTGGCAACGGGATTGTCACCAGCAACGGCGCCTTCTGGCTGCGCCAGCGCCGCCTGATGCAGCCCGCCTTTCATCACCAGAAGATCGCCGCCCTGGCCGACATGATGGTCGGCGAGGCGAGCAAGCTGGCCGAGCGCTGGGAGCCTTCCGCCCGCGCGGGTCGCGCCCTGGAGATCGGCGCCGAGATGATCGATCTTGCCCAGAGCATCATCCTGCGCACCATGTTCAGCACCGAGGCCGGCGCGCAGTCGCGGCAGATCGGCCAGGCCTTTGGCGCCATTCTCGACTTCGCCAACGGGCGTCAGTTCAACCCGCTCCAGCCGCCGCTCAGCTGGCCCACACCCGCTAACCGTCGCTTCCACGCTACGCTAGCCTTCCTCGACCAGACGGTCTACGGCATGATCGACGAGCGCCGCCGCAGCGGCGACCACGGCAACGACCTGCTCGGCATGCTGCTCGACGCCGAGGACGCGGAGACCGGCGAGCGCATGAGCCCGCAGCAGCTGCGCGACGAGGTGATGACGATCTACCTCGCCGGCCACGAGACCTCGGCCACCATGCTCACCTGGCTGCTCTACCTGCTGCCAGCCCACCCGCACGTGGAGCGGCGGGTGCGCGCCGAGCTGGCCGAGGTGCTAGGCGGGCGCCTGCCCACCATGGCCGACCTGCCGCGCCTGAGCTACCTGCGCATGGTCATCGACGAGACGCTGCGGCTTTACCCGCCCACCTGGATACTCACGCGCCGCGCCGTGGCCGACGACGAGCTTGGCGACCTCGCCATCCCGGCTGGCACGACGATCGCCATGTCGCCCTACATCACGCACCGGCTCAGCGAGCACTGGGAGAACCCGGAGGGCTTCGACCCAGAGCGCTTCACGCCCGAGCGCGTGGCGGGGCGCCACAAGCTCGCCTACTTCCCCTTCCTAAGCGGGCCACGGCTCTGCATCGGCAGCAGCTTCGCGCTCACCGAGATCCAGCTGGTGCTCGCCACGCTGCTCCAGCGCTTTCAGCTGGCGTCCATCCCCGGCTACCCCGTGGCCCCCGTAGCCAAGGCCCTGCTCAAGCCCGGCCCCGCAGTTTGGATGCGCCTGGCGCCAGCGTAGCAGGTTGGGGCCGGAAATAGCCCAGAAATCTCTGGCATCTGTGGACAAAACGCCCGGCCCAGACGTGGTACCATTGCGCACACCATTCTGCCCTGACGTGAAGAGCGTGATGCGATGCCCTACCACGAGCCGGTGATCATCGAGCGGCGCGAGTTTGGGTCGCTCGCGCTGCTCACGCTGCACGCCCCAGAGCTGGCGCGCGCCGCAAAGCCCGGCCAGCTGGCCCTGGCCCGCTGCGCCCCCGCCGCTAGCGCCGACCCGCTGCTGCGCCGGGCGCTCTTCTTTGCGGGCGCCGATGCTACGACTGGCACGCTTCAGCTGCTCGTGGCGCCCGAGGAGCGCGGCCTTGCGTGGCTCGCTGCGCAGCCAGCCGGGGCGCGCCTCGACCTCTACGGCCCCGTGGGCGCCGGATTCACGCTCGACGGGCGCACCCGCAACCTGCTGCTTGTGGGCGCTGGCCAGGCGCTCCCCGCCCTGATCTTCCTCGCCAGCATCGCCGTGGCCCGCCAGGTCGCCGTGGTGCTGCTCGCGGCCGGCGCGACCGACACGCTGCCACCGCCTTTCCTGCTGCCACCCGATGTGGAGTATGAGACGAGCGATGCGGGCGAGGCGGGGCTGCTCGGGCTGCTCGGCGGCACGGCGCGCTCGCCGCTGCCAGCCCTCAGCGGCTCGCCCGTGGCCTGGGCCGACCAGCTCTGCCTGGCGCTGAACGAGCCGCTGGTGGCGCCGGTAAGCGCAGCGGTAAGCGCCGGAAAGCTGCGCTGGGAGCGAGGCTTCGCCCAGGCTGCACTCGCAGGCCCAATGCCGTGCGGCCTCGGCACATGCCAGGGCTGCCTGATCGAGACCCGCGCCGGCCTGCGGCTACGCTGCAAAGACGGCCCGATCTTCGACCTGCGCGACCTGCGTTTTTGAGGAGGCTCGTATGCCGTTTCGTCTCACCAGAGGCACCTGGCTGGCCCTGGCGGCCCTCGGCCCGGCGATCTATGTCGCCATTCAGCTGCTCCCGATCCTGCGCAGCGTCTTTCTGCTGCTGCTCGTGGTCGCCCTGCTCGCGCTGCTGATCAACCCGCTCGCCGACCGGCTGGGTCGCCGCGGCGTGTCGCGCGGGCTCACCGTAACCCTCGCCCTCGGAGGCACCGCGCTGCTGCTGGTTGGGCTGCTGCTGCTGCTGCTACCGGCGATCTTCGACAGCCTTGGCAAGCTCTCGTCCTCGCTGGGGCCGCTCTCCGCCGAGCTGTCGGCCTGGCTCGTGCGGGTCACAGGTTCGGGCGATGTGGCCGCCGTGGGCGGGCAGCTTGTCGGGCAGGTGAGCGGCGCGATCCAGTGGGCAGCGGGGCAGCTTGGCAATGTGTTGGGCCAGGTCGGCGCCCTCGGCTTCGGGCTCTTCGTCGCGGCCGCCTGCGTCCTCGCTCTAGTGGGGCAGCCAGCGACCGGCCCCACGCTCCTGCGCGTCTTCGTGCCCGCCCGTTACCATGCTCAGATCGGCGAGCTAACAGACGCCGCGAGCAGGGGCCTCTCGCGCTGGTTCATCGCGCAGCTTGTCATCTGCGCATACTATGTCGTCGCCTACACCCTGACGCTGCTGGTGCTCGGCGTGCCCTTCGCAGTGCAGATCGGGCTGGTCTCGGGGCTGCTGGAGTTCATCCCCTATTTGGGCGGGATTGTGGGCCTGGTGCTTTCGCTGCTGTCTGCGGCGACGATTGGCCCGACGACGATGCTGCTGGTGGTGGGGATCGAAGCCGTGATCGGCGCGGTCTGCGTCTACTTTGTGGCGCCGTACGCCTTCTCCAGGGCCGTCGATGTGCCGCCCGCGCTAATCCTGCTCGGGCTGTTTGTGGGCGGGCTTGTGGGCGGCTTCTTCGCAGCCCTACTCACCGTGCCGCTGCTCGCCGTAGCCCTGGTGATCCTGCGCAAGCTACGCCCCGACCTCGCGCCAGAAGCGCCTGCGGCCGAGCCACAGCTGCGCGAGGCGCGCAACGAGCCGGGGTGATGCGCAATAGCCGATAGGGCATTGCGGCGTGGCGGATGTTGGGTGTCGGGCTACGTCATGTTGGGTGGCTAAAGTGTTGCAACTACCCGTATATTTGGTATACTTCACGAAGGCCATAGAATTACTGCAAGAAGGTGCCAACATGAATTTCAAACCAGTACTCAACGCGAGATACTTTACTGCAACAGAGAAATACAACGAGATTGATTGGAATGATTTCCCAAGGGTTGTAGCTGCTTTTAAAGATCGTATTGATGAATGGTACATTCGGCCAATGCACGTTCTTGCACAATCCTCTCACAACTACAACTTTGCTATAATGGCATTAAATTGCCTTTTACTAGACACATTAAGTCAATATTACTATGGAAAGCTAAAGTCTCATAGGGAAACCTTTAAAAAATTCGCTAGAGAGAACTTTCCAGAGTTTAAACAAACGCTACCAAATCCTATTCGCATTAACAAAGACCGCTTGCACGATGGAGCAGACGTCCTGTATGCAGGCTATAGATGCGGTATTTTACATGAAGCACATATTGCATTGTATGGAGGAATAGCCGGAGCTAATGGCAAAGTCCTCGAAATACACAAATCAGGGCATGTCAAGTATGATAATGGAGCAGATTGCCCATCAATGATTATAGAACCTTATAAACTGACGATTTCCACCGAGCAGTTCTTCAATGACTATATCAAACAACTCCTTGACAAGACTCAGAAGTACATTGTATTAAAGGATAATTTCCGGAAAAAATTTGTTGCTAGCTTTGGAGTAAAAATATGATGCAAATTCACCCTCAATTCAGAATTATGTAATTGCAGGAGTTTTAACTTACGTGACTGATTATAGTTCTGGAGTTATAAATGCAAAGCCAAAGCCTTAAAGATTTCAGCAAGCTATGGACAAATACATGCCATACCATGTGGGTAGAAATTCTATCGCTTCGAGGGCTAGAGGCAAATTTGAAGGGCAACTACGCAAACATCCCAAAAACCTATGATCTTACTGATATAATCTATGCGCCTGAGTGCCGAGGCCGTATGCAAGGTATTAATAAAGATGTTTTTCTTGACGACATCGAAACATACATTCAGTACAACATAACAACGGTAAGAGTGGTGCTACTTTCAGCTGCTTTTGAAGCATATTTTTTGTCGTTTCTTGAAGAGTACATTCAAAATAGGCCAAAGCATTTTGCGTCAGGAAGTAGAACCGCGTTGGGGAATCAGATTTTCGGGCAGATCAAAAGCACAAGAGGTATAACTGAGCGAATAAAGAAATTTGCAGAGCTGACTAACTCAAAGATAGCGAATATTGAGTCTCGCTTGCCAGTATTGGGAGAAGTTTATCAATTGAGGAATATAATCGCTCATCGAGCAGGCATCTGCAAAAGTGAAGACTTAAATAATCTCTTAATAATAACGCCGAATGCAGGAGAGAGAATTTCTATATCACCAGAAATATTAATCACCCGTTTAGCACCACCTTGCGTTGAAATTGCACAGCTGTTAGATCGAAAGATAAACCCGGAAAGCCTTCTGATAAAAGACAAGAAATAATAGTCATTTCGCCACCCAACCACGGCGTGCAGCTGACACCGCTGGCGCGGTTCCTGGGCTGGGCGCGATTCACCCGGCAAAACGCTTCGGCCTGTTGGCGACCCGACACCCCGCAACCTTCACACGTTCGCGACGACCCAACACTCCCGGCGCTCCAGGGGTCAGCCGCACGCGCATTGC
>ENA-ORBV01009018-ORBV01009018.1-microbial-mat-metagenome-genome-assembly--contig:-NODE-9018-length-16554-cov-13.251138_pt1 | contig 16554 bp, 19 predicted proteins | sample MGYA00237777_ERZ505514 | MGnify/ENA primary metagenome ERZ505514 (study PRJEB26160, sample SAMN06269048) | microbial mat metagenome | isolation source: Oligotrophic lake microbial mat | place... | reverse complement strand
GATCCTTGAAACCATTGCGAAACGGTTGTTTTGAATTTTAATTATTTTCCTCTTCCATTACGAGCGGAATGTGGGTTATATTGCTCGATCGCATTGGCGACAGTTTGATTAGTCAGAGGATTTTTAAGTTCTAGGGTAATGACAGGAATACCGTTAATGCTGAGGGCGACATCAAGGGATTGTTTAGTTTTAGGGCTGAAGCATAACTGTCGGGTGATGCCTAAGATATTCGCAGCATAGCGTGACTCTAGTTCGGGGTTGAGTCCGTGAGCGGGTTTAAAGAAGGCAATGCGGAGGGTTTTGCCATAGCATTTAAATCCATGTCTAAGGGTGTTGAGCGCTCCATTTTCATCCATCCATTTGCATAGAGCCGCTATAATTCTTTCGCCTGTTTTGTCACCGTGCAAAACCTCTAATTTGTCCCAGATTTGTTTTTGAGTTGCTTTGATAAAGGCGATCGATTCTTTAGGAAATATGGCATTTTCGCGATCGAAGTCTTTTGAATAATGACGCTGAAATCCTGATGCTAATAAAACATCTGCGATCGCATTTTCAAAGGCATTTTCAGATGTGGCTTTGTTTTTCATGGATTTATTCTTTAGGCTATTCCGTATTGCCAGTGGAGGTAGCGTATATCATCTAACTTGATGCATTCTATAGCAGAGATTAGGACTAATGGCATAATAAATTGAGTTCAGCCAACTAATTTATGAAATTACCTCACGGAGATAAAACCTATCCAAGACTTACCAGTGTTTATCCCATTCGCTCTTAGGCTAATTATGAAAGAAATCAATTTGCATGAAATGGTTGCTATTAAGGAAGATATTAAATCGACTCGTTTTCTTACAAAAATGCCTATTTTACTTTGTCAAGGTCAGGTTGGGACTGTGATTGATGTCTTAGGTAATGGAGAGGCGTATGAGGTTGAGTTTTCAGATTTATATGGTCAGGCATATGCGATGTTGACGGTCAAGGCGGAAAATCTCATGCTTTTGCGATATGAGCCTGTTGATTTATTGGCTGTTTAAATTATCTCTTCTATGCTGATTTGTCCTGTAATGGCGGCGGTGATTAGCGCAGAGTGGCGTTCTTTTAGCAGTGCGATCGTATTTTCAAAGGCTTGTTCAGAAGTGCTATTCATAATGTTTACTTGATTGTTTTTGGTGGCATTCGATTAACTTTTTTGCGAAGGTAATAAACAATAACTTGGCAAAATGGTTCAAGATCCTCGCCGTTATCACCATTCCACTTTTTAAGTTCTCTGAGAATATCTGCATTTGAGGGTTTTTTCTGTATCAATCCTTGGCGAAGAGCTTCTAGAACTGCTTTGCGGTTCTTAACTAAAAGACTTTGATTTAGATTTAAAACGGTATTAATTTCTCGATCGAACTGTGCATCTATCGATTCAATAGTGCCATCGCCCAAAAAATGAAGGCTGCCTTCAACATCATGTAGAGGATTCGCAGGGTTATATGTGAGATCGCGATTACCTTTTTTCGTATCACAATGGTGCATTTTTGCTACTTGTCCTTCACCGCCGAGACAAGCTCCTAGAAGATTGCTATAGTCTATTTGTCTATGTGAATATAAATCTTGGCTGTGCCAATGCTCGATCTTCATATCTTCTGAGTTGGGTTTAATTCGTTGCATACAATAGCAGCAAATCCCCCGTTGTTCGGTCACAAGACTGTCTCTTAGCTCGTCTTTCTCAGGATAGTTATCATAGTCTGCGTGAATATTGCACCGATGTTGTGTTAACGATCTTGGTTCAGGTTTTTTCTGAATATTTTTCATTCTTCACCTTCTAGAAACTTAATCAAGGTCTCAGCACGAGTAATTTCAGGATCGAGATTGAGTTTTAGTCTCTTAATCCATGGATTCATCTCAATTTGTTGATACGCACCTTGGAAGTCTTCAGCGTCAATTAGCTTAAAGAGATTGTGAAGACCATCAGCAGTTTGTTGGTTGCGTTCTGAAACTTCCATTACCTCCTCTAAAACTCGATTAGCATCTAACCCTAAAGCACTTAATGGAGTGATAGTGTCATGAGGCTTAAGACTGCGAATACATTCTGCTTCTACTTCCCCGATAATAATTGGCGAATGGGTAGTACAGACAAATTGGATGGCGGGGAAAGTTGTTTTGAGGTCATTAACGACTTGACGTTGCCATTTGGGATGTAGATGCACATCGATTTCATCAATTAGGACTAGCCCTGCTGTTTGCTGCAAGATTTGCGGTAATGCTTGACTTTCTGTATCTAGGTCTTCGGTTAAAAAAGCAGCGTTTTGAGTAACTATCTTGATGGCGAGATCGGCAATGAGGGCTACCATCATTTTTTGTCCTGCACTCAGGTTGCTAAAGGGTTGGGGCTGACCATTGATCGCAATGACGATTTCACCGCGATCGCCATCAAACCAGAGATCATTAGCATTAGGAATACAGCGCAAGATGGCGAACTTCACAACCTTGTAACCCGATCGCATTTGTCCCTGTCGCTTGACTGAGGCGATCGCTTCTTTTTGAAACCAAGTATGTAGGCGGGCGATGCTAATCCGTTCTTCAAAACAATCATAAAAGGCATCCCAACGGCGGGATGGACTGGTGTAGATCATAGCGCGTTGATTGGAAGGTAGCCCCGATCGCCCTGCTCCGTAGTAAGCCATGATGGGGAGCCAAATTTTTACACCTTCTTCGACCTGTTTAAACAATTCAGAGATAATATCTATAGCTTTTTTTGATTCTGTATTGGAAGTTCGAGAACTATTCTCTTTAATTTGTCTGAGCCATTGGATAGGTTGATTGTTGATAATGCCGATCGACTTAATTTGGGTGGGTGTATGTTCGATAAATTGGGTGATGGTGTCGGTAGAGATAGATTCCAAATGAATTTCAGAGCGTAAAATATTACGACGGCTATTGTTGAGGGTAGTGTCGGGGGAGTTGACGAGCCAAACTCCTGCGGCGATCGCTAAGGCATCGAGAATAGAAGTTTTACCCGTACCGTTGTCACCCACTAGCAGGGTAAATTGTGGGTGCAAATCAAGGGCATAGTCGGCAAATTTTTTAAAGTTTTTGATCTCTATTCGATTAATTTTCATTGGGACATATCGCTTTTTTGTGATTATTTGCTCGTCTCTTCTAGGCTGATTTTCCTTGTTAACCTAGAGCGAATTCTGTATATTGGCGGACATAGGGGGCATGATAGGCAATGACGATATCTTTGCTTGGCACGCCTTTTGATACCAGTTGATCGGCGATCGCATCTTCCATACCGTCATGTTGTATCCAAATCTTTTCACCGATAATATCAACATGAATCGCACAGCCATAGATGCGGGTGTTGCTGTTTTTCCAGCCGATATTGACAAGTTGATAGTGATCGCCTTCGCGATCGAAGACTAGCTCACTTTGGACTGGATCGGTGAGAGCGCGTAGTTTTGCTCTTTCAGTTAGGGATTCTTGGATGAGTTGACGATATGAGTTTATCTTATCCATTTAGCTATCTCCTGTTTTTCGGAATCGTAGACGAGTAATGGAATTTGGTTACGCTGAATTACGGTTTGAATGAATGGATGTTTGAAGAAGCGTTTGTGAATATCTGATGGTATTGCTAAATATAATAATCGATCTGGTTCTTCTTCCTCTAGGGCAATGCGATAGTTGATGAATTGTCCGATCGCTGTATGAAATTCGGAGATAGTTGAAGGGGCAATAAAGGTTTTGATCTCGATCGCGATTTTATTCCCATCTTTGATTGCGCCAATTAATCGTTCTGCTCCTAAATCAATGTAGAGATCGACAAAGCCTAAATCAATATGATACGGATCATGGCTAATTGTCCACCCTTCATTTTCGAGGGCGGTTTTAACAAGTTGATGAAATATGTCTTTTCTGGGCATTATCGGTAATTTAGTGAGGGATAAAGTCTAGTAGCTTTTAGATCGTGTTGTCATACAGAGAAACCAGAGATTTTGCCAGACAAATCAAGATATCTTTGAGTATATCCCCACTAACTTGATAAGATGGTAGGCGTTGCAGGTAAACAGGATACATCGTTTTATGTTCCAAACTGTACCTAAAGGCCTGACCCTTAATGACTTTCTGGATTGGTATCCAGATGGTTATGGTCGCTATGAACTCTATGACGGGGTGGTTGTTGAAATGCAACCAACAGGAACTCACGAACAGGTCAGTGGATTGATTGCCCTTGAAGTGGGGATGGAGATTCGGCGGTTACAGATTCCTTGTTTTATTCCACGTCAAGCAATTGTAAAACCAGTGGATTTCGATCGATCTGGTTATATTCCAGATGTAATTGTGCTCAATCAGATAGAACTGGAAACTGAACCGATGTGGAAAAAACGATCGATGATCTCGCAGGGGGAATCGGTGCGTTTGGCAGTTGAGGTGGTGAGTACAAACTGGCAGGACGACTATCTCACCAAATTGAGAGATTACGAAGCGTTGGGCATTCCTGAATATTGGATTGTAGATTATTTGGGATTAGGTGGGCGACGCTATATCGGTTTTCCCAAGCAGCCAACAATTTCGGTGTATCAGTTGGTGGATGGTGAGTATGAGGTGCAGCAGTTTCGAGCTAGAGATCGTGTGATCTCGCGGGCTTTTCCAGAGTTGACGCTAACGGCAGAGCAAATTTTTAGAGTAGGAGAGTAGAGGAATATCAATTCTCAATTATGCTCATATCTTCGATCTGAGTTAGCTCAACTTGTTGAGGTTGAGAGTAAATCTGGCGAATCAGCCAATAGCTCTAATAGTTCATCCTCTGATAAGCAAGTTATACCTAGATCTTGGGCTTTCTTGAGCTTAGAGCCAGCATCTTCTCCCACGACGAGGTAATTAGTTTTCTTGCTAATTGAGTCAGTTACCTTACCACCCGCTTGCTGGATCATTTCCTTGGCACGATCTCGTTTCAACGTCGGTAAAGTCCCAGTAATCACAAAGGTTTTATCAGTCAGCCCTGTTTTGATTAATGGAGCCGCCGAACTCGCCGCAGCTTCAAATTGTAGTCCAGAGGCTTTTAGTCGATCGATCAGAGCTTGATTATCAGCAGATTGGAACCACTGATATACGGCTTGGGCGATTTCTGTACCGATGCCAAATACCGAAGCGATCGAATTTTGTTCGGCACTGGCTAATTGTTCTACGGTTGAGAATTTATCTGTGAGCAGTTGGGCATTGGTGCTGCCAACATGACGGATGCCCAGACCGTAAAGTACCCGCGCCCAAGATTTAGCTTTAGATACTTGGATGGCTTCGAGGATTTTTTCGGCAGACTTTTTACCCATGCGTTCTAGGCTGAGTAATTGCTCTAGGGTCAAATCGTACAGATCGGCAACTGAATTGACTAGGTTTCGATCGACCAATTGCTGCACCAACTTATCGCCAATCCCATTAATATCGATCGCATCGCGGCTAACCCAGTGGACGATCGCACCTCTGACGATTGCAGGACAAGTTTGGTTAACGCAACGAGTCACGGCTTCGGTTTCGGGCTTAACTACGGGTTGACCGCATTCGGGGCAATCTGACGGCATCGATAACTTCGGCGCACCTTCAGGCCGCAGTTCAACCAAAACGCGCAGGACTTCGGGGATAATTTCACCCGCTTTTCGCACGATCACCGTATCCCCCAAATGCAGATCTAATTCCACAATTCGATCGACGTTATGTAAAGTCGCCCGTGACACAGTTGTACCTGCCAGCAATACAGGCTCTAGCTCAGCTACAGGAGTGAGTGCACCTGTACGTCCCACCTGCACCGTCATCCCCCGCACAATTGTCGGGACTTCTTCGGCAGCATATTTCCAAGCAATCGCCCAACGCGGAAATTTGTTGGTAAATCCAACCTGAGCCTGCACGGCGAAATCATCCACTTTGATCACCACGCCATCAGTCATATATGGCAATTTTTTTCTTTCTGTATCCCACTTGGTATAAAAATTCTGGACATCTGGCAGGGTCGGACAAAACTCACTATTGGGATTAACCCGAAATCCCACTTTTTTTAACCACTGCAAAGCTTCCCACTGACTCAAAAGCAGATGATCTTGCCCAGAGATATGCAATGTATAGGCAAAGAAATCCAGTCGGCGTTGGCTGACAATCCGTGAGTCGAGCTGGCGTAAAGTCCCCGCCGTGGCATTGCGTGGATTGGCGAATAGAGCTTCTCCCGCCTCCGATCGAACTTGATTGATTTGGTTAAAAGTGGCGATTGGTAAAAAGGCCTCACCCCGCACCTCAACGATCGATGGTGGATTCTCGATCTGAAGTTGCAATGGAATCGATCGAATCGTCCGCACATTTTGGGTAATGTCTTCACCCATCGTCCCGTCGCCCCTAGTCGCGCCCCGCACCAGCAAGCCATGCTCGTAAGTTAGTGCCAAAGATGAGCCATCGATTTTCAATTCGCAGACATAGGCTAATTCTGGATCTAATTCTGCGGATTTAGATGTCTTTTTTAATCGCTCAGCCCACGCGGACAAATCCTCAGGCGTAAACGCATTTTCTAAACTGTAGAGTGGGATATTGTGCTGTACCGCAACCGACTGAGGCGCAGGACGCTCACCGACCCGTTGAGTCGGGCTATCGGCAGTCACCAGTTCGGGGTGTTGGGTTTCTAGATCTTGAAGTTCGCGATAAAGCTGGTCATAAACCGAATCCGCCAAGGTAGGGGAATCTAAGACATAGTAGTCGTAGCTGGCTTGGGTGAGAATTTTGCGGAGTTCTTTCGATCGATTTTGCACAGCTAGAGTAGGCATGACTTAAACTATATAAGGTCTGCAAGAGCATTATGCCATGAACAAATTACAGGGCAAATTACAGCTAAAAATCCCAACTGACACTTGGGTTACAGCTTCTTGGGATGACTATGTGAACGCGACCGCCAATTCCGACTATCAAAAAGCTAAATGTTATTACTACAGTGGACAGTTAAGGATTGAAATGCCCCCAGTTGGAGCCAATCACGCCGATGACAATAACATCGTCGCTGTGCTGATTAGTCTGTTTGGCGTTGTCAGGAATTTGCCGATTAGAGGATTTACCAACTGTAGCTATCGCAGAGTAGGCATAAAAGAGTGCCAGCCTGATATTTCTTACTACATTGGCGATCGAGTCCAATTTTCACCACAGGGCAGTTCGATCGTCGATCTCGACCTGACTCATCCTCCCGATCTGGCGATCGAAGTTGCCGACTCATCTTGGGCTGATGATATTGGCAAGAAGCGTTTGTTATATGAGGAGCTAGGAATTGCTGAGTATTGGGTAGTCGATGTCAGGAATACCAGAATACTTGCGTTTACGATTGCCAACAACGGTAGCTACAGGATCGATCGATCTCAAGTTTTACCAGAATTATCGATCGTTTTACTAGAACAGGCTTTGCAACGTAGTCGCCAAACTGATAATTCTCAAGTTGGCAATTGGTTTATTACCCAAATTCAAGATAGCGCTCTAATCCTTCCGAACTTGGGGTTCAAGGCGGATTAACTCCCCATTGTTTTCGTCAGTAAGGATGTAAATAAACCCATCTTGCCCTTGACGCAGATCTCGTACCCTTTGCCCAATAGGAATTGTTTCTTGAACTACTGTTTTATTCCCTTCAACTTTAATCCGAATTACTGATTTTGAGACCAATCCTCCGACAAATAGACTGCCTTGCCAACTGGGAAAGCGATCGCCATCGTATAACAGCAGACCAGAAGGAGCGATCGCTGGAGTCCATACCAATTTGGGATCGACCATATCAGTAGGACGAGATGTTTCTTCGGAAATCCTGCCACCCGTATATTCTTCGCTAAAAGTAACCACTGGCCAGCCGTAGTTTTTGCCAGCTTCGACTAGATTCAGCTCATCGCCACCTCTAGATCCATGCTCCGTGGCCCAGACTTGATTGGATCGGCGATCGAAAAATAATCCTTGGATATTGCGATGTCCATAACTCCAAATCGCAGGATTGGTTCCAGAAGTTTTGGCAAATGGGTTGTCAATAGGAATAGAACCATCATCTTTGAGTCGTAAAATTTTACCAAGTTGGCTATCCAGTCTCTGGGCTTGCTTGCGAATCAGATCGCCATTCAGTTCTAACGGAGGATTCCCGCCATCACCAATCGAGACTAGCAGGGTTTCATCAGGTAGCCAAGTCATACGCGACCCAAAATGCTGGTTCCCAGACTTCAGGGGTTTTACCTCAAAAATCACTCGCGGTTCAACCAACGCTTTCCCATCAAACTTTACTCTCAAAATACTAGTGTGGTTAGATTGCTCACCCCCCGCCGAGAATGTCAAATAAACGAATTGATTCTCGGTAAAGCGCGGATGCAGCGAGATATCCAGCAAGCCAGCCTGACCAGATACGAACAGATCTGGGATTTTGCCGATCTGAATTGGCTCTAGTACGCCGTTTCTCAGAATTTTGACCTTGCCACCTCGTTCAGTGATTAAAATCGCACCATCGGGTAACCAGACCATTCCCCAAGGTCTTTCTAAATTTTTTACAACTGTACTTTTTTTGAAGCCAGTCGGAATATTATTTTTAGTAGTTGCTGAGGAGATCGGTTGAACAGCGAGCGGGATGTTAAAACTAGATTCTGATGCATTACAACCTAAGGCGATCGGAGCGATCGCGCTAATCATCACTAAGTTAATTAGATTGCCTAAAATTTTCATTATTTCTAGGTATTACTTCAAACAACAAGCTGATAGCGCAATTTTAACCTATAGATTTTGTGGAAATTAGATTTAAGATCGGAAAATTCTGGTCTAAATCTATACCTAAACTTAGACCAAGAAGTATCAAAAGAACTTAGAATAAACAAATTGAAAATTAGGAATCGCTGAGCAAGCTTACACACTTTCGATCGTGCAGACTTTCTCTTAAAAGCCCTCAGTTTAGAATGTGGAGATCTAAGCGTGGAAATTAAAATCAATTTACCCGATTTTTTTAACTTAAAGCTGTTTAAAAAGCAAAGTAGTAAAAGAAAGCGACGGGGAACAGCGATCGTCGAGACTTCTGATGGCATCTTGGTGTCAGAGGAAAGAGGTGGGATGTTTTTTTTGCCTGGAAGCGAAACCGTCAATCATGAACCTCGGCGCGAAGCTTTAACGCGAGAATTGATCGCAAGTACAGGGCTGCAATCACAGTCGATCGAATACATCTTTCGGTATGTTGGCTACGAGGGCTTGACCGAAGAACACCATAAAGTCTATTTAGTTAAACCTCAAGGCGAGATCGAACTGGATGGCGATGAACTTCAGTTTTACACCCCAGACTGCGATCTGCCACTCTCCAAAGTCACACGCGAGATTATCGATAAATATTTTGATTTTAAAAAGAGCCTGATAATCCCAAAAAATCAGAGCAAAGGAAGCTAGGGTTATGGTTGTAAGACCATGCTCCACTCTTTACGCTTGTCATCCCAAAAAGGTGAGTCGGTATCGCCCACGACGTTAGGGCCCCAATAGGTGCGCGAACCATCAGTCGTAAACGCGAAAATAAGATCGCCTGCGCTAATTTTTACCTGTCGATCGGGCAAAGATAGCTGTAAGCCCTCAGTGCCACCTTCGCTTGGGGCAAAGTCCCAGTTTAACGGTTCAGTTTGGTTCCACGCCAGTTTAGAACCTTGCTTGGTCAGCAGTACGATCCGAATGGGTCGATCGGTACGATTTCCCACACGCAATGACCCCTGCCGCGCTCCAGGTATGACAGAGGGGCGCGGCAGGGAGTCTGGTAGTGGCGGCACGATGATAGGAGGGGATTCTGGAATCTCACGGATTGGGGGAGGGTTTAGTCTTTGCCACAGCCCTACACCGACAAGGGTTAGAATCACACCCAAGATCATTGGGTAAGCCTGCTTGGCATTGATGAACTGCATTTGATTAAACATGAACAAGGGGGCTGCATCTATTCTATTTGCTGTTTCTTTCCCCTGACCGATCATAGTAGTCGGGTTTGACAACCTGACGAGTGCGCCCGATCACAAGTGCATTAGCTGCAACATCTTCAGTCACGACCGATCCTGCGCCAACATTGACGTTTTGCCCGATCGAAATCGGTGCCACCAAGACGGAATTAGAGCCAACTTTAGTTCGATCGCCAATGATCGTCTGATGTTTATGCTTGCCGTCATAGTTCGCCGTGATTGTACCTGCGCCAATATTCACCTGACTCCCGATTGTGGCATCGCCCAGATAGCTTAAGTGGGAAGCATTAGTTCGATCGCCTAGGGTAGCTTTTTTGAGTTCGACAAAATTGCCAATCCGACATCGATCGCCCACGACGGCCTGTCCCCGAATATGCGCGTAAGGCCCAACCCGACAACTTGACCCAACTTGGCTATCTTCAATTACCGAAAATAGCACCTGACAATCTGCCCCGATCGAACTATTGGTAATCATGCTACCTGGCCCAATTCGGCAACCAGAACCAATTTTAGTGTCGCCGCGCAGGTGCGTTTGTGGTTCTAAGATCGCGTTGGGATCGATTTCTACCGTATCGTCGATTGTAATCGTGCTGGGCAAAATCATCGTTACGCCAGCTTTCATCCATTTTGCTCGCGTTCGGACTTGCAGCACCTCGTCGGCATGAGCCAGTTGAATTCGATCGTTGATCCCGAAACTCTCTTCGTAGTCATCAGCATCAACCGCAATCACCAGATCGAGATAATCAAAAATTTCTGTGAGGTAATATTCTTTCTGAGCGTTGTTATTTGTGAGTTTTGGCAGAGCTTCGGCAAGATCTTGCCAACGAAAGCAATATACTCCCGAACTGACGCGGCGATTTTGGCGTTGGGCTTCGTTACAGTCACGATGCTCGATAATCCCCTCAATTTCATCGTTCTGGTTGCAAAAAACGCGCCCGTAGCCCGTCGGATCGGGTAACTGTGCGGTCAATACAGTAGCAGCAGCTCTCCGTTGTTGGTGTACAGCCACTAAACTTTGCACCGTCTCAGGACGCAATAATGGTGTATCTCCAGTTAAAACCACCAAATCGCCCACAAAACCTTCTAAATGCGGCAACAACTGCTGAATCGCATGACCTGTCCCAAGTTGTTGGGCCTGTTCGACGAACTCAATGCTTCGATCTGTCCCCAACGACTCTCTTACCTGTGCGCCACCGTAACCGACTATTACTAGTTTTCGATCGGGGGTAACCACTGATGCTGTGTCTAATACCCTCTGGATCAGCGATCGAGATCCTAGTTGCTGCAATACCTTCGGCAAATCCGACTTCATCCTTGTGCCCTTACCCGCCGCCAAAACTACGATCGCTAACATTCACTCACCTCAATAATCCACTTGGCTTGCCGTCAAACATTTTAGCAATAGTGTCATCAATGGCATAATATGTGGACACCTTAGAACATTAAAATTCAGAGATTACTATGGCAGAGAAACAAGGATTTGGCTTTGGACTAGGCAAAATGAAAGAAGCCTTCCAAAAAGCCCAGCAGATCCAAGAAGGAGCCAAAAAGCTGCAAGAAGAACTGGATGAATTGCGAATCACTGGCGAATCTGGTGGTGGCTTAGTAAAAGTGACTCTTAGCGGTAATCAGGAACCTCACGGGGTCGAAATTGCGGCTGAAGCCCTAAATGAAGGATCGGAAATTCTTTCGGATTTGGTGCTTGCTGCTTTGAAAGATGCTTACAATCTATCAACCGCAACCATGCGCCAGCAGATGGAGGAACTCACTGGTGGTCTCGGTATCCCAGGCGATTTGGGCAAGTTCTAGTCGTCTACATAATCAGCATCAAGATTTTGGTGCTCGTGGCGGCGGGATGTGCGACGGTAGCGTTTAGTTAATAAGCGTGGCTCTTGCTGAGATTTCCCGCCGATCGAAGATTTTCGTTTTGTGTTGGCATCAGGATTAGAAATTACCTGTTGCTTTGCCGTGTAATCTAGGACTTCGCCGAGAAATTGGCAATAGTGGGGATAACGTTCCCAGTCGCCTCGCACCACGCAGCCCAATTCGTCTTGATGCAGACAGTCTTGAAACTGGCAGCCACTGGGATTTTTAGTAATGATCTGACGGGCTTCAGGAAAGCAGTGAATCAGGCTCATCGGGTCACAGACGATCGAAGGTTGTAAATATCCAGGTGTATCGGCAATCAGACCATGCGCGCCAAAATTAAATAACTCGACATGACGAGTCGTGTGGCGACCATGACCGAGTTTCTGCGATACTTCACTCACCCGCAAGTTAAGCTCTGGGACGAGAAGATTAATCAGGCTAGATTTACCCACACCAGATGGGCCAGAGATCGCAGTTACGCCCTGACTGAGATGGAGTTTGAGTAAATCCATCCCTGCGCCTGTCTCCATACTCATGATGATCGGTTCATAGCCCCATTGATTCAGTCGATCGATCCATGATTGGGCATATTCTGCGGTCACAAGGTCGCTTTTATTCAGGCATAAGCTGGCGGCCAGTCCACAAGACTCGACTTTGACTAGAAACCGACTGAGCTGCATTGGTTCAATTTCGGGATCGGTCAGAGCAAATACCAGCAGGACTCGATCGATATTTGCCACCATCGGTCGATCGAGTAAGTTCTGACGTGGTTCAATGCTAGAGATCGCCCCTCGTTGTCCTTGCCAATCTGGTTGTTCGATCGAAACTCGATCGCCAACGTAAACCTGTTGTCCAGTTTTTTTGAGTCTGGCTCTACGGATACATAGCAGATGCTCGCAATCACGATCTTGAGGTATAGACTCTCGATCCAACCTCACCCGATAGTAATTCGCTTGTACCGCCAAGACTGTTCCAGTTAAGGTTAACTCACTCACGCTTTTTGCACCATCAGCGCAAAGAAATGCTCGCGTGGCTCAATCTTTTGGATCTGATGTCCATCCACCACTAAGCTATTTGGCACCTGTTCGATCGGTTCACCCGCATCCAGTAGTACTTCCAACACTTCACCCGACCCAATTCTCTCGAGGTAAAGCTTAGCCCGCACAAAGCTGAGTGGGCAAGGCACGCCTCTCAAGTCGAGTGATTTTTGGGGATTTTCTGTCATATTTCACATAACTATCTGTTAAAGATGCCACCGAGGAAGCCTTCAATCCCGCCTTTACCTGCACCGCCTTTGAGTTTGTCGAGTAGCTTTTCCAACACCTCACGTTCTTCGCCACTTACTTTCGGAATATCGATCTTAATCGCGATCAGATGATCGCCACGCGCCACAGGATTGCCGAGCTTAGGAACACCTAGATTTTCTAAGGTCAGAACCGTATCGGGTTGAGTCCCAACGGGGATGGTCAGAGGTTTTTTGCCATCGACCGTATTAACCGTGATCTTGTCTCCCAGAATTGCTTGCAGGTAGCTGATTTTAATCTCTGTGAGGATATTAATACCATCACGCTCAAATTCTTGATCAGCTTGAACGAACAAGTAGACGTACAGATCGCCTGATGGGCCAGCTTTTTGTCCAGCATCGCCCTCACCTGTGACGCGCAGGCGTGTACCGCTATCGACCCCAGCAGGAATCGTGATTTTCAGCTTTTTCGTCACCTGATTTAGACCGTTGCCGCCACAGGTTTCACACTTCTCTTCGATCATCTGCCCTGTGCCGTTGCAGGTAGGACAAGCCGATACTTGGGTAAAACTACCAAATGGGGTACGTGTCGCCCGACGGACTTGACCACCACCACCGCAAGTCGTACAAGTACGCGGTTTAGTGCCTGGTTTTGCGCCCGAACCGCTACAGGTGTTACAAGTTTCGAGGTGGGCGATTTTAATTTGTTTCTCGCCACCAAACACGGCTTCCCGAAACTCTAGTTTCAGATCGAAGCGCAGATCGTCACCACGGGTCGGCCCAGTCCGCCGCCGTGCTTGTGGGTTGCCGCCGCCAGATCCAGCAAAGCCGCTAAAAAAGCTCTCGAAGATATCGGCAAACCCACCCATGTCTCCCATGTCAGGCATCCCCGCATTTCCACCCATGCCAGCTTCGCCAAATCGATCGTAGCGAGATCGCGATTCTGGTTCTGAGAGGGCTTCGTAGGCACGGTTGATTTCCTTAAATCGTTCGTCCGCACCGTCTTCTTTGTTAACGTCAGGATGGTACTTCCGCGCCAACCGTCTATACGCTCGCTTGATTTCCTCTTTATCTGATTCACGGGAAACTCCAAGGATTTCGTAGTAGTCACGCGCCATAGGGGATTACTCAGTCACTTAATAAATTCGTTGATACTTATCTTAATCTAACTCAGCATCTACCAATCTGGCTAAAGTCATTCTTTTGATTCTGCTAATTTGGCTAACAGGGCTTGCTGCATGATTTCGATCGGTGCAGGACGACCGATCCAAAATTCTAGAGCGATCGCGCCTTGATGCAATAGCATTTCTAATCCGTCGATCGACATTAACCCTCTAGCTGTTGCTAATTTCAGCAATTTTGTCGGTGCAGGTGTATAAATCAGGTCATAGACGATCGAATTCTGCGGCAATATTTGGATTTGCGCCTCGTTGATAGGTGTATGAGGATCGCTACCCATACCAATCGGTGTGGCATTAACCACTAAACCTGCCACTTCTAATAAGTTGTCAAGCGAATGCCAAGTATGGACACGCAGCGCATAGTTTTGTAACTGCGTCGCCATTTGACCGTGAAATTTCTTCATTTTTTTGGGGTCGCGCCCAACAACATGCACAACAGGGCAGCCAAGTTGTAAACACCCTGCAATTACCGCTCTTGCCGCGCCACCACTACCTAGAACTAGGGCAGGAGTTTTTTGCCAATCGCGGTCTAATTCGATCAAAGGTGCCAGAAAACCCGCAATATCAGTATTTGTCCCTACCCATTCTTCGCCCACCCGCTTGACGGTATTGACTGCGCCTACCGATCTCGCTGTGTCAGAAATCTGATCGAGGAATGGGATCACTTCTTGCTTATGCGGAATCGTGAGGTTAAAGCCTTTGATCGCGGAAATTGCCTTTAACCCGCTCACAGCAGTTGCCAGATCTTTGATATCCACAGGTAAAGGAATGTAGATGTAATCTAGCCCCATCGCTTCCAGAGCCGCATTGTGCATGGCAGGGGAAAGACTATGACTAACAGGTGAGCCAATAATTCCCAGAATTTTGGTTGTGCCAGAAATATGACTCACAATCGCTGCCCCCATCTCAATAGTCTAACTTTCCAGGCTTTTGATGTTCTCATTGATTAAGTTCGTGGCAGCTTTGGCAGTGACTGGTCTAGAGAAGTAAAATCCTTGTCCATTCTTACAGGCAAGAATTTTAAGCGTCTCCAGTTGGGCAGCGGTTTCGATCCCTTCGGCTATGACATCTTTGTCGAGCGTAATTGCCAACATTGTAATGGCATTGACTAAAACCCATTTCTCTTGTCTAACAAAAGATTGATCGATTTTTAAGCCATCAAATGGAAAATCGTAGAGGCGATTTAGCGACGAATAACCGCTACCAAAGTCGTCAATATAAAGCTGTGTGCCCAGATTTTTAAGTTGGCGGAGAATATCTAATCCAATATTTTGGTCGAGCATCACCGCACTCTCAGTAATTTCGATCTTTAATTTATGTGGTTCGATCGAAGTTTCTGCTAAGACTTGTTTGACATGTTTGACTAAACTGCTATCAATCAACTGTTTACCTGAGACATTAACGCTAAGTGACAAGCCGTGATCGGGAAATTGCTGAGTCCATACACTCAGTTGCCGACAAGCTTCACTAATTACCCATTTACCAATCTCTCCAATTATCCCTGTGGCCTCTGCTACAGGAATAAAATCTAGCGGTGATATCATGCCTCGTTGAGGATGATGCCATCGGATCAGCGTCTCAAAACAGTAGATCTTTTCACTGTCAAACTCAACTAACGGCTGATAATAAAGCTCAAATTCATTTTGTTTTACAGCTAATTTCAGATCTTCATATAGGTCATGTTCGGTGCTAAACAATTCACAAATTTCGCCTTGGAGCAAAGCATTTTGGGCTTGCAGCAGTTTTGCCTGCTCTTGTAAATGAATTTGAGACCGTCGTAATTTGATATGAGTGTCAACTCTGGCGAGGACTTCTGCCAGTTGGAAAGGCTTACTGATATAATCCACACCGCCCACCGAAAAGGCTTCCAGTTTATCCGCTACACTATCGAGCGCACTCATAAAGATCACTGGAATATCGCGAGTTTCAGGGCGGGCTTTGATCTGACTACATACCTCAAAGCCATTCATTTCTGGCATATTAATATCTAACAAGATCGCATCAGGTGGATCTGAGAATATGCGCTTCAGGGCGATTTGGGGGTTATTTGCTTGCCTAACTTTATATCCTTGCTTAAGCAGCATAATCGAGAGCATTTGCAAAGTCTCAGGTCTGTCATCAACAATGACAATGTAACCGCTCGAACTACTATCTTGGCGATCATTCACGCTTATCACCTCTAAGTAAACTTCTTCTATGTGAACCTACAGGGTTGGGACATTCCATCGTACTCGTATTTGACACTCCTCGCTCTAAAGAGACGAGGATTCTTTAATCAATGAAGTCACTTGCTCATGCAGGTTTAAACCAACAA
>ENA-ORBV01009015-ORBV01009015.1-microbial-mat-metagenome-genome-assembly--contig:-NODE-9015-length-16561-cov-4.953409_pt1 | contig 16561 bp, 12 predicted proteins | sample MGYA00237777_ERZ505514 | MGnify/ENA primary metagenome ERZ505514 (study PRJEB26160, sample SAMN06269048) | microbial mat metagenome | isolation source: Oligotrophic lake microbial mat | place... | reverse complement strand
GGTCACCAACGAAGAAGCCGTCGACATGGCCCGCCGTCTGGCCAAAGAAGAAGGCATCCTCTGCGGCATCTCATGCGGTGCAGCCGCAGCCGGTGCCATCCGCCTCGCGCACCTTCCAGAGCACAAGGGCAAAACGATCGTAGTAGTCCTTCCAGACGCGGGTGAACGCTACCTCACCAGTGTCCTCTTCGAAGGGCTGGTAGATTAATGCTGCGCCTCTTCGCCGCCGTCGTGCTTGCGGTCTTCTCAAGCCAATCGGCAACGATCATCCTGGTGCGCCATGCAGAGAAAGCGGGCCCGACAGGCGACGTCCCTCTCACCGAGGCTGGTCATAAGCGCGCCAACCTCTTGGCCAATATCCTGCGCGACACCAAGCTCACCGCCGTCTACACCAGCGAATTTCTGCGCACAAAGGAAACAGCAGCGCCAGTGCTGAAGTCCAAGGGCATAGAAGCAAAGATGATCGAAGCAGCCGACCTCGACGGTCTCGTCCACGTCCTAAAGGCCGCTACCCCCAGCGACACAATCCTGGTTGTAACGCATTCAGATCGTCTGCCGATGATTGCCGAAAAACTAGGTGTAAAAGTTGCCCCACTCAACGACACAGAATATTCGCGACTGGTCATCGTCAACACAGGAGTAGTGCCGTCCTCGCTATTGAGCCTGCGATACGGCGAGTAGTATGAAGCCAGAAATCATGAGCCCGGCGGGGCATTGGCCGCAACTCAAAGCCGCTATCGAAGCAGGTGCCGACAGTGTCTACTTCGGCCTCACCCACTTCTCCGCCAGAGCCAAAGTCGGCTTTACGCTCGAAGAACTCCCCGAAGCCATAGCCACCCTCCACAAGCGAGGCGTCAAAGGCTATGTCACCTTCAACACCCTGGTCTTCGACAAAGAACTAAGCGCCGCCGCCAAAACAATCGAAGCCATCGCACAAGCAGGTGCCGACGCGATCATCGTCCAGGATCTCGGCATCTGTTCGCTAGCCCGCCAGATCGCGCCAGACCTCGAAATTCACGGCAGCACCCAGATGAGTATCACAAACTCAGACGGCGTCCGCCTGGCCCAGCGACTGGGCGCAACTCGCGTAAACCTCGCCCGCGAACTCTCGCTGGAAGAGATTGCCAAGATCCGTAGCGAGACAGATTGTGAACTGGAGATCTTCGTCCACGGTGCCCTCTGCGTAGCCTATTCCGGCCAATGCTTCAGCTCAGAAGCATGGGGTGGCCGCAGTGCCAACAGAGGCCAATGCGCCCAAGCCTGCCGCCTACCATATGAACTCGTCGTCGACGATCTCATCGAGCCCCTCAAAGACGCAAGATACCTCTTAAGCCCCGGCGATCTTTACACCCTGGAGTGGATCCCCAAGCTGATCCCCTTGGGCATCTCCTCGCTAAAGATTGAAGGCCGCTACAAAGACGCCGAATACGTAGCTCTAACCACCGCCGCTTACCGCAAAGCCGTCGACGGAGCCTACGCCGTCACCGCCCAAGACCGCATCCACCTGGAACAGGTCTACTCCCGCGGACTCGGCCCATTCTTCCTCAGCGGCACCAATCATCAAAAGGCAGTAGTCGGTCGCGGGCCAAGACATCGTGGAGTCTGGATGGGTCGCGTCACAGAAATCCGCCCCGAAGCGATCCGCGTAGAGGTCGGTCCCAACCACGCCGTCTCCCCACTCAAGCCAGGCGACGGCGTGGTCTTCGATGCCGCAGACTGGCGTAGCCCCCAGGATAAAGAAGAAGGCGGTCGCCTCTACACAGTCCGTGAAGTAACTAAGAGGCTAGTGGAGCTTGGCTTCGCCAACCAGGCCCTCGATATCAAACGCATCCGCGCAGGAGACCTCCTCTGGCGCTCCAGCGACCCCGAGACCGACAAGCTAGCCAAGAAGTTTACCGAGGCCACCCAACCTGTCTATCGCCGTCCCGTCTCTGTGAAAGTAGCCGCCAGTGTCGGCAAACCCTTGAGTATGGAATGGACCCGAGGCAAGGCTATCGTAGTCGTTGAGTCCTCAAGCCATCTTGGCCCCGCTCAACAACAAGGCCTAACCGAAGAGGCGCTACGATCTCAACTCAGCCGCCTAGGCAACACTGCCTACGACTTGGAAACCCTGGAAGCAAACATCGAAGGCAACCCCTTCGTCCCCGTCTCACTCCTCAATCAACTCCGCCGCGAAGCTGTAGAAAAACTAGACGCTCTTGCCGCCACCAGCAAGGCAAAACAAACTACCCACTGGCAACGCGAAGCCTCAGCCGTCCCCAAGGTGGAGCCAACAGAACCACAACTCCACGTCCTCGTAAGAGCGGCAAGCCAACTGGACGCCGCCATCGCCGCTCGCCCCGCGAGCATCACCCTCGACTATCTCGATCTTTACGGTCTCTGGCCCTCGCTGGAAAAACTAAAAGCCAGCGGCATCCCGGCCAGGGTAGCAAGCCCCAGAGTTTTGAAGCCAGGCGAAGACAAAATCGCCGACTTCTTAGCGAAGCTAAACTGCGGCCTCCTCATCCGCTCCGCCGGCCTGCTAGATCGCCTTAAGCACCTACCCAACCTAACGGGAGACTTTAGCCTCAACGCCGCCAACGCCGTAACCGGGAAAATCCTGCTAGCGATGGGCCTTGATCGACTAACGCCAACCCACGACCTAAACGCCCGTCAAATCGAAGCGCTGGCAATCGAAAGCGGAGCAGCTCAAATAGAAGTAGTAGCCTTCCAGCACCTGCCCGTCTTCCACACCGAGCACTGCATCTTCTGCCGCTTCATGTCCACAGGCACATCGTATCTCGACTGCGGCCGCCCCTGCGAAAAGCACGAAATCTCCCTACAAGACGAGCAAGGCCGCCGCCATCCTGTATTAGCCGACATAGGCTGCCGCAACACAGTCTTCGGATCCGAAGCCCAACACTCAGCAACCCATCTGGAATCCTGGCTCAGAGCCGGAATTCGTCATTTCAGAATCGAATTCGTCCACGAGACCGCTGAGCAAGTAGCAGAAATCTGCACCATCTTTACAGAAGTCCTAAGCTCAAAGAAAAGACCCTCCGAACTCCAGCGGCTCCTAAGCCACTGCGTCCCAGAGGGTCTTACCGAAGGCAGCCTTTATGTGCCAAAGGCCGAGCCGATCTTCAAGATCCTTTAGTCGAGCAATCCCAAATCTTGGAATAGTTTTGTTTCGCGCTCGCATTAGTCCCTCTTTCGTGGACATTAAGACTCACAACAGAACGCAAAGTGAATGAGGAATTGAATATGGACACATCGATCCGTGAGGTGACGATGTTGGAAGTATTAGGATTCAATGCGCAAGAGGTCAAAGGCTCAGAGCCCATTTCTTCGTGCATGAAGTTTGTCGATCTGCTTCGGGCCCCAGGAATCAGACTCACCGATTCACCTTAGCGCCTCATCTAATCAGGCATCGAGGGGAAAGCCCCGCCCGATTCCGTGCCGATTTAGACATCATACGGGTTTTGGGTAGCGGGTCAGTTTGAAATTGAGGCGGGCTAGTTCGGGGCTGCTCGTGCTGAGAGATCGAGGGGGCCATCAATCATTTCGGGGTGCCAGAAGAAATGAATCGCTACACCATATTTGCGTGACAACGTATGTAGCATTCTCTTCCCAACGTGATCAGGGAATACATAAGTCTCGTATTCGCCGTCCTTCGCTAGAGTAACTTTAGAGTCGGGGCCTATCGAAACCCCGACCGCGCATCTTTTCAAGACTTGTAGGACTACTAAGCGATTCACAGCGTCAGGCACAGGCCAATTCAGCCTTTTCGGCCTGGTAGAAGCAGACGCTACGATAGGGCTTTAGCTGTTCGATTTCGTAGCTCGCGACGCAGGAATATCTATACTGCGACCCGCTGGCCTCGCCAAGCATTTCTTTCCACACGTCCGCGGGAGCTGGCGCTAGCAGCCTCTTGATGTCGCCGTTGACCCTTAGATGATCTTCGATTGTGGCTTCTAGGCCGATCTCGAAATTAGCCTGCGCTGCCTGGACGGAATCCCCTTGGGCTGAATAGTCAATTTCAAGCCCTTGGGCAAACCAATATTCACCATCAGGAACGATCAAGACTTTGATCGCACCAAGCCCCACGACGTGATTTCCATCCTCAAGATCTACATGATGGGCAACCGCTCCATCCTTGTGCGTCGCTGAGAAGACCTTCGCATTGTTGTCAGACATAGAACTTCCTCCTTGAAAAGCTGAGCCTCTTAACGGGCCCTTGTGTTTAAGAATATTATTGATAACGGATAATCTTGAGCTAGCGGCCCCAGCGAGCGTTGCTCGCCTTCACTGCAATCTCTTTTCGGCGCTCGGGGCTCAAAGCATTAGCCCGACTTGGGCCACCCTTAAGCCCCCAGTACGTCCTGGGGCTGTGGAGACTTCGCCACGCCGACGCTTTGAGCTTGAGCCAGTTGCTTCTTGGACGATCCGAAATGCGTTGGTGTTGATATCCATAAATATGCTTCTTCTCTACTATAGGAGACGTTGACCCGCTAGAAAAGTTTATTTTTGTTTCGCTTTATCCACAAGGTTAAAAAAGTTTTCCACACCGTCTCCGTGGTTCATCCGCTAAACGATATTCTTCTCGTAAGGGCGTCAGCCTGATGCGTCCCAGCGCATCTCTCAAATTTGCTCAGCAATTCCAGACTTTTTGTTCTCGCGAACTCCGAAACTGATGAATCCGCAAACAGTTACATCGAGTCTAACCTCCCAGGATAGCGTTTAGAATCAATAGCTTACCGATGGACCCCAACATCCCTTCAAAGGTCAAGAGTTTTCAGAATTGTGATGGGGACGCATCCACCTGCACCCAAGCCTTCCACCCCGCCAACATTGCATTTGCAGAAAAAACAAGCCTAAAGCCCCGCTGTTCCACACAGGCGCTAACCATCGATTCAAAATTTCTGGTCGACCAAGCAGTCATAGCTGCTAACCAAAACCGAGGACAAGCAACAATCAGCTTTGTCAGCCAGTGCCGGCCGAAGGTGAAGCCGTTGGCCAATTGTGACCACTTCGAAGACCTGCGCAGAACCTGAAAGTGATTTCAGAACAAGATACATCAAATATGTTGCATCTTTGGTAGCATAAATTCTCGAAGGCGCGCGAGTTTAAAAGGTGGCTGCAAGTCCAGGGCTGCTCCTTCGCGTCGGGCAAGGGTGGGCATCTTAAGGTCTATCTCGGTAAGCGAATGTCGATTTTGCCGATGCATGGCGCGAGCAAGGAACTCACAACTGGTTTAGTTCAGGCAATCAAAAAAGATCTGAGATTGGGCTAGGGCAACGTTATGACCTATTTTGCAACATTTGAAAATGACGAAGGAACAGTATTGGTACGCTTTCCGGATCTTCCGGGGGCGATAACCTATGGCGTGAGCGAGGCCGATGCCAAGGCAAGAGCACGAGATGCGCTAGCAACGGCGCTCGAAATGTACGTGGAGTCTCGTAAACCTTTGCCCGTGGTGAACTTCACATCCGGCCATCCGATTACGTTGCGGGGCCTTGAATCGGCAAAAATCTTGCTTCACGAAGCGATGCGCGAAAAGCGGGTAACCAAAGCGATGCTAACAAAACGTTTGGGAGTCCATCCGCCCCAAGTGGACCGGCTTCTCGATTTCAGGCACGCCTCGCGCCTCGATGCCGTTGAGGATGCGCTGGCAGCCGTCGGTAAAAAGCTTATAGTGAACATTGAAGCTGCCTGACGCGTTTTGAAAACAGGTCCTTCACCTTCCCTTGGCTTTCCCTCGGATACGCTGGGCGAATCGAATCATATTGACAGATCTTGAATATCAACCTGCCTCGTTCCATGCCGACCTTCAACAACTTTTATTTCAAGAGTTTGATTCTGAGGCGAATTTGAAGGCCGGCGCCGGGCCAGCCATAACCTGAATCTATTCGATGCTAAAAGAAAACAGCGCGTGCCCACAGGCAATAGCAATATGCTGCTTGCCGTCTGCCGCCACATAACTAATCGGATTGGCAAAAGCCCGCCCACCCATCGGGTAGCGCCACAACAGCTTACCTGTCGTGTCATCCAGCGCAATCATGTCGCCATCGGCAGTAGCCGAAAACACCAGCCCTCCAGCCGTTGACAACACACCAGACCATGAAGGCGAGCTCATCGGATACTCCCACTTCGACTTGCCAGTCTTCGGCTCAATCGCCTTGATCGCGCCCGTAGCTTCCTCACCCGGCTTCGACACAAAGCGTCCCGCCAGATACCAGCTACCTTCCTTGTAGGTATCGTCACCGGTATAGAACACCCCACCCTCGTCACGAGTCATGACGTAATGCAGCTTCGTCGAGGGGCTGTAAGAAGGAGCCTGAAAGTTTGTCGCCCCAGGAGAATTCGGATACACCGTCGTCCCATTCGCAGTCGGGAACGTATTTGGCAAACGAGTCGGCCGGCCCTTCCCGTCCAGCTCCGGCTGCGCCCAGTTCTGCCGCACATACTGCTTACCGAGCAAGTACTCACCAGTAGTCCGGTCGAGCACATAGTAGAAAGCATTGCGATTGGCAAACAGCACCAGCTTGCGCATCTTGCCATTCCACATCTCATCGACAAGCACCGGCACTTGTGCCGAATCCCAGTCGTGAACGTCATGAGGGGTGAACTGGAAGTACCACTTCATTTTGCCGCTATCGGCATCAATGGCCAACAACGAATTGGAATATAAATTGTCGCCTGCTCGCTTATCGTCCTTCCAGTCCGGGCCCGGGTTGCCGGTGCCCCAATAAATCGTGTTGAGATCCGGGTCATAGCTGCCGGTCATCCATGTCGTCGCAGAGCCATATTTGTAGCTATCGCCAAGCCAGGTCTCAGTCGCCTTATCGCCTTCCGAAGGCACGGTCCACAGCCGCCAGGCTTCCTTACCGGTCTTGGCTTCATAAGCCGCAAGGTAGCCCTTGACTCCAAACTCACCACCCGCGCTACCGATGATCACCTTGTCTTTGACGATTAAAGGAGCCACCGTGCTCGAATAACCTTTCTTGTAATCGGCAACCACAACATCCCAAACAACATTGCCCGTCGACGCATCCAGCGCGACCAGATGCGCATCGAGAGTACCGATGAAAATCAGGTCCCCAAGGATCGCGACACCGCGATTCACCTTGCCGCAACAAAACGGAACATTATCCGGCAGCACGCGCTTGTAGCGCCACAACACCTTGCCACTTCGGCTTTCAATCGCAGTCACATCGCTTGGCGGCTCTGAAATAAACAGTACGCCATCACGGGCAATCGGACTCGTTTCAAACTTATCGGTCTTGTCGATCTGCATCGTCCACGCCGGCTTCAGCCTGGCAACATTAGCCTTGTTAATCTGCTTCAGCGCGGAATGGCGATGCCCCTGCTGGTTGCCTTGAAAATGGAGCCAGTCACCAGGGGCCTGAGCGCAGAGCAGGCTGGCCGTCAAAAGAAGAAGATACTTCACATTGCACCTCGGAGCGAGAACAGATAAGCAATCAAGTCGGTCATTTCGTCTGAGGTAAAAACCTTTTCGTAATTGGGCATTGATGATTTCGTGATGTCGCGATCAATCTTGGTAGCGTCCGCTTTAGCCACCGTCTGCATCTTGCCCTTGCCGTCGCGCAGGCTGATGTAGAAGTTGTCTTCGTTGAGACGGATGCCATTCAACTTGGCACCAGACTTCAGCGTCATATGCACCATCGTCCAGCCACCCACAATCGAAGCGCTTGGGTCAACAATCGAAGTGCGCAAATTCGATGGGCTGCGCATGGCCCCAATCTGTGTCAGGTCCGGGCCCATCCGGCCGCCAGCTCCTTGCACCATGTGGCAACCCGCACAACCGCCTTTGCCCGCATAGAGTGCCTTACCATTGGCCGCATTTCCAGCGATACTGGCCGGCGCAGTGCGTCCCAACGTGCGGACGTAGCCAGCCACCTGCAGCATCTCCTCATCGCTCATTCCAAGTGCCGGAGGCATATCCGACCCAGGGATCCCGTTCCGGATGATGTTAACCAGTGACGAGTCGGTCGGTGCGTGAACAAGGTTCGGCGTGACCAGATTGGCCGCCATGCCGTCGTCGCCTTTGCCATGGCAAAAAGCGCAGTGAAATTGATAGAGCGTGTGACCGGCGCGAATACTTGCTTCGTCGCTAGGTGCCTTCACTTGGGCAGACACGGCCACAGCGATCCATAAACTGAGAATAGTAAATCGCATGTTTTGAAATCCTATCGTATATTGTCTATCTAATGTTGGTTGAGTCTCGCCACTGGCGATACCACTTGGGGTGATGAAAGCGGGCCCATTCCGGTACAACCCAGCCCCGCAGCATCGCCCTCATGGAATGCGGCACCGCTGCCGTTCCCATGTAAATGTGAACAATAATCCCGCTAATCGATCCAATCGCAGCCAGCGGATGCATCACAATCGCAACTAACCGCAAACTCCTTGGCATCCATTCCGGAAACCACATCACGATGCCGCTGGCAAAAAGCAACAGCGCCGTCACCACTTGGCTCCAGAACAACATCTTCTGCCCCGCATTGAAGCGGCCAGACTCTGGCAACGCCCCATGCTGATGCGTGATGTACTTGTCCATCTTGGTTAGCCAGATTTTGTCGTCGCTATCAAGCCCCATCGTCTTCGCCCAGCGAGCAAACATCCAGCCAATCATTGCCGAAAAAAGCACACCAGACCACGGGTGCGTCCCACGAATTACAAAGCCGCCACCAAACACCGCGGCAAGCCAGTAAAGCTTTGGTGTCCAAATCGCGAGGCCAGTCAGCGTCGCGTAGAGAAAGCTCAGCGCCGACATCCAGTGCATCACCCGTTCGTAAGCGTCAAAGCGCGGGATGCGAATCTCACTCTTCGTCATGACCATGCACCTCCGGGTCTTGCGGGCCATAAATCACGAAGTGGAAGAAAGCGCCCAGAATAGTGCCCACAAAAGCCAGCGTCCCAATCACCTTCAGCGGACCCTTCCACAATTGCACCGTCCAGGGGATCACAGGGTCCCTCGGCAAGCCATAGCTCTCGGGCTGCTTCACATCGTTCAAGACATAAATGACATTCGTGCCGCCAACCCCCTGCGGGTTGTAAACACCAGCGTCCGGGAATCCATCCGCTTTCAATTCGCGAGTTCGAATATCAGCCACGCGGATCATCTCGTCCCGCTCGCCAAAGGTCAAACAATTGGTCGGGCAGGTCTTGATGCACGCAGGTTCAAGACCCACAGCCGTGCGGTCCGAACACAACGTGCACTTATAAACTTTCTTCGTAGTCGGGCTTAACTTCGGCACATCGAATGGGCAACCCGTAATGCAATAGCCGCAACCGATGCAGTTGTCATGAACAAAATCAACTGTGCCATTGGCAAGTTGCACAATCGCCCCAGGTGCAGGGCAAGCTGCAATGCAACCGGCATCGGCGCAATGCATGCACTGGTACTTCGACATCAGCCACGAAGTCCCGCCGTTCTTTTCCACCTCGTTGAACTTGATGAGGTTCCAGAAGTTAGGAGCAAGATCCGGCATCGTCTGATAGCTGCCATCAAAGGTGCCCAGCGTGTATTCCTGGTCGTTCCATTCCTGGCAGGCGACTTCGCAGGCCTTGCATCCGATGCAGAGAGTTGTATCGATGAGTTTGGCGACGAGCATCAGATTTTCTCCAGACTCACGAGAAAGCCCTTGTACTCGGGAGTACCCGAATTGGGATCATAAGCGCTCGGGGTGAGGTTGTTGATGAGGGGGCCGGTAATCTTGCCGACAAAACCCCAGTGGATGGGCAGGCCGACATGATACGTCTTCTCGCCATTGACTAGGAGTGTGCGCAATCGTTTGGTCACCAGAGCGGGGCCTTCGATACTCCCGCGTGCCGATGAGACTCTCACGCGATCCCCGCTGGCAATGCCCTTCGACGCCGCAAGTTCTGCTGGCAGCTCAACAAAGAAATTCGACTGCAGCTGAGAGCTGGAGTTCGTATGCTTCGTCCAATAGTGGAAGTGTTCGGTCAGCCGATAAGTGATCGCCACGTAGGGGAAATCCTTCGCTTTGCCAAACGCCACGGGCTCACTCGAATACGTCTTCAGCATCGGATTGGCGCTAGCCTCCGGATGCAGCGCATTGAGCACAGGAGACTCTGCCGGCTCATAGTGTTCCGGGAACGGCCCCTCAACAAGCTCAGGAGCAAAAAGCCGCGCCACGCCCTCAGGCAGCATGATAAACGCCGGCAGCGAACCGGGCTCAGCATCGGCCTTGTAATCGGGCACATCGCCGCGCCAACGCTCGCCATCCCACTGCAGCGGTGCACGAGTCTTATCCCAGGGCTGGCCATTCTCATCCGCCGAAGCCCGGTTGTACAGGATGCGCCGATTCGCCGGCCAACTCCAGGACCATTGCGGATAAAGTCCAAGCCCTGTTGGATCCACCTGTCCCCGGCGCGCCATCATATTGCCCGCCTCAGTCCACGAGCCACTGTAAACCCAATTTCCACAAGCAGTCGAGCCGTCGTCCTTAAGCTCCCCAAAGCCATTCAGTTGCTTCAGAGTCTTCAGGTCGACACCATTCACTTCGCGAGCGATTTCACTCAACAACGGCATAGCTGGCTTCGCATAATCCCAACTCATGTTCATCAACGGAGCCGGGTTTGCCCCGCCATCTTTCTCATAAAGCCCCCGAATCTCAAGAAAGAGCTTCGCGATAATTTCCTGATCCCGCATTGCTTCACCAGGAGGATCCGTCGCCGCTTCTTTCCACTGCAACCAGCGGGACGAATTCACAAACGCTCCGTCTTTTTCAGCGAAGTTGGCAGCGGGCAGCAAGAATACTTCAGTCGAGATCCCGGCCTCATCAAGGGCCAGCGGGTAGTCCTTCGCCGCCAGCGTCTTGGCCTTCCAGAATGCCGCCGTCTCGGTCTCAAAGTTCTCGGCGACAATCAGCCATTTCAACTTTGAAAGTGCAGTCAGCATCTTCTTCGTATTGGGTCCGTTTGCTACCGGGTTCATCCCAAAGCTGATGAGACCCTCAAGCTTGCCATGGAACATATCGTCAAAGAAAGCGCCCCACGAATGGTCACCTGTCTCATCGATCTTCGGCAGCCAGTCATAGCCGTATTGATTCGCCTCAGTCGCCTTCTTGCCGTAATAGGCCTTAAGCAGACTCTTGAAAAACTTCGGCGTGTTGCCCCAGTAGTTCAGGCTCTTGGCCTGCAAGGGCTTCGGAGTATTCGCCTTGAGGTACTCCTCGATCGTCGCCAGATTGGCACGAGGAATCTTGAGATACCCGGGCAACATATTCCAGGCGCCCATATCGGTAGAACCCTGAATATTCGCGTGCCCGCGCTGCGCGTTAACGCCGCCACCAGGCATACCAATATTGCCCATCAACAACTGCACCATCGCCGCCGCATGAATCAACTGCACCGCAAAAGAATGGTGTGTCCAACCGAGCGCATAAAGCACCGTCCCAGACTTGTCCTCGGCTGCCGCAACCGTAATCAAATCGGCCGCCTTTAAAAACTCTTCCTTCGTGCAGCCACAAATCTCGGCCACCTTCTCGGGCGTGTAGCGCGAGTAGTGCTTCTTCATCAACTGAAAGACACAGCGCGGATGCTCGAGCTTCGGATCGGTCTTGGCATTGCCACTCCCGTCCAGCTCATACTGCCACGTGGTCTTGTCGTACTTGTCACCCTGCCAGCCGGAAAAGTGGCCGTTCTCAAAGCCAAAGCCCTCGGTGATCAAAAAGCTCGCATTGGTATGCTGCTCGACATACTTGCGCTGATACTTGCCCGTCGAGACGGCATAGTGAATCAACCCGCCCAGGAAGGCAATATCGGTGCCCGAGCGAATCGGCACATAGCAATCGGATACAGCCGCAGTGCGAGTGAATCGCGGGTCAATACAAATGATTTTTGCCTTGCGAAGCCGCTTGGCTTCCATCACAAAACGGAAGCCTACTGGATGATTCTCAGCCGGGTTCCCACCCATCACCAGCACGACGTCGGCATTAGCGACATCGGTCCAGCCATTGGTCATTGCTCCTCGTCCGAATGTGGCGGCCAAACTGGTCACCGTGGGGCCGTGTCAAAGCCGGCTTTGGTTCTCGTAGGCGAGTAACCCAAGACTGAAGCGGAACTTGCTCAGCAGGTAGTTAATCTCGTTTGTGTCTGTACAGCCGCCGATCATGGCGATATTGCCAAGCCGGTTTACAGTGCGGCCCTTCTCGTCCTTCTCAACAAAGCCCTTGTCGCGAGAAGTCTTGATCCGCGACGCCATCATCGGAATCGCCTCTTCCCAGGTCAGGTCGGTCCATTCCTTAGCCCCAGCCGCACGATGACGCACCTTCGTCAGTCGTCGATCACTCTGAACGAACTCTTCGAGCGAAGCACCCTTGGGGCAAAGTGTCCCGCGATTGACCGGGCTGTCCGGGTCGCCTTCGATGTGGACGATATGCGGTTTGACATTGTGGGCCTTGTCGCCAATCGTATGAATGGTGACGCTGCAACCCACTGCACAATATGGGCATATCGAATTCGTCTTCGTTGTATGAGCTGTCTTTAGTGCGGGGATGTGCGCACCGTTTGAGATCTCACCGTTTGGGGCGGCCAGACCTGTAGCGGTAGTCGCCGTTGTCGCGGCAGACCGAGTAATGAAGTCCCGTCGAGAAGAGCGCTTAGGCATGTGACCCTTGCATTTCATCACAGTTTTTGCCCCTTGAGTTAAGGTTTATCCACAATTTCAAAGGAACTAGCCAAATGGTGCTCTCGCCTCAGGTGGAAAACGGATCGGCAATAAAGCCCTTTCTCTACTCCGCCGATAAATTGTCTGTCCTCATGCGAATCATCCTGCTCATGTTTATGGTCGCTGCCGCCCACGCGGCTACGACCCAGCTAAAGCTGGATGCCTTCAGCTTTGCCCCAGCAGGCATGAAATTTGCCATACAAATCAAGATGATGGGCAAGGATGTGGTAGTCAGCCCAAAGTCCGTCTAGATCACGAATATCAAAACGACAAGTCTGAATTTTGTGACCACTCCTTCCGGCAAAATCACTGGTGATGCAGACGAAGGCTTCACGCTCCTCGGCGACGGCAGCAACTTTCTCTTCACTATTGACCTACTCACCCTGATCATGGGGGGGGGCTCCGGATTCCCGCCTTTGCTACATCTGGATTTTCTGGGGCATCCACTCCTACAAGAACGACAAACTCATCGGAAGTCCCAGAGCCTTCCATCTTCAGGCTTTTGCTGCTGCCTTTGGCAGCCATCATTCTGCGCCGACGCTAAGCGGAAATTTCCATCAAATATTCAATAGATCTGGGGATATAGGACGCAAATTTTGGGTGTGCCTTGGGCTGTCCTTTAGGCAAAGCGGCAATGCGCTCACGATAGGGCTTCAATTTCGCTCCTCCCACTTCGGTTAACGAGTTGAATGCGGCTATAGCGATGTAATGGTCGCCTTTAGTCGCATCAGCATCATTGAGCAGTACTTCCATCGCTGGCTTCAAGTCCGTGGCTTCGCCGAAGCGAGCGAGCGCTTCGGCAGCGAGAATCCTGACATTCGGCGCACCATCCTTAAGGCTGGCGCGCAACGCATCTGCACAAATTCTAACGGCAGCCCTGCCTTGTCTCAAAACTCCAATAGCGCTCCAATAGCGAACTGCGCTGTCCTCATCCCCTAAATAGGTTCGAAAGATTTCGGGCTGCGTCATCGTTGGCCCAGTAGCCAGTTCTGCAGCGTTGATCACTCGATTCGCAGAGTAACGGTTTCCGTCTTGCGCCATTGTGTATGGTGCGTCACCCTTTGATCGGGAGTGAATCTCGTGCTCGGGCAGGAATCCTACGTCACGGATACGAGCTGCCATTGAGGTCTGTGCGACACGCATACGGGTCATCTCGGACTTCTGCTGAGCTGTTGGCCGGAGAGCCAAATTGTTGATTTCGTCCGGGTCCGACTGCAAATCATAAAATTCTTCTGCCGGCTTGGTCTTCCAGAAGCGGCTCTGAACCTCATTCGTCTTGCCCGCATCAAAGGCTGCTTTCCAGCTTCTGGTTGTCGGCATTTCAAACATGTAATCCAGATGTTGCCCATAGATGCGGTGGGGCATGTAGTTTCTGATGTACACATAGCGCTGCGTCCGGACGCTTCGAACCATATCAATCCGTTCGTCCATACGCCCGCGGAACCCGAAGACAAAATCCTGCTCCGGCGCTATGTCTGCGCCTAGAAACGCATGACCCTGATGATATTCCGGCTTCTTGATGCCGGCCAGGCTGAGTGCCGTTGGAGCTAAATCGACGAAACTCACCAGGCGATCGGACCATTCGCCCTGCTTGTAATCCTTCGGCGCCAGGTGCTTGAACTGTTCTGGAATGTGAACCATCATCGGAACTTGCAGTCCAGAGTTGTAAGGCCATCGCTTCGAGCGCGGCATCCCCGCGCCATGGTCAGAGTAGAAGAAGACGATGGTTGAATCCTTGAGACCATCGGCCTCAAGCTCTCCAAGAGTCTTCTTCACCATGTCGTCCATCGTCGAGATGTTGTCGTAATATTGCGCCCAGTCGCGGCGAACGATCTCGTTGTCCGGCATGTAGGCTGGCACGTGCACTTCACGCGGGTCGTGCTTGAGTTTATGGCCTGGGGTTCGGATCTGGCTCTCGTGGGTGATGAGGAAGTTGAAGACGCTGAAGAAGGGTTGTTTGGGGTCGCGGTTGCGCCAGTGTGCCTTGTTCGAGCTATCGTCCCAGACCTTGCCCGTATGAATCAGGTTGTAGTCTTCCTTCGAATTGTTGGAAGTGTAGTAGCCTGCCTCACGCAAGATTTGCGGGAACATCTTCTGCCCGGTTGCCAGCTTGGTCTCGCTGCGCATATGCTCAGCGCCAGTCGAAGGCGGATACATGCCGCTGATGATCGTGGTTCGTGCCGGGGCACAGACTGGCGCGCAAGACCAGGCATGTCGATAACGCAGGCTCCGCTCTGCAAGCGCGTCAAGGGCCGGAGACTTGGCGTACTTGTCGCCGTAGCAGCCCAGGTTTGGGCTCATGTCTTCACAGGTCACCCAAAGGATGTTCGGTTGCTTGGTTTGAAGCAGTGGTGCTGCGCTTGTTGCCAGGAATTCGCGACGATTCATTATGCCTTCTCCACCCGGTTTGCACCGGCTTGAACTACAAATTTGGCGCGAGTCTCAATCGGTGACCCAGGGCTTGTGACAGTAGGAACGATCCGGTACTCACTTTTGAACTCTTTACTATCAACCGAGCATGAGACATAGCCCCGCTTGGCCAAGAAATAATGCAGATGCGGGTTCTCCCGCTTGAAGTTCGCCTCGGCAAACGGCAGGTCGATCCCGTCACCACCTGAGGTGATTGAGGTCCCTACAAACTCAACTCCCACGTTCGCGTTCGAGTTGGTCTTGATGTCGCTTACCCAGTTGGAATGGATGTCGCCAGTGATAATTACGGGGTTCTTCGGCTTCGCTTGATCGAAAAACTGGATGAGCCTCTGGCGAGGAACCTCATAGCCACTCCACTGGTCCATAGCGTATTCGGCACCCTCACCTGGCTTTGCGTCGACTTTTGCGAACATCACCTGGTTGGCGAGGATGTTCCAGGTCTGAGGTGCAGCCTTCATGCCTGCCATCAACCACTTCTCCTGAGCATCGCCGAGCATAGTCTGCTCAGCGCTAAGCGCCGCTTCACACTGGGGCTTGCGGCCGTCTCCGCAGGGTTGATCGCTACGGTACTGCCGTGTGTCGAGGACATGGAAGCGTGCCAGCTTGCCGTAGTCGAGACTGCGATAGAGATCGAGGCTCGTGCCTCGCGGTAAGGATGACTTCCTCAACGGCATGTGCTCGTAATAGGCCTGATAGGCATTGGCGCGGCGTTCGAGGAACTGGTCTCGCGGTGCGCCGCGCTCTTCCTTGTCGTTCGCGTAGTTGTTGTCGACCTCGTGGTCGTCCCAGGTCACGATGAAGGGAAAGACCTCGTGAATACGGCGAAGGTCTTTGTCGCTGCGGTAGAGGGCATAGCGGTTGCGGTAGTCGGTGAGAGTCTGAATCTCGGGCGAGTCATGCTTGCGTGGGCGGTTGGCTGATGGGCCACCTTCATAGATGTAGTCACCCAGATGGACAACCAGATGCAGGTCTTCCTTGGCCATGTGTTCGTAGGCGGTGAAGTAGCCCTGCTCATAGTTCTGACAACTGGCGAAGGCGAATCGGAGGGGATCCTGACTGTTGGGTGCCGGCGCGGTGCGAGTGCGGCCAATGCGGGATTCGACTCCGCCACAACGGAACTGGTACCAATACCAGCGGGCTGGCTTGAGCCCTCTGACGTCTGCGTGAACCGTATGAGCGAATTGAGGTGTCGCGACTTCCTTGCCTCGCTTGACGATTTTCTTTAGCCCTTCGTCTTCGGCAATGATCCACTCGACATCAAGACTCTCCGTGAGTTGCGGGGATGTGAGGCGAGTCCAGATGACGATGCCGTCGGGGAGAGGATCGCCCGATGCGATTCCCTGTGTAAAAGGGTCGGTGCGGAAGCGAGGAGCGCCCAGGAGTGGAGCGGCGAGGCTCGCAAGAAATCGACGGCGAATCATAGAGTCATTATCC
>ENA-ORBV01009013-ORBV01009013.1-microbial-mat-metagenome-genome-assembly--contig:-NODE-9013-length-16561-cov-5.657911_pt1 | contig 16561 bp, 13 predicted proteins | sample MGYA00237777_ERZ505514 | MGnify/ENA primary metagenome ERZ505514 (study PRJEB26160, sample SAMN06269048) | microbial mat metagenome | isolation source: Oligotrophic lake microbial mat | place... | reverse complement strand
CCGAGATCTACACCTCTCTATTCGTCGGCAGCGTCAGATGTGTATAAGAGACAGGTTGTACGAACGGAAGATCGATGCGGCTGCGGGCAGAAGCCCGACCTGCCCATCCTGATTCGCGACCTGATTCGGTCGCAGACCCAAGGGCGGAGTGGTCCCGACATTGAAGGGGATGGGCGCGCTCTCCAGCGGCACCAGCAGCGTGGCCCGCCGGGTCAGAATCCAGTTCGATGCGAAGCGATTCGGATTTCGATCTTCGGGCGGCGTGCCCAGAGCATCGGCGGCCCCGAGGATCGTGGCCCCGTCGGCGTTCAGGTCATCGATACGAGGGTCAACGTAGGGGACGCCGGCATCCACCCGCCTCGGCTGACCGTGCCCGAGATAGATCATCGCGGTTTCCGACGTGACCGTCACCCCGGGAACGACGGATTGATTGCGGGTGCGGAAGAGCTCACCATCGGGACCACTGCTTGAGAAAAAGAGAATCTCATCGATGCGGCGGCCACGGGGTGCGGGGTCGTCCGGATAGAGCGGAACTTGGTCGGAAGCATCGCCCGGATCGAACAGGCCATCCGGCGAAACCCCGCCAGGGGTGCCGACGCCGTCGGTCCATTGCTGGCGGATCACGAGGAAGCCGTCGCGGGTCATACCGTCAAAATCGTGCCGCATCTGGCTCTCGAGGAGCGTCGCGTAGCGGCTGAGCGAAGACGTGCGGCGACCGCCGCTGACGGTCTTGCCGACCGCATCGAAAATGGACGCAAGGCCCACCGCGACCAGAGCGATCGCGCCGACCGCGACCATGATCTCAATGAGCGTGAACCCGCTCCGCAGCGCCGGGCGGCGTGCGGGGCGGGGTTCGCGGCAATCTTCGATCGTGGCGGGCATTGTTCGGTTCTCACAAGAAGGGAAGACATCAAACGACGGACGCGGCGCGAAAGACGGGCTCAATCGCTCTGCTCGGGGGCCACCGTGAAGACCCGCACGCCGGCGGGAATCTGCGGGGTGAAGATAAACGTCCTGTAACGCTCGTCGTCGGCCAGATCCAAAAGTTCCGGAGACAGCGGGGGGAAGAGACGGATCGAAACAGTCGAATCGTCGTCATCTTCTACGTACCCGAGCACGTCGTGGATGATGCCGGTCTGGTCGATCAGTTTTTGACCGGGCTGGGCGGCGAAAGCCGAGAGATTCTCGCTGCTGTCGAACGTCACCACGTCAATCGCGTTCCGCCCGTTGTCGTCGTACCGGAAATCGATCTCCGAGATCGCGCTGTAGTTGGGTGAGTTGCCCGTCCCTAAACCGAGGCCGTCCGAGGTCGGACGCCCGTCCGCATCGGCCGCCACGGGGACGCGGGAGACGTTGTTGGGCAGCGGGTTCTCCAACACGGCGAAGAGGTCCGAAAGCGTGCGATCGCCGAGCCTGATGCCGGCGTCGATGCGGCGGACGAACACCGCGACCTGCACCGAGTCATCTTTCAGGTCTTCGGCCTCGGTCTGGGGCTGGTCGCTGATGGTGCCGACAAGCACGCGCCGGGTGACAAAGTCCCAGACGAAGCGCGGATCGCCCGCGGACGAGTGCGGGCGGGGGATCAATCGTTCCGCAACGGGGATGAGGGCCTGCGGACCGCCCGAACCCATCGCCATGGTTCCGGTTTCCAGGTCCATGCCCGTTCCGTTGATGCTGTCGCTGATGGTGCTGGCGCTCAACTCCCACGTGCGGTATTCCGACCACTGGCGGTCATTCGTCAGCATGTTCCAACCGGCCGTCTCGGTTGCTGACCCGCCACTCGATCGTAAAACGGTCGAGTCATTCAGCCGTTTGCTGCTGCGGATGTACTGTTCCGCGCTCCGCTCGATCGACACACCCTGCACCAAGTCCGACGCCAGTCGCTGCTGGCGCACGACCGCCGGGAAGACCGCCGCGAGACCCAGGAGGCCCAGGGAGAGAACCACGATCGAGATGAGGATCTCAATTAGGGAGAAGGCGTTGGGGCGGGTTAGCACTCTCATGGCTCGACCTCCTGCATCTGACCGAGGTAATTCTGAAGGCTGAAGATGCGGCTCTCGGATTCGACGAGCGCGTTATCCCGCTGATAGCGGCCCTCGATCCACATGTTGATGTTCTGGGCGATCTGAAGCTCGTTGACGCCCTCGAAGAGTTCGGCGTCCAGACGAGGCTCGAACGCGGGGAGCGCGGGGTCGCCGTCGTCGTTGTCATAGAGCGAGCCGGTCACGCGGTTCAGGCCCTTGGCGCCGAGCGCCGAGGCCAGCCGGCGTTCGTCATAAAGCCCCAGTTCCGAGACCGGTCGCACCAGAACCGCATCGATCGACGAGTTGCCGATGATGCGGCACCGCCTCTGGTTGGTCAAATCCGAATCCAGATCCTGCCGATCCGCCAGGATGCGTCGCGCAAACCGGACCTGATTGGTCGCGATGTCGGCCCGGTAGGAAGGAATGCTCCACGGGCTTCCGCTGCGGAAGTCGTCGGTCGGGGCGATATCAAGCACGAGCGCCAGACTCCGGTTCGAGGCCGCCAGTTCGCCCGTGCCCGACGTAAATCGCACGATGAACGACTGGCGGGTCCAGCCGGATTCCCCGTCTTGGGAATCAAAGAAGCCGGTTTCCGGAAAAACCCACTGGCCCTTGTCGCCCTGCGTTCGCAGATTCTCGTACCAGCCGTGGCGGCCATCCAAGTCGGCGTTCTCGACCGAGAACGGGGGCGTGTACGCCCGGATCGACCAACCCCGCGGCAACTGGACAGGGTCGGACGTGGCGAGGGGCGCGAACACATCGCGTTCAACGCGGCTTTCCTGATCGGTTCCGTAAGGGGTCGAGCCGTTCCGGCTGCGGACGACGTCGCTGATGGTGCCGACGTACACCACCGGCGTGATATACATGCGGCCGCCGGGGGTGAACGAAAAATACGCCGCGGCGTCGCCGCCCTCACTCTGGATGGCGGCGTCACGGGCCGCCGCGATGCCCGCCCGCAACTGGTTCTCGGCCAGCGAGCGTTCGGAGGAGTAGAGCAGGTTGCGGAACGAGGGAACGGCGATCGCGAGCAGCAGGACGATGATGGAAATAACCACGAGGAGTTCCGCCAGCGTAAAAGCCGGCGAGACGGGACGCGCGTTGCGGGTGGTGGGTCTGTTCATTGTCCAAACTCCACAATGTTGTCTTCCTCGGCGTCGTAGCGGGCCTGGATGTCGCGCTCGGGGCTGCCAATCGACGCGCCGGTTTTTTCCGCGATGAATTCGATCGGCTCGTCACCGAACACGCCGTTCGGGCCCGCCGCAACAATGGCCCACGTTGCGCCGCGTGCGGCCGGGTTCGTGTCCAGGTCGCGGTCGGGCGGGGTGGGGATGACGGACGGCGTCCGCGACGGTTCATCGGGCTTGCGGGCAACCATGATCGGGGGCACGTCGCCCCGCCAGCGGTAGTAGCGGATGGCGACACCCTCGCGATCCGCGAGGACCATGGCTTCGCCGGCGGGGTCGATCGGGGCGACGGTTCGGCCCGCATCGCGGACGGAAAGGGCCTTGCCGCTCAGGCTCACGAACGATTCAAACGGCGTGCCCACACGCTTGGAAGTGCTGGAATTGTTGAGCACGTCCTTCGGAATCTCAAAGTACCCCTCCATATCGGGCTTGTAGAGGCCGGGGCCGGAGACTCCGTCAATCATCGGGCCGGTCACCGCTCCGCGCCGAATATCCAGCGCTCCCGCGAGGTAGTAGGCGAGGCTCTGCTCGCTGTAGCGGTTGTCCAGGAAGGGGTTGGCGGCCGTGGGCACGCGGGTCGGGGTCGTGAGCGCGTCACGGTCGGCGGGGATCGAAGGGATGTAGACCGCGATCCGCTTCACACCCCCCACGTCGTCGACACGCTCGGGTGTCTGCGCCTGGTCTTTCACCAAGGGGGGCGCGAAACCGAAATCTTGCTGAAACTGCGACAGGCCGAACTTGATGGAGGTGACGGTCTGGCGATCAACCGTGCCGCGGGCGGTCTTCCCCGCGATACGCAGGCCGACGGTGACGAGCCCGAGCACCGCCGCGATGATGAGCACGGAAGTGAGAATCTCAATCAGCGTGAAGGCCCGCGCCCCCTTCGGGGCCGGACGACCGGTGGTGTCCGAGGCGATTCGCACGGTTCGTGCTCCGGGGATGGAAGTACGGATAGTCACGTTTTAGACGCCGCCCTGCAAGGATTCAATCATGGCGACCAGGGGAAGGAACATGGCGACGACGATGGTGCCGACGATGACACCCAGCACCACGACCATGAGGGGTTCCAAAAGACTGACCAGTGAAGCCACGGCGACGTCGACCTCTTCGTCGTAGTTGTCCGCGATTTTGAGCAGCATCGCGTCCAATTCGCCGGTTTCCTCGCCGACGTCGATCATGTTGACAACGATGGCGTCGCACGTCTTGGACTGGCGCAGCGGGCCCGCAAACCCTTCACCCTCGCGGATGCTGTCGTGCACCTTCTCAAGAGCCTTCTCATAGACATAGTTACCGCTCGTTTCCTTCGTGATCTTGATGGCCTCGAGAATGGGCACACCCGCCGAGATGAGCGTGCCCAGGGTCCGCGTGAAGCGCGCGATGGTCGTCTTGCGGATCAGGTTCCCGAAGACCGGCAACCACAGGAGCAGGGTGTCGGTGGCGGCCCGGCCCGGCCCGGCCTTGCGGATCAGTTTCCACATCATCCACAGAATGATGGGCGAGGGAAGAGCGATGATGGCGCCGGGAATCTGTTGGCCCGGGTTCTGACCCGCGAACCAACGGCTGGTCGTGATGAGCTTCATGGTGAGCCAGGGCAGGGCGACGCCGAAGTCGGTGAAGATCTCCTCGAATTTCGGGATGATGAAGACCATGATGCCCGTCAGGATGAGCCCGGCGATGGTGATGACGACCACCGGGTACACCATGGCCGAACGAATCTTGCGCTTCAGGCGCTCGCTCTTTTCCATGAACTCCGCGAGCCGCTGCAGGATGATGTCCAGAACGCCGCCGATCTCGCCGGCGTTCACCATCTTGGAATACAGGCGGTCAAACGCCTTCGGATACTTCGACATCGCCTCCGAAAGGCTCGAGCCGCCCTCGACCTCTTCACACACCCCGATCAGGATGTTCTTCAGCTTGCCGGGCTTCAGCTGGCTCTCCAGAATCTGGAGGCTTCGGAGCAGGGGCAGACCGGCGTCCTGGAGCGTGGACAACTGACGCGTGAACGTCGTCATCTGCTTCGCCCCCACGCCGCCGATGCCCATCCCGCCCTTTTTCTTTTTCTTGCCCTTCGCGGCCCCGCCCGCCGCGGCGTCGGCCTTCTTCACCTTCTGCTCGCGCACCGCCGTGGGAAAGTACCCCTGGGTCTTGATGCGCTGGATGGCTTCCTCGGTGGTGGCCGCGTCGATGGTGCCTTTTTGAGGCTTGCCCGCGGCGTTCAGTGCTTCATACGCAAACGTTGCCATCGATCGCTTCTCCTTGAATCCGTACCGACTGAATCCCTGCCGCGAACCTTCCAACACCCGGCCGCCCCTCGCCGCCACCGCATCATTCCTCGTCGATCGTCTCCCGCACGACCTCGTCGATGGTCGTCTGGCCTTCGTAGATCGCGAGCAACCCGCTCTCACGCAGCGTGCGCATGCCGCGCTTGCGGGCGTGGGCACGCAGAATGGTCGTGTTGGCATTCTTCATCACCAACTCGCGCATCTCGTCGTCCATGCCCATGATCTCGAAGAGGGCCATCCGGCCGCGATACCCGCTCTTGTTGCAGTTGTCGCACCCCCGCCCGCGATGAAACTGCTTGCCGCGGACATCGTCCGGGGTGAGGTTGAGCTCCATCAGTTCCTCTTCCTTCGGGGTGTAGGCCTCTTTGCAGTTCTTGCAGATCGTGCGCGTGAGCCGCTGGGCGACAATCCCCTCGATCGTCGCGGTCAGCAGAAAGGGCTCAAGACCCAGGTCGACAAGCCGGACGATCGACGACGGCGCGTCGTTCGTGTGCAGCGTCGAGAGCACAAGGTGGCCCGTCAACGATGCCTGCACGGCGATCTGGGCGGTCTCAAGATCGCGGATCTCGCCCACCAGGATGATGTCCGGATCTTGACGCAGGAAACTGCGGAGCAACTTGCCGAACGTGGTGCCCGCTTCCTCATTCACACCGCACTGGCACAGGCCGTCGATGTCATATTCCACCGGGTCCTCGGCCGTCAGAATCTTGGTCTCGATGTCGTTGAGCGTCGACAGGGCCGCGTACAACGTCGTCGTCTTCCCGGAACCCGTCGGCCCGGTGACGATCACGATGCCGTTGGGCCGGTTGATGAGGTGGCTGAACTTGTCAAAATCGTCCGGCCGAAGCCCCACACGCTCCAGCGACAGTTCCACGTTGCTGCGGTCCAGCACACGCATCACGCACGACTCACCGTGAATCGTCGGGAGAATGGCGACGCGCAGATCGACCTGCTTGCCCGCGACCCGCAGTTCGATGCGCCCGTCCTGCGGCAGACGCCGCTCGGCGATATCGAGGTTGGCCATGACCTTCACGCGGCTGGTGATCGCGGGGCCCAACTGCTTGGGCGGCGGGACCATCTCATACAGCACGCCGTCGATGCGGTACCGCATCTTGAACTCGTTCTCGAAAGGCTCGAAATGGATGTCGCTGGCCCGGTCCTTGATGGCCTGAAGAAGGACCAAGTTCATCAACTTGATGACCTGATTGTCCTCGGCGGCTTCCTTCAGGGCGTCCAGGTCGATCGACTTGTCCCCGGCGATCCCCTCAAACTTCTTCAGTTTGTCGTCCTTGGCCAGGTCCGAAACCACGTCCGAGATCGACTCTTTCTTGGAGAAGTGCTTCTTGATCTGGGCGTCAATCACCGAAGCGTCGGCCACCACCGCCTCGACGTTGAACCCCATCAGCATCCGCAGATCGTCCACCGCGCGGAAATTGTCCGGGCTCTTGAGCGCGACCTTCAGTTTGCGGCTCGTGGCGTTGTACTCGATCGGCAGAACTTCATACATCCGCACGTTCTCGGCCGGGATGATCTCCTTGAGCGCATCCGTCACCTCAAAGCGTGCGAGGTCGGCGTACTGCATGCCCGCCTGACCCGCCAGCCCCTCCGCCACGTCCATCGGTTTCACGTAGCCCAATTCGATCAACACCTGCCCGAGCTGAACCTTCCGCGTCTTCTGGACTTCCAGCGCTTCATGAACCTGTTCGCGGCTCACCTTCCCCAACTTGGTCAGGATGCGCCCGAGTTTGCGGCCCTTCAGTTCTTGAGGATCAATCGCCATGAAGACACATACCCTCCGGACCGACGTAAAGCCGCGAGATCGGAATACACAATCTGACCAAGCGCTCCGACGAGGCCTCCGCCAAAACGATCGGCGAGCTCCGTCATAAACGATTCGGTCAGACCTCCCGTGCGGTTGGCCGTGTCCACCTGATTATCAAGCCCATACGTTACGCGACACTTGGATTTTGAGGCCTAAGTGGTGATGACAGTTTGGATTATGAAGCCTTTGCCGCCGCCGCGCCGCCCTTTTCCGGTCCGAGATCGTCGTCCTCATCCCATTCAGAGCGACCGATCGTGCGGCCGAGGCGGTGGACTCGGTCTCGCAAATCCACCGGGTTCTTGCTGACGTCGATCATCTCTTCCGCGGACACCATCCCCTTCATGTACATCGACCAGAGATGGTCGTCCAATAACTGCATGCCGAACTTCTTGCCGGTCTGAATGGCGGAGTCGATGCGGAAGGTCTTGCCGTCGCGGATGAGGTTTCCCACGGCCGGGGTAATCACCAAGAACTCGTACGCGGCCACCATCCCAGGCTGGTCGATGCGGGTCAGCAGCGCCTGGCTGAGGACACACAGCAGCGACGTCGACAACTGCACCCGAATCTGGTTCTGCTGCGTGACGGGGAACGCATCGACGACCCGGTCGATCGTCTTGGCCGCCCCGGTGGTATGCAGGGTTCCAAACACCAAGTGGCCGGTCTCCGCCGCCCGGATCGCCGATTCGATCGTTTCAAGGTCGCGCATTTCGCCGACCAGGATGTTGTCCGGGTCTTGACGCAAGGCCCGCCGAAGCGCCTCCGAGAAACTCGGCACGTCGTTGCCCACCTCGCGCTGGTTCACAATGGATTTCTTGTGGTAGTGGTAGTACTCGATCGGGTCTTCCATCGTCACGATATGGTGGTCCATATTGATATTGATGTAGTCGATCATCGTGGCCAGAGACGTCGTCTTTCCGGAACCGGTTGGTCCGGTAACCAAGAACAGCCCGCGCGGTCGGCGGATAAGTTCCTTCACCACCAGCGGCAGCCCGATCTGATCAAACGTAAGTAATTTGTTCGGAATCTGCCGCAGCACCATCGCAATATCAGACCGCTGCTTGAACACCGATACCCGGAACCGGGCCGCGTCCCCGTACGCAAAGCCGAAGTCGGTGCCGCCCTCTTCCTGCAGTTCCTGCTGGTTCCGTTCCGGGGTGATGGACTTCATCAGCCCCACCATGTCTTCAGAATCGAGAACCTTGGTCTGGAGATCGCGCAGACCGCCGTGGTGCCGGATCGTGGGCCGTCGCCCCACTGTCAGGTGAAGATCGGATGCGCCGAGCTTGACAACGGTGTCAAGGAGTCGGTCGATTTGCATGCTGCTCATGGGCGGGGATTCCGGGACGTTGAAGAAAAGAGCGGGGAGCGTATCGAGCCCGAGAGGGGGCGGGGAGAGGTCATTCTTTGGCGGGAATTCAGTGCGTGACCGCGGCGGCCGCGGCCTCTTGGTCAACCTGGGTGGAAGCGGCGACTTCTTCGGCGGTGGTGTCGCCTTTCAGAATCTTGATCTTGCCGTCTTGCACCAAGGTCCGCATCCCGTTCGCGATGGCCGCCCGTCGAAGTTCGGAGATCGGCGCCAGTTGGAACGCCAGTTCCCGAATCTGAGTGTTCATCTGCATCATCTCGAAAATGGCCCGCCGGCCGCGATAGCCGGTGCTGTTGCAGGTGGAGCAACCGTGGCCCTTCATCGCCTTCCCGGAAGCCTCCTGACGAGTGATGCCGGTGAGGTGCAGGTACTTCTCATCGAGTTCGTCGTCGCGGGTGATGCGCTTGCATTCCTTGCAGTTCATGCGGATGAGCCGCTGCGCCATGATCGCCTGGATGGAGGAAGCGACGAGGAAAGGCTTGACACCGATGTCGATAAGCCGCGTGATGGCGGACGGCGCGTCGTTGGTGTGAAGGGTGCTGAAGACCAAGTGGCCGGTCAGGGCCGCCTGAATCGCGATCTCGGCCACTTCCTTGTCGCGAATCTCACCGACGAGGATGATGTTGGGGGCCTGACGCAGCATCGAACGCAAAATGGCCGTGAACGAAAGCCCGATCGTTTCGCGCACCTGGCACTGGTTGATCCCCTCGAAGTTGTATTCGACGGGATCCTCGGCGGTGATGATCTTCTTGTCGGGCCGGTTCAGCAGGTCAAGCGCGGAGTAGAGCGTCGTCGTCTTGCCCGAACCGGTCGGGCCGGTGACCAGGAAAATCCCGTTCGGCCGGCGGATAATACGGTTGAAAATCGCGAGGTTGTCGGGCTCGAACCCCAGGTTGATCAGGCCGATGCGCACCGAATCCGGACGCAGAATACGGCACACCACCGATTCACCGTGATACGCCGGGCAACTGCTCACACGAAAGTCGATATTGACATCGTCGACGTTCAGTTTGATCCGGCCGTCCTGCGGGGCCCGCTTCTCCGCGATATTGATGCCGGCCATCAACTTAAACCGCGAGAGCATCGAGTTCTGCATGCGCTTGGGAAGGTTGTCGCGCTCGATACACACGCCGTCGATGCGGTACCGCAACCGGACCCGATCGGCCATCGGCTCCACGTGGACGTCGCTGGCCCGCATCCGAACCGCCTCCGCCAGAATGCGGTTGCAGAGCTTGATAATCGGGGCGTCCTCGGCCGTGACGTCGATGGATTTGTCCATCGATTTATCGACCGACTTGTCAACGCTGCGATCAACGGACTTGTCGATCGACGACGTCATCAGGCTTTCGCCCTGCTTGAATTGCCGTCCGGTGCCCTGGGCGCTCGCGTCGATGAACTTCTTGATCGCGCTGCGGGGGGCGAGTTTGGGCTCCACCTCCACGTTCAGCCGGAACCGCAGCATATCGAGCAGTTCAAGATCAAGCGGATCATGCACCACCACCGACAGCCGCCCGTTGGCCTTCGATATCGGAAGAATCTGATGTTTCTTGATGAGATCGTCCGGGATCAGTTTCAGGTCGATCTTCTCCGACGCGCCGGGCGCCGCGAGGTCGACGTATTCCATCCCGAACTGATTCGCCAAGGCCTTCGCGACCTGGTCCTCTTTGGCGAATCCTGCCTCCACGATGGCATCGCCCATGCGCTTGCCGCCCGCCTTTGCGCTCTGGGAGGCCTTGTCGGCCTGAGCCGAGGTCATCACCCCCCAGCCGACCAAGATTTCACCGAGTTTCTTCTTCGACCTGGCCATGCACTCTCCACGCCGCCGGCGGCATTGCACACACCCCGCACACCCTCAAAGCCACGAACCAAATCGGCCTCTGATGCCCGCCCCCTTATCGAGGGGCAAGGCACGATGCGACCGCGCCGTTTAGTTTAGTGATGCCCGCGCCCCAATCAAATCCTGATCCGAAGGAACACGCCGGCCCGATTCCGGTGCCGCCCCTGCCGCCCCCGTGATTATGCTTCCCTTCGTGTCCCGGCGAAGAACGCCCTGCCGTCAGCCGCCTCCCGGATCGAGATTCCTTTTAGAACGGGCCCGCGCCGCTCCCGCCATCCACCCTGTTCCACTTTGGTGACCCACGATTGAACCGCCCAGCACCTTCGCAACCCATCAGTAATCCGCCGGAAAGAAGCCTGCTCATCACCGCCGGGCCGACCCACGAACCCATCGATGCCGTTCGATATCTGGGGAATCGCTCGTCCGGCAAGCTCGGGATCGCTCTGGCAACCGCGGCCGCCGCGCGCGGCTGGCGCACAACGCTCCTCCTCGGACCGGCTTCGACCCCCGCGCCTATCCCGGGGAGTGATTCGCGACTGGCGGTGCTGCGGTTCCTGAGTTGTTCGGACCTGCGCTCGCTCCTCACGGAACACGCGCCCCGGGCCGACGTGCTGGTGATGGCCGCGGCGGTCGCGGATTACCGTCCAAGGCCCAACGCCATGCTCTCGGGGGGCAAATTCCGCAGGACAGACGCCGCGATCACCTTGGAACTCGAACCCACCCCCGATCTTTTGGCCGAGGTCGCGTCCAAGCGTCGGCCCGAGCAGCTGATGGTTGGGTTCGCCTTGGAGCCGCGGGCCGACTTGTTGGCCTCCTCAAAGGCAAAGTTGGAACGGAAAAAAATCGACTTGGTTGTGGGAAACCCATTGGAGACAATGGATAGCGACACCATTGAAGCGGTTGTGCTGGGGAAAGACGGCTCCCAAACGCCGACCCCAGGACTGATGTCCAAACACGACTTTGCTCCTTGGCTGCTGGCCATGATCGAGTCGCGTCTGGACGTGAACGCCGCCCTCTCCACGACCACAAACACGACGAGAACGGCGTGAAAATCATCGGACACGGTGTCGATCTGGTCACGATCGATCGGGTCGCGAAAAGCCTCAGCACCCACGGCGACCGCTTCCGTGAGCGTGTCTTCACACCCTCCGAAGCCGCGTACTGCGACGACTCGCGGAAGCCCGCACAGCATTTCGCCGCCCGGTTCGCCGCGAAGGAGGCTGTCCTCAAAGCACTGGGCACCGGATGGAGCAGAGGGATCGCCTGGACCGATATCGAGGTGGTGCTCCTTCCATCCGGAGCCCCCACCGTTCGCATCACGGGCCAGGCGGCAGAAATCGCGTCGGCCTCGGGGATTACCGGCTGGTTCTTGTCGATCTCCCACACCGACGGCGTCGCCATGGCCTCGGTGATCGCCGTGGCGGATTGATGCGAACCCAAACGAGCTCCGGCGCCTCCCCGCCGCTGCCGCGCGTGGGGGCCCGCCTCCAAATCATCCGGGCCCGGGTTCGCTCGGCGCGGTCGGCGTTCCGGCCGGGTTCGCATCCGGTTGGGTGACGACCGGATTCGCGGCCGCAGCTTGGCTCGCGGCCTTCTCGTGTTCGACCTTTGCCGTCCACGTCGGCAGAAATTCTTTGGCGTACCACTCTCGCCACCCCGGTAGGTTCCAACCCAAAGGCGCCGTGTTCGTTTCGCTCAACCTCGACGTCAGTTCGACGAGTGCGTTATGGATGTCGAGGTGATACTCGATCACCACCGCGTCATTGATCCGAAGCAGCGAACCAGTCGTCACTACACTGAGTTGCGGGTCGAAAGCGACCGCGCTAGGCCCGACCACCGGGGTCAGATCGCTGACGAACGCCTGTTGCGTTCCGACCGCGATCCACGCCAAGTCGCCCTTGCGACCCCCGCCCGTGCCACCGCCCGCGGCGCGACCGCCGGCCTGAGTGGCGATCATCCACGGGATCGCTTCCACCACGCCCAGCACGTTCGCCAGCTGTGCGGCGGCGGCCTTGGCCTCGGATTTTCCAGACCGCAAACCCTCGTAGATCACCAGTCGTGAGGAGTCGGCGAGCGTTCCCTCGGACTCCTTCATGCGGACGCCCAGCCGCTGCGTCGCCGCGCCCCGCATCTCGCTTGAATCGTCAAACACGGCCACCCAGGCCAGCGAGGTGTCCCCGGACTCCTCGCGGCGATTGGCGAAGAGGTCCAGGATCGCAGAACGAACATCCGCTTCCTCTCGCGCAAAGATCTCGAGGAGCGATGGATCAAGCGAAGGATCGTTGAAGTCGTGAAGTTTGGCGATTCCTTCCTGACGCTTGCTCTGGGCTTTGGTGTTCCGGAAGTACACCATGCGGATCTTTTTCAGCTCGCGCTCGACCTCAATCCGTTTTTTCTGCGAGGCCGCGTACGCCCGGGCACTCTCGCTCTCGGGGTCGATCGCGAGCCGGCGCGCCCAGTCGGGAATCTGGTCGCCGGTCAGGGCGGTCGGCTCGCCGCTCGTCACCTCGACCTGGGCGAACGCCAGCGGCGAAATGAGCAGGGCCGCAGCGAAAGCAAGTGATTTCATGTGAACTCCAAGGGGCGGGACCGCACAGGTTCTGCCCCAAAGAGTTTTACGGTTGCCGCACGCTCGGGGTTGCGGGGCTCACTCATCGGTCGTCTGGACGACGCGGGCGGTCGTGCCGATTCGCCCCTTGAGGCTATCCGCAGCACCCCGTCCCGGGAAGGCCCCTACCCGCACCGCGTAGAGCCGCTGGCCCTTGCTGGATGAAACCGGGACGACGCGCGGTGAGCCGAATCGAGCGGCCTTGACGGCTTCGGCCTGGGCGTTCTTTTGGGTCGAGAACGCACCCATTTGCACGGCCCACATTCCCTTGGCAACGGTTCCGGGCCCGCCCGCCGAGCCGCTTGCCATGCGATCCGCGATCATGCCGCGGAGTTGGGTGTCGGATTGGACCATTCCTTGGGCCCGGGTATAGGCGGTGATCGCTTCTCCTGGCTTCCCTAGGGCCCGGTATGAGTCCCCGGCGTACATCGACGACCGGGCGGCTTCGTCGCCGGAAAGTTTGGTCGAGGCCTTTTCAAGCAGTACCGACGCCTCAAGATTGCGGCCGGATTCCTGGGCCATCAGGCCGAGGGCGGCCCCCGCACGCCCGGCGATGGCACCGTCGGGCGATTGCAGGATGGGCGTCAGCCAGCGTTCAGCATCGATGTCGCGACCGAGGCGCTGGGCGGAAAGCCCGGCGATGAGGGCGGCGCTCTCTCGCCCCTGGCCGGACTTCTTGTCGGCCACCCGGGCCGCCGAGTCATAGGCCTCGGCGTAGCGGCCCTGGTCGTAGGCGGCCAAGTAATCCGAGCCCGCCTTGCCGGCCTTATTGCACCCGACCAGCACGAAGGAAAGGAGCGCGATGGAAACGATCGAGAGGGTGCGGGAACGAACCGACATGACAATGACTCCGAATAAGAGCCGGAATATGGGCCAAAGCGACGATACCTTCGTTATCGTCAGAACGCGGCGGTGAAGCCCGAACTTTCTTTCCGACTTTGATGCCCTTTCGTTCTCCGGAGTAATTGACGTGCCCACCGTCCACTGGCCCATCATCCGAAGGTGTCTCTCGCGGCCCAAGCGAATCTTCACGATCGACGACAACCGGCAATACCGGGGCATCGACGTGGTGGGCGGGATGCTGCACATCGCCGGGTTGCTGGCCGGGGTGTGCGGCACCGAGACCGTGGGCGTGCTGCTGCCGACCGGCGGCGGCTTTGGGGCCTGTGCCCTCGCCGCGTGGTGGCTGGGCAAAACCGTGGTTCCGCTCAACTATTTGCTGAAGAAGGAAGAACTCCAGTACGTCATCAACGACTGCGGGACGGACACCATCCTGACGGCGGGTCCAATGCTCACCCATCTAGGCTATGAGCCGCAGGTCAAGAACCTCATCGCCCTCGACAAGGCGGGCCTGAAAGGGGTTCCGACTCCCACCTGGCCGCGCGCCAAACGCGAGGACGACCTGGCCGTGCTGCTGTACACGTCGGGAACGAGCGGCAACCCCAAGGGAGTGATGCTGACCCACGCCAACCTCAGGTCGAACATCGAGCAGATCAGCGCCTGGGTGGACTTTAGCCCGGGCGACCGGATTCTGGGCGTCCTGCCGCAATTCCATTCGTTCGGGATGACGGTGCTCACGTTGTTGCCCCTGACGTTCGGGATCAAGACCGTGTACTCGGCCCGGTTCGTGCCGTCCAAGATCCTCCGGCTCATCCGCGACCATCACCCAACGATCATGATCGCCATCCCCTCGATGTACAACGCCCTTCTCACCCTCAAGGACATGTCGAGGGAAGATTTCGCCTCGCTCCGGTATGTGGTCTCGGGAGGAGAGCCGCTGCCCGAGGCGGTCTTTAACGCCTATCGCGAGCGTTTCGGGGTGACCATCAACGAGGGGTACGGCCTCACCGAAACCAGCCCGGTCTCCAACTGGTGCCGACCCCAGGAATGGCGCCCCCGGTCGGTGGGGATGCCCCTCCCAAAGATCGACCAGCGGATCATCGATCCGAACACCGGCCAGATTGTGCGGCGCGGGGCAGAGGGCGAGGTGCAGATGCGCGGCCCCAACATCATGAAGGGCTATTTCAACCTGCCGAAAGAGACCGCCGCGGCCTTTACGGACGACGGCTACTTCCGCACCGGGGACATCGGGCGGTTTGACGCCGATGGGCACTTGGCGATCACGGGGCGGCTGAAGGAGATGCTGATCATCGGGGGCGAGAACGTATTCCCGCGCGAGATCGAGGAAGTGCTGGATCAGCACGAGAGCGTCCACGCCAGCGGCGTTATCGGCGTCACCGATCCGATGCGGGGCGAGCAGCCGCTCGCGTTCATTGAATTGAAAGAGGGAGCGGCCTTCGACGAACGGGCCCTCCTCAATTGGTGCCGGGCCCGGCTGGCCGGGTACAAGGTGCCGCGGGAAATCCGAAACCTCGAGAAACTGCCCCGAAACCCCACCGGGAAGATCATGCGGCGGGAACTCAAGAAGATCGTGGCGGTTCCGGTCGCGCCCTAGACCGACCGGCTCATGGGGCGGCCTTGAATGCCTCGATTGCGGCCGCGCGGCTGGTGGAGAGATCGACGAGCATGTCGGGGTAATCAAGGGTTGACCGGAGGAGGACGGGGAGGCGCGAAGGGTCGTGGATCGCGTCGCCCTGCACGCGAGCGAGCTCCGGCACCCACTTACGGATGTAGTCCCCGGCTTCGTCAAAACGCTCGCTCTGGGTGACCGGGTTGAAGATGCGGAAATAGGGCGCGGCATCGGTGCCGGTGGAGGCCGACCACTGCCAACCGCCGTTGTTGCTGGCGAGCGAGCCGTCGATGAGGTTCAGCATGAAGTGCTTCTCGCCGAGTCGCCAGTCGAGGAACAGATTCTTCGAGAAGTACATCGCGGTGATCATGCGGACGCGGTTGTGCATCCAGCCTTCGCCCTGCAGTTGTCGCATCCCGGCATCGACGATGGGGACGCCGGTCTGACCGGCCTTCCAGGCTTGAAGGTGCGCGGGGTTGTCGTTCCAGCGGATGCGTTCGGTCGCGGGCTTGAACGCGCGGTGGCGGGCCACTCGTGGAAAACCGACCATCACGGCAACGTAGAACTCGCGCCAGATGAGTTCGCTTATCCATTGGACGATGCCCGCAGGACCGGTGTCAAAGGGCGACGTGCTGGCGGCGTTGGCTACTAGTGCGGCCGCGAGGCACTGGCGGGGCGAGACGGAGCCCGACGCGAGGTGGGGTGAGAGGCGGCTGGTGCCGTCGAGCGACGGGATGTCGCGGCTGACTTTGTAGTCGGTGATGGCGTTCGAGGCGAACCAACGGAGGCGCTTCTTCGCGGCGGCCTCACCGGCGGGCCACATGGATGCGGGAATGGAGCAACTGAAGCCGGAAATCGATTCGGGCACCGGGTCTGGGGAGACGTCGAGTTTCGGCTGGGGCCTGGGGTCGGGGAGGATGGGCGGGGTTCCCTCGGCAACCAAGTGCTTGATCCACGACCGCTTGAAG
>ENA-ORBV01009011-ORBV01009011.1-microbial-mat-metagenome-genome-assembly--contig:-NODE-9011-length-16564-cov-8.684964_pt1 | contig 16564 bp, 16 predicted proteins | sample MGYA00237777_ERZ505514 | MGnify/ENA primary metagenome ERZ505514 (study PRJEB26160, sample SAMN06269048) | microbial mat metagenome | isolation source: Oligotrophic lake microbial mat | place... | reverse complement strand
TGTTCACTTCCACCAAGGGCATGCAAAAATTAAGGAGCAAGCCCAAACCACCACCAAAAATGGAAAAGTCCCCACAAGAGATGAAATATTCTTCTACTCTATCATAAATAGGCCAGGTTAGACATGTGAGTTTTGCTAGCAACTACCAAACACATGGAGATGTGGAACATTCACTGATTCCATGACAACTGCTGGCCAAATCCTGACACTAACCTTTGACCCCCTTGAACTGAACCCTAGAGAAACATCTAAGCTAGGTGGCTAAAGTGAGGGCTCGGCATATCTTAACGAGGGTTCCTGGTGTGAGGGCTCCGCATCTTATCGCGGGTCATCTTGTTGATAGGGTTGGAGTGTAGCTAGATTAGACTAGCAGACTGGAGTCGCGTTTTGGATAAATAGCGATGCATGCTCGCTGTCGTGTTACTGGCATGGTGATAATTGCCCTAAACTGTAAGTTTGGTGTCTATGCAATTTTTGTTTGTCTGTGTGCATGTCTGCATGCATGTCTGCATGTCTGTCACTTAAGGGGCATGTCACATAAGGGGCATGTCACAGTGGCAGCCCATCACATTGGAAAAGTGTCACAGTGGTAACTTGTGGGACAGAAAAGCAGAAATCTGATGTCATGCAACTGCCGGGAGGGTTCTCTGCGTAGCAAAAATACGCACCCTATTCGTTGCCTAAAAAAATTACGCATGGCACAAGCTCAATCGTTTAGGGCACACACCCCCGGTGGCTTCAAGTTATTATGTTCTTGTGTTATCCAAGTGCGACATGCCGGGGAGCGTACATACCGCTACTAAACGGCTGATTGATAAATTCTAATAAGTGGAGTCCGTGTGCGGCTTCTGAATTATAAGTGGGGGCACTTGTGGAGAGAACGCCTCCAGTAAGTTGGGAGCAGGGCCCGCCTCCTCAAACCGAGCCAAGCATGCAGTGATCATATAAAAAAATGACATTGAATGGATCGGAGATCCATGCCAGTCCATGCTTCCAAAGAAAGAGAGGTTAGCTGTAACATAAATAATCACCCTACGCCAACCTATACCATGGTACTACCTTCTGTTCCTGCCGACGCAGATTCTATCTCTGTTGCACCAGGCCGTTGTCCCTTGGAAGGCTTGGATGTGAATTGCCACGCGAAAAAGAAGGCAAAGACGAGTGATCCCACTTCTATGGTTCCTGTGAACAACGATCCACTGCAGATGTACACATTTTCCATCGATAGGTCTCCTTTGCGGGTACAGGTCCTCTCCAGCAACACTCTCGGTGACCTTCTAGATCAGGCCTTCAAAATAGTATACCCAGGCTATGATTTTTCAGGCAGGCGTTGTAGGACTAAGTTTGTTTGGACTGCCGCCGTTGGTGATTTTTGGTATGAGTTCTACAAATTAAAAGAATTGTTTTCTCTGCACATCACTCAAACCATTCAAAGTCCAGCATTTTCAGAGAGAACAACGGAGCTGGTAAATATTGCCAAGACATTAAAAAACTTGAAGGAGAATCGCCTTTCTTTGTTGGGACGAAAGTCGCCCGTGCAGGAGGATTTGCGCCCCTTCTACCATCTGCTTATCCTCGAAGATCAGCAAGACGTTGCTCAGGAAAATGCAGTTTCTCAAACACTTTTGCTTAAGGATTATCCTCGCTTTCTACCAAATCAGCCTCCACCGGCTGTTACTTTCAAATTGAACGCTACACCAAATCAGGTTGCCTTGGATGAGCACTATCCAAATCTCAGCAACTGGTGTTTTAATACGAAAAAGAATGTGGAAATTAATCTATTTCAAGTAGGCCGGAAGCCTATTTATGCGTATCTTCAGCGTCGAGGATTTCCCGATCGAATAGGGAATAAAATGATTTTGATGCCGGACAATCCCGAACCGACTATCTCCAACTATTTGTTATGCTTGGATACTGCATGCGAATATGAACCCCCAACCAACCATATAAGCGTGCGTTACACGTGGTGGAGCTCAATCGTGGTGTTTCCCAGCGGCGATCACGCTAAGTGTGAAAAATTCCGTGCCCAAGGCGTCGACATGATTCGTCGTTTTGCATTTTATGGTGGATTTCTTCTTTTGGACGAATCCTTCAAATCGCAACCCTGTGAGTTGAATACCATTTTCCCCAACATAGCTGCTTTGGCGGGATTCCGAAATGACGAAAAAATTAAACGAGGTTGGATTCGCTACGGTGACGGCGTGTTGATGGTTTGTCAGGGTACAGGTAGTGTGATCAGACGCTCTAAAAAGGCAGAAATGGGAACCGCTTTTATGGGAGAGGGATCGTACGCTCCCAGCGGAAGGGACAAAATATTGTTTCAGTTCAAAGTCAAAGTGAAGACTTTGTTTGAACTATTCTGCCATGTGGAAGGCCTACTTGGAGCTTGCTAGTGCTATGGCCGCCTAACTGCCAATGGCAATTTGAAGAAGGAACGATATAAATGATGATTATTTCTATCGCCTTCGACAAGCACAGCTGCATCTTCTTGTCGTCTTTACTGAGAAGCAAGTCCGCTGCCAAATTGAAAGACCCTATCCTTGGCTGCCCATACTTGCTCTTTGATGGCTGCCATTCTTTGGTAGAGACATTGGTTGTCCCATCGCCGGGATGATTGTTAAAAATAAGACCGTTTTGAATTGTGCGTTTTTTTTCTTCGGTTTGATACATGTTGGGTGCTTCGCACTGCAGTGACTTCTAGCTCGCCGTCCATTAGAGTCGCTCTATTTGATAGTGGAGCTACCTAGTAGTAGCTCAGTAAAAAGATCTGTAGAAAGAGTTTGCTTCTGGATGGCCGGCACTACAATATGTGCAGAAGCGTCGGTCGCCAAATTTTTCTCGTTAAGGATCCCCGGGAGAGTGTGCCACCGGTGCAGAATTTCCTATAGTCGAAAATCAAAATCCTCCTCACTCATAATTGCCGATCCATACTTCTTCAGGCTTTGCTCCGCCGCCTCCTCCTTGGCCACTTCACCAGTTCCGATTGCAGCCAGATCGAGGCGATGATTCATTGGCGTCTGCCATGCATTGGCGGGAAGCGGCCAATTCTTTCGAAGTCTTGTCCTCTTCTTCTTGCATTCTGTTTTCAAGGAGTGTTTCTTCCGAGACTTTTTTTAATGCCCATTCCTTGGTCATGAGTTCAATCGTAGTGGCGGCACTGTAATTTAGAAAAGTTGGTGGTGCCAATGACAGTTGCCATGCGCACAAGACCACACTGTGGTTATCATGATGGTTTTATGAATAAATGGAATTTTTCAAGTTGTGTGACAGAAATAAACGACAGTTGTTGCAGTCCTTTTAGTTGTTCCATTCAATTCTGAGTAACATCCTCGAGCGATTGCCATCATTGTGGGCCTTATCGCTCACATCATGCATTGTAGTACTGCTGTAAAATGACATGAAGCGATTGCAGATCCTGCATGCATTGTTCCAAACAAGTATAATGGTTTGAATTAAGTTCGAAGTATTCTCTGCAGTGTTGGAGAAACTGATGTACTGCATGGTACTACTAGCTAGCTAGTAGTAGCCGATCTTTCGATGAAGTTCTCCTCTGCGAAAGTTTTTCCAAAAAATGAGGTGACCAAAAACTATCATGGTCATGTGTGACGTCATCGGTCATGATCAAAAAGAGTGTCAGACCACGCTATTCAAAGTCTGTTGCTATTGCTGGTTGTGCTGAAGGTATCACATCAACCAATAGACCATCGCTTTACAACATCCGATACACCGAACATAACACTATTAATATTCTCTGCAACTGATATTTGTTAATGTCGGTATAGCGGCGATCCCAACATATACGGTTCCATTAGTAGAAGAATATCGAGATTCGAGTTGCTCTTGTGTGTAAAATCGCGCGAGAGGCTGACGAATGATTGAGTAAATAAACCCGACAACATATAGGCCAAGCGGCTGTCACGCGACTCTCTTTTCCGGAACGAGTAATAAATTATGACAGGCCAGGCATCCTCCACCACCAGCTGCTGCATCAGCCCTTTTGGTCTGCCGACCTACGAAGAACGATGGCGACCCGACCAAATCCAAGAATGCGTGGAATGTTGGGATCTCTCCAAAGAAGACCTTGCCAAACTCATGGAACTAAAAGACCGCGTGTTGGATGTCCATGAACACCCCCTCAATGGTCCCCACGAAATGGTAAGGTTTGTTTTGGACCATGCCTCTCATGGTCATTTGGAAATCATGGAAAAACGCGTACGCAAATGTTTGGAATGGCGGGAGCAGAACCACCTGGACCATGTACTGGAGACGTATCGACTGCCCAAGCTGGCCTATCACTTTCCGGCCGCCATTATGGAAGGAGTCGACCGTGAGGGAGATGTGGTGGTGGTAATTCGACAGGGAGATCCTCTCGGATTGTTACAACGATTGGGAAAAGAAGAAGTCTTTCAAGGCGTTTTTTGGGGCATTGAATTTGCCATTCGGGGTCCGTGGCAGCACGAATGGAAACGACAACACGGGAAACGCCCCCAAATGGTCACGGCCGCCATGGACTTGAAAGGGTTAAATCGAAGACATTACCATCCATCCTTGATTGCCTTGGCACATAAACTGGCGTTTCCATTGCAGATGCATTATCCTCATTTAGCCAAAAAGGTATTATTGATCAATGCCCCAAGAATATTTTCGGTGGTATGGAAGATCTTCAAGCCCTTTATCATGCATCATTTAAGGGTGCTGATGGAAGTCGCAACCGAAGCTGAATCGGAAATTCTCCTGAACCAATATATGGACTTGCATGTCCTCCCAGAAGCTTTGCTACCGGATAAGGGATGTGGAAGACCTGTGCCTGGATTGGACCCCCATTGGGAGATGATTGCAGCGCTGCCACCACCCAGTGATGATGACTGGGAGCGCTTACCTTTGGTCTATGGCCCGGATTACTCGTTTCCCAAGAATAAGAAGCATTGTTCTTCGTCTCGAACAGCTTCCACCGTGGATTCGTCTTTTGATTCTGGAAGCTACAGCACCCTTGAACGCAACAGCAGTACCTTGGAGACGCCACGCGTTACGGCAACGAGGCTGTTCCAAGGAACTTGGACAATCACTGAGAGTGATCAGACTTTGGTGCGTATCACGGGTCAACTGAAGGTTGGTTTTAAGCTGCCACCACATCATGTGTGACTGTTGTCGATCAGGCACTGGCCGACCAAGTACTATCGATCATCGCTACCAAACTAGGACTTTGTTTATACATTACACAAATGAGTAAATAACAGCCTTTCATAAAATTATTATTATTATTAGCTAGCTCCCTACGATGCATTCCAAAAAGTTCACAAAATGTTTGCCGGACAAAGGACCGCTTCACATAACCCGCTTGGCCAGGCTCGGTATGGCACGGCTTGCATGCAGCAGTTATCGCCGGCCGAAAAGGACGGTAATAGTATTAGGGCTGCTTTTCCGCCAATGGTCGCCGGATTCGTTTCAAGCAATGTTTGGAAGAGGAGAAGGCAGATAGACCTCGTCTTGTGGTCGGTCTTGGCTTTAACAACCGAGTAAGACTTGGGAGAGGAGGAAACGAGCAGTCATCATCCTCGAGGTAGTCTGGCATTAACGGCAAGCACAACTTGGTGGGTATCACCATCAATGGGGTCACGGCGGCTCCCAGGACAAATCTGTGATTGCAATGGGGCAGTTTGGGCGGCGGTGGCAATGCGAGTCGAACGAGCCGAGGTGACGGCTGTAATGGTGGAGACAATGGAGTTGCTGTTGCCGGTGGTGGTGGTGGCGTTGTGGCATGGACGATGGTCCTATCATGCAATGCATCACGCTGCTTGTTTGTACAGTGCGATGATGATGATGGTGATGGCGGGGTATAGCATGTCATTGTTTCGTGTTAAGTGGTAGGTTTCAGACTTGGATATGCTGTATGTGTTATTCAATAGAATGCTTTCGAACTTATGAGGGTGATAATAAAACTGACTACGATTTTGCATTTTATGGACTGAAGTTTGGAGCTTCCGCTCTTTTGGTTGGATGACTCTCGGGATCCCGTGATTGTTCCTTGACATGTTTGTTGACATTCACATGTTCTTTGACTGCTTCTCATGTCTTTCTTTCAGAGACATTACGCCGAGATATCTGTAGTTGCAGGTAGCTGGCATTGGCAGTGTCCCGGATAAAGTACTACGCTAGTCTACTGCGTGCTGCACTGGTTGATGGATCCATAATAGGTCATGGATGATTGATTGGATCAATGGAACATCAACCTGAATCAGATCTCGTGAAGCGGAGGGTCCTTTGATGCCCTTAGCCACCAATCATTTCGGGGGTATCCTTGACTTGTCGTACGTCAACCACCCAAGGCGTTCTTTGACTTCCTTGACGTCAACCATCTTTTGATTTCCTTTTTCGCGGACATAAGAGGGTGATCACTTGTCGCTTCTCATGACTCTTGTGGTTCAGTGGTTGTCCTAGATTCGGACGAGAGGTCTATGTACGAACTCCTACTAGTAGTGATTTTATTTACTCATGGATACACTCTCAAGTTGTCATTGGTTTTTTAGGCTTCATGCACGTGTTCGTATTGTTGACTTGTTGTCCAACGTGAATATCACAGGGACGAAGAAAAGAAGCCTGTTCGGATCTCGTGACCATCAAGTGGCATCTATTCCTACCCTAAGTACCACTGAGTTGCTTTCTACAGACAAAACGCGAAACGTAATTTCACTTTTTTCAATCTTATTTCACAGTGCATGCTCTGGTGCGTAAGAACGCCTGGTGGGCATCATTGTCATTGGTTTATCTCACTTTATCTGTAGGCTTGGTACTTTTGGTACGTCTCCATGGCGCATTGTTTTGACTCAACATGTTATCAACTACTGGGAAAGCAGGGAACCGAAACCTACGTACTACATAGTAACTGTAAACCAGTCAACAAGTGACAGTAAACTGCTGTCTCTACAGTACGTAGTCTACTTGGACTTCTACTGGTACGAAGAGTCATGGCAGAATAGTCGTGCCAGAATAGTTGCCATCGGCACGCTGCCGAATCTTGAGAGCCCAAGGAACGAGTGTCATGTTGTGTCACTTCCTTGAACTAGCTAGTCTACTTCCTCTTACTTTTTTTACGAGGAAGCTGCATAACAATTGAAACGACTACTACGGGAGTCGAAATACGTATAAATCAGCTAGAGAAGCTCGAAGAGCCACACGGAGTTTCCTTTGCCGTAGAGAATAAGGCTAGTAGCCTTTGCCAGGCTTCCATTGAATTCCCATTCATGCTAGTACCAGCCGGTATCAGTCCCACTTACGGATACCATCCGTAAGTGGTATGCGGGATACTAACCTGCATTGGCGCTCTCATATTAGCATTCTGATTAGTTGCTATTCGCAAATCATTTTGATAATTCTCATACTTTGGGTTCTTGTCCACAAAGGATTGCTTCATTCCTCGACTCTACTCTAGAAACTCTCATTATTTTTTCTCGAAAACAAAAGAAATCCATCCACTTCCTTCATACACATTAACAAACAAAACAAAGAACACCATGTCCACTTCTAATAATACTCCCATCAACTCGATGAAACGCCGCCACAGTCAGAGTGGTCCTTCCATGACACTAACGCCACGTCCATCGCCCTTTGTTTGGGCCGTCACTCCTCCGCCCAATAATGGAGTCAAGCGTGCTCGTTACGGGGGTTCCTTGCAGCCACGCAGCCTCACAGCGGCATCGCCTCCACCGCCACCCCCATGTACTACGTCGTACTACTTTCAAGTACTACTACTACTAGGTAGCTAGCAAGCTACTACTAGAGCATCGTATGGACCTGTAACAAACAAAGTAGCTTTTTCGCTGCCTAGCTACTCTTCTTTTTATTATCTACTATAGCTACTAGTTAGACTAGCTAGAATAGCTAGAATAGTTACGATCCACGCAGAGAAGTTACCAGAAAAGAAATAGACATCCAACAAAAGAAAGAAAGCAATCAACCATGGCCGCCAACCGTCCAGATCCCCCCGAATGGAACACACCAGGCGACGATCACGATCATCACAGTGGCAGCAGCGACGGCAGTCATCCTACTGATCGTCATGTATTTGCTCTTCTCCGCGGGGAAGGAGGCGAAGCCAAGGTAGAAAGCAACAGCCACAGCAATAGCAACGGCGACAACAACAAGCGCAGTTTCGCCAACCCACCAAGCCAAGAAGAGGACGCGCAGGAGTCCAAGAAAAGGAAAGGCGACAGTCCAGAGAGGAAGTCAGACGACACGCCTACGAAAGGTGCAGCAGCAGGAGCAGGAGGAACTTCAGAACCAGAAACACCAGATGTAGGAGGAGCAGCCACTGAATTGAACAAGAGGAATGCTGCCACGCTTCAGCAGTTTCAGCAGTTTCAGCAGACATAACAACAGATGCAGCAACTCCAACAAATGCAGCACTTTCAGCAACTACAACTACAGCTGCAGCAGTTGCAGCAATATCAGCAACCAATGATGGGACTGATGGGAATGGGTGGTATGCGTATGAATATGGGTACGAATACGGATATGAATACGGGCATGAACATGAACATGAACCCACTCTTTCAAACCCACAACCCAGTTGGAATGATGGGACTTCCCTTTGCTGCTTCTACTGCTTCGTCGCAATTCCAAACTCCACCTGCAATGATGATGATGATGGCTGGAATGGGAGTGGGAATGGGAGGACAGCCACAACCACCCACTGCCTTTCATTCCGTTCCGGGAAGTTCCTTTGGGGTTGTCAATGCCCTTCCTGCGGCTCTTGCTTCTGCTGCTGGAGCAGCTCGAGGAACAGGTGCCGTTGGCTTTCCTTTGCGCATGACTTCTCCTTCTGCGGGACCGACATCTACCACCACTCATGACACTGCCAGTACTAGTACTAGTACTGTCACTGCAACTGCAACTGCACAAGGAAGTTGGAAACCCCCTCAACCTCCTTCAGTGCTCGTGGACAACTCGAGTGTGCGACGGGTTCGTATGTACATGACCACGGATGATGAAAGTTTGTCGCCCTTTCAATGTTATGCAAGACAACACATGGAATTGTTTGAAGCCCAACAAGTCGATGTTCAAACGGGAGCCCAAGGACGGTACGTACTGTGGTGCAGTGTATTACATACACCACGATGATGACTGTATTGTATTGTATCTCACCATGTGCCTGTCGTTTCACCTTCCCACATTATCCTTACCATATATTTTACAAACAGAAACAAACCGGTCCAATTGGGTCAAGTCGGGATTCGGTGCATTCATTGTGCGGATTTGCATCCCAAATTACGGACTCGTGCCGCGGTCTATTATCCATCCAAAATGGGCGTCCTCTATCAAGCCGCCCAAAACATTGTCAACTTGCATCTACCCGAACTTTGTGAGAGTGTACCACCCCCTGTTCGTGCCAATTTGATTCGTTTGAGCAATAAACGATCCTCGGTAGGTGGCGGTAAGAATTATTGGTCCGATACCGCTCAAATACAAGGCGTCTGGGATACACCCGATGGTGGATTACGATTCATCAAGGATCGAACCACCACGATGATTCCTACTGTGCACCCACAACCGAAAGAAGCAAAGGGAGACAATGCCAATGGCGATGACGATGACAACGGTGGCAGCTAGTGACGTCAATCGTTGAACGGTAGAAACGAAAGTCACCTACCACATCTTTTTGCCATTTGACAAAAAGTGAACATGTGATTATCGCGGAGGAGGCAGGAGGAGGGCATCGTGACCACTAGAACCTCACGAAGTTTCTATCCAATGGCAACTTCTGGGCAGTATTGCCACCAGCATAGAGGAATCCGTGCCTTCGCGGTCAAGATCTGTTCGGATGTACTGTAACTGAGTTTGTAAAATTATAGATTTATCTGGTATTGTCCGTTCCAACTAGAAATAGTACATGGCCAGACTTTGAACAATGACTTGTATCCCACATTATTGAATGTTCTGTCCTAGCTTTCGATATGGAAGCAGCAGCAGCTTCTTTCGTGGGAGCATCCACAAACTATAATTCGGCCTGCTCCAGAAATGGGCTCCTGAAAATTACTCGAATTCTTTTGTCTTGAGAAGCTCCTTCTTTTAATTTCTTAAAATTATTTCGGTACGCCTTCCATCATGGTGCCCCATACTTATTTGAGTGCTTCCGTATATCGTGCAAGCAAACGGCATGCCACAAAGCGGTAAGGTTCCGATCCAAAGGCCCGCAAAAACATTTCAAACATTTCTATTCCTCACTTATTTTATTTGCTTTTTGCTAGAACAATTTAATTATTTACTTACTTCTACCATATATTATTCGTTCCTTCCTTCTACCACATGATCAATGACTCCTTCCATTCATTTTTCAATCTACTTTATTTATTCGTCATCGGGTATAATGGTGAGAATTCCTTCGGCGGATTCCATGACATCGACGAGTGTCTGCAATCGTTCCACCAAGTCATCCAAGGCCGCGACATCGACAGCAAACATGGTAATGGCAATACTACTTGGACGTTTGAAATTGAAATCGGCATTGCTGAATTGATCATTGGGCTGGACACTAAAGGAGGTAATATCAAAATCGCCATTGCGCTGTTCAATCATATCGAGAGCTTGATTGATGAGACCGGAATCAAACAATTGTCCTTGCAATAAAATCTTACGAGAGGGCCATCCGTACGAGAGTAGATTCCCGGCCTTGTGAGCTTCGGTGGGAGGAATGCACAAGGCTTGGGTCAGGGCAACTTGCATACGATCATGATATTTTTCATTCAGCATAGTAAGAGGTAGTCGAATCCCATTTTGAATTTTCTTCATTTCATAAAGAGCCCATTTGACGGGAATGGGATTGGCTTCGCAAAACAAATCCCTGTGGAGGGAGGCGAGTGGTTCATCTAAGGATTGAGCGGATTTGGGATCGTTGGCATTGGCGGCGGCCATGACCTTACTGACGGTTTTGGGTGCCACATTGGCCGTCACCGAGATGACACCATCTCCTCCTTGTAAGACGTATTCCCGGGCCATACCATCTTCCCCCGAATACATGCGAAAGTCATTGCCCAATATTTTACGCATGGGACCGACGCGATTGTTGTCTCCCGTGGCATCTTTGAGACCCTTAATCATGGGATGTTTGGCCAATTGAATGGTGGTTTCCACGCTCAAATCGACACCGGTGCGTCCGGGAACATTGTACAAAATCAAGGGCAATTCGGCCGCATTGGCAATGGTGGTAAAATGCTGTAATAAACCCGCTTGCGTGGGCTTGACGTAGTAGGGGGTAACGACCAAGGCGGCATCGGCACCATTGGCCTTTGCGACGCGTGTCGCCGCAATGGTTTGTTGCGTATCAATGGTTCCCGTTCCCACAATAATGGGCAAGACGCCGCCCACTTCTTCACGCGTAATCGTCATGACCAAATCCTTTTCTTCCTTGGTGAGAGTAGACGCTTCTCCAGTAGTGCCCAAAATGACAATCCCATTGGTGCCTTCCTTCTTGTGCCATTGGAGAATGCTACGCAAAGCGTCTTGGTCCAAGGCGCCTTCGGAAGTCATGGGAGTCACGAGTGCGACCAGACTGCCTTTGGGGAGGGGCATGATGGAATTCGTAGTATCGCCTTTGACCATCATTCGCAAGGCAGTGCCGGAGAAAGTAGTAGTGGTACTCGTAGTAGTAGTACTAGTAGTACTGGTGGTAAAGATAACGCTGTACACGCCCCCATTTTGTTGTGCTGAATTTCTGCTAACAAAAGTTGTCACTGTCGACAAGGGAGCAAACGCCGAAGCTGAGTTTGACAGCAAGAGAGCGGATGCTACTGCTAATAATCTCATCATTGTCGTCATTGTCGTCGTCATGGTCAAACCCACACCCAAACTAAAAATTGTAAAAAATATGACAATCAATGCCAATAAATTATTGGTTGGCTTTTTTCTTGGCGGTGGTGGCTTGCGAACACATCTTCCGGAAAAAAGGAAAAGATACATTTGTGTGGACGAAATTTCGCGAACCCCTCCGCAGACAGGAAGTCGCAGATTTGATCGAAAGAATGCACTCGAACAATGTTGTTTGAGTAGCGATGGGTGCAATTCAGTCACGTAGCGGGAAACTTGGGGTTGGGGCATCCATTCACATTTCCAGAAGAAAATGCATGGTTGCTCCAGATGGACAGCTAGCTAGCTGGTAGCAACATGTCAAACTGATCATGTCACCTACTGGTCTTGACACTTCAAGGAATCACCACAACAACAAAAAGAAGAAGAAGAGGCAGGTGATGTTTTCACACAACCATTCAAATTCATTCAGGACAAAAAAAAGGAATCAGAAAATGAGCTGTTTGGAAGTCCCATTGGACTGTGGCAACAAATCAGTTGGTTCAAAAATGCAAGCATTGACATGCTGGCAGATCCTCTTTTTTGTTCTGTTTTGAGTCTTCGAAGGAAGTGATTCACCCAGTCTTCAACATGCTTGGTGGTCACCGTTGGAGTTTTGTTTTGAAAACGCTCAACCAGACAGTGATCAAAACATTTGTGCTGTGTTTTGGATGTTGACTTGTGACACAACAGTAGCCTCAGTGTTTCATTGTTTGGAAGGTTGCATCAGTTCCACTCCTTTGAACTGCCACTGACCTGTTGGACAAAACACAACAAAAACTTCAAAGAATCTTCAATCAACATCTCCATTTTTGCATGTTGATTGCAGCTGCTTGACACATCGAGCATCCCCACAAACAACTGGTCAGTTGCTTCAGCTAATTGCCCATTCAAATTGTCATTTGACATGGAATTCCACATGCTCCTTGCTGTCACTGTTCATTGCACTCCTTCTGTTCTGTTCCCATTCAAGAAGCGTCTTCCACAACGAGGATCAAGGCACACCAAACCTGGAATCAGAACCCACGATGGCTGCCGGACAACTGAGAGTCATCACTTGTCATGGATGATGATGTTGCTGTGTGCATTTGTTGGAAGATGGGTGCTGATCACTGCTGAAGCTGAACATGTGTTCGGACAGATCCCGGCCGGCAGATGGAGTTGGTTTGGTCATGCGATGATTCGGTTTGCGGCACCCATTGGGATCTCTGACAGGTTGGTCTGTCTTGTGTTTTTGATTGTGTCTCCATTCAAATGAGCAAATCACAAATTCATGGGTCAGAGGTTGACAATGTCACAAAGCTGCACTGTTTTGTCATGAAACTCTCCCCTGATTTCAGGGGAGTGTTTGAAACTCTGCTTTGTTTGAGGTTGGCATTGTGAGCGAAGGCCAAGTGCATTTAGGCATGAGATTGGTCAGATCTCATCCTGCAACATCCGGTAAACTGCCTTGATGGACAATTCAGTCGTGCAAAAGCAGTCACTCTTGAAACATGCTCTTGAAACATGCTCTTGAAACTCTTGCTGTCTCTTGCTGTCTCTTGAAACACTCTTGAAATGTGTTGCTGTCTCTTGAAACTCTTGAAACTCTTGGTGCTCTTGAAACAATTGAAATGAAACCATTTTAAAATGTCAGTGTGGTGGGCAACGCTGGGCGCGCCAGCGCGAGCATGTCACACATGAATTTTGAAATTGATTTGGAGCTCTTGAAACATGCTCTTGAAACTCTTGAAACTCTTGCTATCTCTTGCTGTCTCTTGAAACACTCTTGAAATGTGTTGCTGTCTCTTGAAACTCTTGAAACTCTTGATGCTCTTGAAATGCTTGAAACAAATCGAACGAAAACACGACTGGATGAGACACAGTTTGCCGGATCTTGCTGGGTCCTTTTCCTTTCTGTCAGACCTCGTGGGCTAACGAAGCAAACTAGCTACTACTAGCAACCAACAAGTTGCTGGTAGCTATCAGTGCAGAAGGGGGTTCTCGTACATTGTCGATTCAAGAAGCACCAAATCAACTGGGGTTCTCGTCCTTGTTCTTATATAAAAATCTTCGCTGTGAAATTTGCACTTTTTTGTATTCCTTGGTTCATTTTTTCGTTTACGAACTTGTTTTTCTCGCCGTCGACCTAACAAGACAAGATGATGTTTCGTTCCCTTTCCGTCGCTATCCTTTTCGTTGCAACTCGTAGCAGCCAAGCCTTCATGGCGCCTTTCCCAGCCCCTATAGTCTCTCGCCCGTCGTCTGCGTTGTTTGAGCAAGAACACATGGCAGACAGCAGCTTGGATGTTCACAATTTGAGGACTTTGATTGACAATCTGAAACCGGACAATTACAAGGTCTCCATGGAAATGTGCGAGTCGTTGCTCATGAACGAAGCGGTTGGACACGAGTACGATGAGTACATGGCGGACTTAAAAGCCAAGTGCCAAGAAATTGGCAAGCCTCTCCCGGAAGGATTCGCCCCGACCCACCATTAAGATTACGGCATCATGTTGTGTGGCTCTTCTCGTCGGCAGCGTATCCGGTTTACACCTGCTGCATGTCAAAAGTTTCACCCAAGCAAGACCTAATCGATATATTTATACAAAGGTAAAGCTAGTAGCAAAATATTTTACAAAACTGGAAGTCATTCACGCGCGAGACCTCTGGCAGGTTGGCAACTACTGGTACTAGGGTTATCGAATTTGATTTCCTGGATGCCTGCCGACCTCGGATGATTGGTAGGCGGAATACTTTCCATTGGTGAAAATGGCGCAGACGACAGAGCTTGACATCGCGTTTCTATCTGCTATTCCTGTACGCCAAATCGCTTTCTTAGGCGTGATTCAGTGCGCATGGGCGGTTGCAAAGGAAACGAACGATTGCATGTTGCTCGTTGCAAGACTACTGAAAGTTTACACTCAAAAAGCGTTTACCGGGGAAGGCCCATAAGCAGGCAGCCTGGTGGCCTGGTAGTTATCTTGTGGCACCCTCGTAGTTATCTGGTTGTGACAATCAGACAGCGCCGAGTGTCTTCCCATCGGACGACGATGAATGGCTTTCAAGGCGCCCGTCATCTAGGGAGAGGAGGGGAATCAGGGGGGCGATGATTGGTGAGCATGGGGGAAGGTTGCGGTGTGGAAGGACAAAGAGCATGGATCTTTCTGCTACTTAGATGCTAGCTAGCAGTAGCACAGCAGTCAGCCAGCTATGGTGCTCTACTAGCTAGACGGTTCACCTCATGGAGGAAAAAAAGGAGGAGGGGAAGAGCTTGCGTGCGTCTGTAAGTTGATTTAGACCCACATTGGACAATTTACTGGACGTATTCTATTATTAGTGCTACCAGTACCATTATGTTACCGTGCTCTGTTTTAGAGCTCATTTGCTCCAGTTTTACCTTCCAACGAAAAGACCTCGTTGGTTACTCGTCAACGCTCGAAGATTCTTCCTTGTGACCGAAGGTTGCTACTCGTACTAAGTACATACGTACGCAGGTCTTACCCAAGCTAAAAGAATATTGTAGGGTCCGATTTGTCAAAGTTGGCAACGTCACTCTGGCATTTTGGTAAGCAATGCCAGAGTAGAATCTTACCAATAATCAATTTGGGCCATCGTTCCCCGTCAGCTATGACCAATTTAGTTTTTTAAGTACATATTTAGTGTAGGGCAACATCACGAAGGCATTCTGTGCATTCCTTACTTCTATTTGGTCATTTCTGCGGTATCTGCCATCGTTCATGGCGCGGTACTTTTTATTCATGCCATCATGGTGGTTAGTGGCTGTCTGGTACATACTTCGTTTTACGTTGTACCTACTAAGACTAGTTTAATAGCTACTAGCTACTAGCTAGTGGACTACGGCGAGTACGAATTAGAGATGGTTGAAAACCGTCTCACAAAAACCCTCCCACTATTACTAGAGCTAATAGTCTCCATAAAAATAAAAATAAAATAATCAGAGAGATGAAAGCTGCTGTTCGTGAAAATAAAAGCATGGTGGCTACTACCGGTACCGTTAATGCTTGTACTCAAGGAGCTGTGCAGGAACCAGTCCCTTCTACTAGTGCAGGGATAGAGTGTCAGGCGCTTGGACGGATGCATTTCAATAGGCTACGCAAGATGAAGATGCTCAAGGTGCCTTTGTATGTTGCCATTCTTATCCTTACCGGTTTCTTTCAACAGTCGAGCTTGACAAGGAATTATTTCTTGGGTGACCCTACTACTAGTAAAGCAACCACGAGTACTAGTAGTACTCGTAACGTGACTGAAAAGACGACGACGACGACAAACCGGCATCTAGATATCCAAACAACCGCTGTTCCTCCTAGTACAAGTAGTACGAAGGGTCCTACGTATACAGGTACTAGTACTGCATTCGATGTTCCAACCCCACTGCCTGCCGATAGTCATGCAGTTCCTACGAAGACCACTCATCCAAGCGCGAGTCCCACTGGGAGTCCAACGATGAGTCCCACAGCTACTAATACCACAGGGCCCCCCACAAGTGGTCAACGTTTGGACCAACGGAAAGCCCAACAGGTTCCCCTACTTCTGACCCGACAGGTTCTCCCATTAGCAGTCCCACTCTGGCCCCAACTACTAGTACAAGTACAAGTGCTCCCACAGTTGCTCCCACAGCTTCTACGAGTAGGACCGCCAGTTCAAACACCTGTCTCTTATACACATCTCGAGCCCACGAGACTAAGGCGAATCTCGTATGCCGTCTTCTGCTTGAAAAAAAAAA
>ENA-ORBV01009009-ORBV01009009.1-microbial-mat-metagenome-genome-assembly--contig:-NODE-9009-length-16568-cov-4.559457_pt1 | contig 16568 bp, 23 predicted proteins | sample MGYA00237777_ERZ505514 | MGnify/ENA primary metagenome ERZ505514 (study PRJEB26160, sample SAMN06269048) | microbial mat metagenome | isolation source: Oligotrophic lake microbial mat | place... | reverse complement strand
GGCCATCTGTGCGCTCATAGCTCGACCTCGATTGACAAAGCGTTAATCTGCGTCGGCAGCGGGTAGGGGGCGGTCACGGTGACGTCGCGCTCGGTGCCCCAGCCCAGCAGGAAGGAGCGGAAGCGGCCGTTGTAGGCGACCGGCTGGGCGCCGGGATCCTCGTTGATCGGCCCGTTGGGCAGTTCGGTGTCGTTGCGCTTGTAGGACAGCGTGTCGACCAGCGAAGCCGTCACCGAGACGTAGCGCCGGGGTTCGGCAAAGGAGGTGCCGTCCGGCATCTGGACTTCCTGGTTGAGCGGCACGATGGTCGGCACGAAGTTGTAGCCGATTTCGATTTCGGTGACGGCGATCGGCAGGACGACATAGCCGGTGTCGCTGACTGTGATCTGGCCGAAGTAAAGGTTGGCCGAGCGGACGTGCACGGCCTGGTTGGCGTAGTCGGTATAGGGGCCCCACGTCGCGCTCGAGGCGCCGCTGGCCCGGGTGGCGAAGTCGAGCAGGGTGTCCTCGTCGAACACCTCGAGGTAGTAGCCGACGACGCTGTTGACCGTGCGCTCGACCAGCACCCACGCCTCGCGGTCAACCACGCCGAGGCGTTTGTAGCTGCCCTGCGTCGTCCACTGTCCCCAGCCGCCGATGTTCTCCTTCCGCACCTTGGAGAGAACCGCCAGCGTGCCGTCGCCGTTGGTCAGGAAGGCAAGAGCCTCCTGCGTTGCCTGGCCCTCGACCATGACATCGAGGTCGACCGGATCGTTGATCAGGTGGGCGGCGGCAAAGGTCAGGCTGTCGGCGGCGTAGGACTGCTGCACGTCGTCGTAGACGAACTCGCGCACCGAGTTGGCGACGCGGCTGATGAAGATCGTGGTCTGGTCGAAGCGGCGCGGGCGGGCGTTGGAACAGCCATAGCCCGACTGCTGCTTGAAGCTGATGTTGGTCGGCGACAGCGCGCTGTTCTGCGGCGAGGGCGCATAGAACTCGCCGTCGGCGGTGAAGATTTGCAGGGTGCGGAACGACACGATGGCCTTGATTTCGGCCACGCGGTCGGCGCGGATGGTTTCCTTGATCGCGTCGGTCGCCAACGCGGTGCCGATGAAATGGCTGTAGGGGTCGGAAGTGGTCGAGCCCGAGAGCGTGTTGGGCGCGTCACGCGAGCCGCCGAACCAGAAGCGGCCTTCATGGAGGCCGGTCGAGCGCGCCCAGCCGCGCACCGAGGAGAACATCTGTTCGGTCCAGTCGTAGGTGGCGACGGCGGCAACCGGGATGGCGCCGACCGTGGCGTTCAAGACCGTCGAGCTGCCATAGCCGGTGATCGAGAGGGGCGAGTTGCCGATCCTGAACCACGTTCCGACATGGCCGGCAACGAACGCCGCGGCCGAGGCGGTGAGCGTGATGGCGCCGGTCGTGCCGCTCGGCGTGATGGTGATGGTCGAGGCGGCGTACTTGTGGAACGGGCTGTTGACCCCGCCGTTGGCGTTCGGCGTGTAGACGATGGTGGCGATCGAGAACGCGGCGGCGGCGGTGCGGGTGATGATCCTGGTCTCGAAATCGGGGTGCGAGATATGGATCTTGTCGAGCGCCTGGGTGCAGTTGAGTTCGTTCGCCAGGACCTGCGCGGTCGTCCACGGCCCGGCGATGGTGGCGATGAAGGCGCGGGTGTGCTTGTTGTAGATGTCGACGGCGAGATTGTAGAAGATGAAGGCATAGGCCTCGTCGCTGTCGAATACGAACGGCTCGATCTGGCAGTCGCTATACGTGACCTTGGCGATCTTGACCGCTCCCGGCCGGCGGGTGACGCCACCGAGCGGGCGGGTCCGCCAGTTGGTCAGGGTCTTGACCGCGTTGCGATAGTTGGCGAGGTCGATGCGGTCGCGGGCCGACGGGCTGATGGCGCCCGAGGAAAAGTTGGTCTGGACGGTGCGGATGAGGGGCATCAGGAAGTCGTGCCCCGGACGTACTGGCCGCCGCCGCCGCCGCGCCGGAAGCGCGAGAAGCCGTCCTGGCGCAGCCGCTTCGTCGTGACCGACTGGCTGTCGCGGGTCTTTGCCATGCGCAGCTGGCTGTCATAGGACATCGCCATGCCCTTGATCTGGGCGTCCTTGCGGGTGATGGCGATCGCCAGGACATAGGCCATCTTGAAGATCATCGAGAGGGTGAAGCCGGGCGGCCAGTAGGGTTCCTCGACGCGATACTGGTAGTGGGCGATCACCTCGTCGGTGTCGGAGGCGTTGCAGTAGATGCGCCGGCCCATGATCTCGTAGCCGATCGGCGTGTCGGCGACGCGGATCGTCTGGATCTGGTGGGGCTGGCCGGTCGGCAGGGTCGGGATGTGCCAGGCGCTCTCGTAGCGGTCGAGCGGGTCGCTGCTGTCGAGCTCGAGCAGCTGCTGGCCGGAGCAGAACTTCCATGGGTAAGAGGCCATCTGTTCGGCCAGCACGACCTCGTAGAGCGAGGAAGCGACGATCACCTCGTCGCGGCCGACCTCGGAGAACGACGTCATGGGGCGAAGGCCCAGCATGACCATGGCGCGGGAGCAGACTTCGATGGCGGTCTGCGGCAGTCCTTCTTGAGCCATGCTTCATCCTCTTAAAAAAAGGAGGGTAGCCGAAACCACCCTCCTTTCCCCCGCCGCCGACTTACACCGGCGGCCCCCCTGGGTCTTAGGCCCGGCTGGCGCCCGAGAGACAGGTCACGGTCGAGCTGCTGGACACCAGGATCGACAGGTCGAAGTGGACTTCGGTGGCGCCGACCACGGCGCGGACATGGACGACATCGCCGGCGACGAGGTCGTTGTACATGCCGAGGAAGTAGTCCGCGGCCACGACGGTCGCCTTGGCGTCGGCCGTGTAGTACTGCCAGACCTTGCCGGCCCCGCTGGAACCGACCAGGGCCATCTGAGAACGAGTGAGTGCCATTTTGCTTGCTCCTTGAAAGGGTAGGTGGCCGGGCGTTGATCGCCCGGCCTAGTGGCTTACGCCACCTTGAGGCTGCACTTGATGACGCCGAGGGTGTCGATCAGACAGGCGTTCATCTGCATCTTGTTCATCGCCCAGTAGGCCGCACGGGTGCCTTCATAGGTGATGGTCGAGTTCACGTCGGCGCCGATCGCGTGGCCGATGGCCGAGCGATGGAACACGAAGTTGGTCGAGTTGGTCGACCGGGCGAAGCCGGAGAACGGCATCCACATGATCGACATCCAGCGCTTGGCCTGGGTGCCCATGGCGAACGGCAGGTCGTCGGTGCCGACGTACTGGCTGTTGGAGAACTGCTGGAGCGCGAGCAGCTTGCCCCACTGTTCCCAGCCGATCAGGCCGTAGCGTTCGCCGTCGTCGGGCACATCGTTGTTGCCCATCGTGACCATGCAGGTCGTGGCCCATGCCAGGGTCGCGCCGTTGGTGGTCTCGTCGGCGGTCGTGGTCGTGGTCGCCGCGGCGGTGATGATGAGCTCGTCGGTCTTGCGCCCGAGGGCGTAGGCGCCGGCGTTCATGCTGGCCTGCATCTCGTCGTGGTTGATGCGCAGCAGGTCGAGGTCGTCGATGAAGTCGCCGGCGTACCAGTCCTCGGTCGTGACCGAGACGTTGGTATGGCTGTTGTTCATCGGCGGGATGACGGCATTGCGGGCCTTTTGCGTGGCGACGCCAGTGCCGTACTTCTGGAACGTGGTCTTGTTCTTGACCCCGGAGCGGCTGCGGACCAGCGCCTTGAAATGCGAGCCGCGGCGCTGATAGGCCTCGTGAACGCCGGACTCGAACTCCTGTACGAAGGCCGTGTCGATGGTGGGATTGGGCATGTGAACGTCCGTCCTAAAAAAGAGTTGATGGGATCGGTCGGACGGTTGTTCCCGATGCTTCGGCGGTTGAGTTCATCCCTTGCGGGGCTCTGCCGAAGGCGGCCGGGGCCGCGGCCTCTCTGGCGTTATGCCCCAGCCGTTTTTTGGCGTCTATTCACTAGCCATTGAGCATCTTGAAGCCGGCCCGGACCTTCTGGACGAAGTTGCGATCCATCTTGCCATTCTCGCCGGTGTAGCGCGGATCGTTCTGCATTTCCTTGAGCTGTTCGCGGGTGTAGCGCTCGCCCGGCATGGCGCTGCCTTCGACGCCGATCGGCGGGTGGCCGGCCAGGGTCATGATTTCCTCGAACGCCTTGACGCGCTCGGCGGTCGCCGGCATGGCCGAGAATTGCGCGTAGCTTTCCTTGGACAGCGAGCCGCGCATGAAGCCGTCGACGCGGGTAAGGCGTTGCTCGGCAAGCGGGCCGAGCGCCTTGGCCTCGTTCTCCCACGACGGCATGGCGGCGATCTGGGCGGCGACGAAACCCTGGGCGAACTTGTCGAAGCTCGCCTGCGGGATCTTCATTTCGTGGGCGGCCGAGCGGAAGAACTCGAACATCGGGTCGTCGCCCTTGATGGTGATCTCATGGTCGCCGAGCTTGAACTTCTCGGGGACGGTATAATCGCCGGGGGCGGCGGGGGCCGCGGCCAGGCGTTCGGCCTCGACGGCGGCGCGGGTTTCGGTCAGCACCTCGTCGCGGCGCCGGCCTTGGGCCTTCTCGATCTCGGTGTAGGACTTGAGCAGGTCGCCGGCATTGACCTTGCCGTCCTTGACGAACTTGTCGGGCACCTTGAGGCCTTCCCACGGCGTGCCTTTCCACGGCGTGCTGCGCTGGGCCGCCTCGGCGGCGCGGGCGGCGTTCCAGACTTCGATCGCGGGCTTGCCCTCGATGGTCTTGGGATCGAACCCGTCGGCCTTCGACAGCCACTCGGTGGCCTGCGTCAGCTGATCGCCGGACGGCTCGGTGCCGTCGGCAAGCTCGATGAATTGGGCTTCGTCATTTCCGTCCGGCATCGTCCTTGTCCTTCTCTTGGGGGGTGGGCTTCTCGGGAGGCTTGGTGTCGTCGCCCATGGTGCGGACGACATGATCCTTGGCGGCCTTCGGGATCACGTTGGCGTGCCCGTCTCCGATGGTTTTCATTGCTCGGCTCCCTTGGCGGCGCGCTGGACGATCATGCCGACCAGCCAGCGCTGGCCTTCCATGTGACGCAGGGCCTCGTTGGAAATGTTGCCATCGAACGCCGTGTTGAGGGTGATCGACTTGAGATAGGCCATGAAGCGTTTGCCGTTGTCGTCGCCGAAGCAAAGGAAAGCCAGGCGGTTCAATTCTCTTTCCGTCTCGGGCCGGTAGCGGCGTCCATCGAACGACGTTGCTTCGGTCGCGGCCTCGGGGGACGGGGCCGTCACGACCGATCGGCGGGGCTCTCTCATCCACCACCGCCCTGCATGACGCCGGCGAGCGCCGCCGGGTCCATCCCGTTCTCGCCGCCGATGGCACCACCTGCCGCCGCGTCGGCGGCGCCCTTGTTCATCATCGCCTGGACGTCGGCCTTGCTGTTGAGCAGGCGCGGCGAGATACCGTTCTTCTCGGTGATGAAGGCCACGGTCGGCTCCATCTTGAAGGTCATGGCGCCGGTGCCGGGCCCGAAGATGGCGTCGATCTGCTGGCTGCCGGTCAGAAGCTCGGTCAGTTCGATCTGATCCTGCCCGCGCAGGAACGGCGACTTGACGCGGAACTTGACGCGCTTGCCGTCGACCCGCAGCCCGAGGCTTTCCAGCACGCCCTGCTTGTCGAGGATGTAGATCGTCCGGTTGATGTTGGGCACCAGACATTCGCGCACAACGCGGCCGCCCGGCGCGCTGAGGTCGCGGGCGACTTCGGCCAGCCGCGACTGGATTTCATAGGCCGAGCGCGGCGTCTTGCCCGGGGTGTCCATCTCGTCGACGAACAGGCCCTTCTTGATGTTCATCCGCATGTCTTGCAGGACCAGCTGGGCGACATCGAAGCGGGCCGGCGACACCATGGCCTCGACCTTGGAGCCGATGCCCTTGGGGATGAAGGTGCCGGGGCGCAGCACGATGTTGTCGGGGTTGAACACGCCGTCGTCGTCGTAGGTCCAGACGCCGCCCAGCGCCAGCTCGGCGTTCTCGAGGATCATCTGGACGGTGAGGTTGCAGGTCTTGATCGCCGGCATGGTGTTCAGCACATTGCCGCGGCCCCACACGTCGAAGCCGGTCTTGGCCCAGCGCGTCGTCGTCCACGGGCAGGCGCCCTCGCCTTCCAGCTTGCGCTCGATGATCGCCGCCTTGTAGGCCTCGACGATCACCACATGCTTCCAGCTGGGATGCCCCGGCGTCGAGGTTTCCCACGTCGCGTAATCGACCGTGATCTCGCGGCGCGGCTCGCGCTTGAGGTCGGCGGTCATGCGCTCGGTGAACTCGGCCTTGGGCTGTTCGAGGCGAAGGTCCTCCAACGTCGTCTTGCGCCACTGGAACCAGCCGCGCACGCTCGAGCCGGCGCCCGGCAGGATCGCCAGATGGGTCGGCGGCACCGCCTTGAAGCTCAAGTCCATCGGGAAGGGGCCTTCCTCCTGGCACATATTCATCGTGCCGATGGCGAAGTCGACCAGGCCCTCCGAGACTTCCGAGAAGAAATTGCTGTTCTGCCAGCATTGATGGATGAGCATGGTCAGCTCGTCGAACTTGGCCTGCCCTTCCGGTCCCTTGAGATAGTCGGGTGCGTCCTGGCCGGGCGCCAGCGAGAAGATTTCGCCGTACTCGGGGAAGTAGCCCGAGGTCAGGCGCGAGGCGAGACGCGGCAGAGCCTGCACCGCCGTTTCGTCGTAGATCATGTCGGTGCGGTTGGCACCCGGCGGCACGTCGTAGAAGCCTTCGCGGTTGGGCAGGCAGTAGTCGTAGACCTCCTGCCAGACCTTGACCCACGGATCGCGCTTGCGCTTGGCTTCCTTTTTGCCGGTTTCCCACGTCTTGTAGGTGTCGGCGGAAATCGTGCTGTCGCGCTTGGGCAAGGCCACGACGGTCGAGCCTTTTTCCTGCGGCCGGTCGGGGCCCTGCCCGGTCTTGCGCAGGGGCGGCTCCGGTGTGGCTCCGGTCTGGCTCCGCTCAAGGGGGACGGTGCGCTTTGCCATCTTCAGGCGCCGAGAATGTCGCTGGTGCCCATCGTCCTGCTGGCGCCGTAGCCGGCGTAGCCGTTCGAGGCGAAGGCGCTGTAGCCGCCGCCACGCAGGCGCTGCTGGCGCTCGCCCTCGGTGCCCGCCGCGGTCGCGGTATTGTCGTCGGCGATGCGCTTCTTCTCCTCTTCGGCGATGCGCTTCTTCTCCTCTGCGGCAGCGCCGCCGCCACCGCCGTAGGCGGATAAAATGGCAGATGCAAGGAAACTCATGGTGTCCCCCTAGGGAAATCGCTTTTCCGGTGGCTGCATCAGCGCATGTCCGCCGCGGCGCTGCAATTCACACCACAGGCTGTAGGGCGTCCATATCCGCCACGACGGCGGCAGGCCGAGGATCTGGCGGCTCAGGGTCACGCAGGTCGAGGGCAGCCAGCCGTTCAGGATATTGGGCCGCGGCAGGCGCTGCCTGACCTCGTAGCGCAGCAGCGCGCCGTGGTCGGCGACGTCGCCCAGCACGACAGAGGCCTGGGCGCCGGTGAGGGTGGTGATGGCGAGGCCCATCAGGGTCCATTCGATGAACAGAAAGCTGTCGTTGCCGAGCGGCCGCAGGAGGCAGACGTGATCGAACGGCGGCTTGCGCCGGCTGACGAGGCGCATGAACCAGTGTTGCGGGCCGGGCAGGAAGCAGACCAGCCAGGGGCCTTTCCAGGGGTTCTTGATCATCGCGGACTGCCGAAGCTGCCGCGATTGGCCTGCTGGGCGCTGCGCAGGCGTCCGAACGGCGAGCCGCCGCGCTCGATGGTGACGACGCGGGACTGTTTGGTGCCCTTGATCAGCGGCAGCCAGCCGCCGGTGCTGACGACGCCGTATTGCAGCCCGTCCTGGGCGTGCGAGTGCCGGTTTTTGTTGGGGCGGCTGTCGTAGACGCCGGTTTTGAGGCCGCCGACCGGCTTGAAATTGTAGCCGCCGCGAAATCCGGCGATCAGCGCCTGGCAGGTCGGAGAAACCTGCAAAGCGGGGCCGTGCGGCGTGTTTTTGACCATCAGGGCGGCGACCGCCTCGACGCGGATCAGCGGATCGTTGGTCAAGGCCTTCTTCATCGGCACGCCGACCGCCCGCATGATCTGCGCCGGCGCCTCGTCGCTGGTTTCCTTCATGTCGTCGCCCGAAGGATCGCCGTAGCACTCGAACATACAGTCCTGCCAGCCGCGGCGCTGGATTTCGCGGCCGAGCAGGCGGGCAAAAGTCTGGGTCGAGACGCCGCTCAGCAGGAACTCGTGGAAAACCCGGTACTGCTCGTTCTCTTTCTGCATGAAAATGGCGGCCGGGGTGCGTCCGTAGTCGACGCCGAGGATGATCGAGAGGCCCATCTTGGGCACGATCGGCAGCGGCGCGATATGTTGCTCGTCGGACCAGTCGGAATAGACCGGCTTGCCCGAAATCAGCGTGGCGTAGCGGTTGAGGATGTAGATGTTGATCCAGACCCGGCTCTTTCCCTGCACCATGTCGGTGTAATACTTGTCCGACAGCGCCTTGTTGGCGCGTTCCGGGTTCATTTCGTAGCCGAGGATTTTGCCGTCGTCGCCCATCAGCTCGCGCATCGCCGGCGGCTGGGTGAAGAACGACCAGCTGGCGGGCCGCACCAGCGTCCGGCGTTCCTCCTCGGTCATCCACTCGGGCGGCTCGACGTCGCCCGACATGATCGGCCACCAATGTTCCTCGCCGGGCGAGTTGGTGTCCATGATGACGCCCGACCAGGTCGGCCCGCCCTGCGCCGGCGAGGGGTAGCGATTGATGCGGGCGGTCAGCACGTCGATGATGTCTTTCGGCACCTCGCGGGCCTCGTTGACCCAGACGCCGGTGAGCTCGAGCGAGAGAAGTTTGGCGGTGTCCTCGCTCTTGTCGAGGGCGAGGAAGATGACTTCGCAATCGACATGGGTGCCGTCGGGCATCTTGTAGAACAGATGATGCTGGTACGGCGCCGACAGGGTGAATTGTCCGAGACTGTCGGGCACCCACGCCCGCCATGTCTTGACGGTGGTGAGTTTCAGTTCGGGGAAAGTGTTGCGCACGATCGCCCAGCGCGAGAAGCGGACCTTCTTGCCGTCGGCGGTTTCGTGCGGCGCCTGTTCCTGGGCGCGACGCAGGATTTCGTGGACGCAGAGGACCGATTTGCCCGAGCCGAACGGCCCGCGGATACCGCGCACCAGGTCGTCGGAATACATGAAGTCGCGGGCCACCGCGTCGGGCGGCTCGTAGGGCTTGGCGTCCCGCGGCGGCAGCGGCGCGGCGAGGATCCTGCCCTTGGCCGGCCGGCCGGCGGACATCGCCGGCTAGCTCTTGATGTCCCGCAGTTTCGCGAGCGCGCTGGCGATCGCCATGGTGTCGTTGCTGTCGGAGGCTTTGACGCCCTCGAGCCAGACCCGCTGCATGGCGATGGCCGACATCGGGTGACGGGTGACGCCGAGCCCGACCTTCTCGGCCAGGGCATCGACGCGGCGCATTTCCTTCTCGAGCAGTTCCTTGGCCGTGAGGACGTCGGTGACGAGCGGGACTTCGCCCATCATGCGGTCGAAAGCGGCTTTCAGGCGGTCGTAGCGGGCCTGAAGCTCGGCCTTCTGGCTGCGTTCGATCGCCACTTCGTGGGTCAGTTGGGCGATCTGCCGGGCGTGGTGTTCCCACAAGGAGCCTTGCAGCTCGGGCGGCATACGGATTTCGGTCGCCCGCGCCGCTTCGACCAGACCAGGCTGTTCATCGGCTGCCAGCATCAGCTCCTGGTCGCCCTCCGCCAGCGCCTCTGCGCTGCCCATCGCCTGGGCGATCTTCTCGGCCTCGGTCAGTCCCGAGGTCGGCCAGTTCAGCGTCTCGCCCTTCCGCGTGGCGCCCGCCGGCGCCGGCAGCGGCAAGTCATCACTCGCTGCGCTCGCTACCGCATCCAGGCCCAACCGCTCGCGCTGTATCTCCAACTTGGTCTTTCTCGCTTCCATGGGGTCCCCCTCTTGCTCGTTACCCGGAAACCACTCGCTTCGCTCGCTCCGCGCTAGCTCAGCTTCCGATCTACCGCCGCCTTCAGCATCTTCTCCATTATCTCTCCCCCAAGGCTCTCGATGATGCGGTCGGCCTCGTGGTCGGTCTGAAGCTCGACCGGGTAGTAGTGCATCCGCGTCCGCCGGACGACGGCCCTCAACCGTTGCAGATCAGGAAAAGAAAGAGAGGCGAGAAAGCTCATGCAACCGTGACTTCCGACAGGAGCGATAAAAAATCACAGGGGTATTTAGCCTCGAACGGGTTCGGAAAGAAAATCACGCGTGAGGGGGCCTTCCCCCCGAGCAGCCCCCGCGTTTTTAAGACCCCCTCATCCCGACCGACTGATCGGACGGGTCCCATCTACTTAGCCTCGAGCCGGGGTGGGGCGAAGGCGAAAGCGAAGCCCTCTGCCGGGACCGAACGTTGCTCGCTCCGGTTGCCGAGCCCTGCCCGGTTCAACAGGTCTTGAGAAGCTTCTAGCGCTACGCGCTGGTCCTTGCTGCGGGTCAACTTCGACACAGTTGTCAGAGCTCTGATAGCTCCTACCCCCAAGGTCGATAAGGCTAACTCGGCCATGAAGCTTTGAACTTCTGGCCTGCGGAGTTGGGCGTAAGCCCAGCCCTTGGATGCACCCAGCTTCCTTGCGATGTGGGCGATGGTGGTGCTGGTACTTGTGTGGAGGATGACGAGGGTGAGCTGATCGTCGGTCAGGGTGGGGTGCTTGCCCAGCAGATCGTGGGCGGCTGACTGGACTTCTTCCAGCGGGATGAGGGGGCGTTCGGCCGATGATCTGGCGAGGGCGGATTGCTTGGTGCGCTTCGCGAGGGTCGAGGGGATCGCGCCGGGTGCGCCTGTGGAGACGTTCTTCTTGGGCATCGTGGGGGCTGCATCCGGGGGGAAGGGGTGTTGGCCTCTTACTTTAGAGCTTGAGCTTGCGATTTCTGTCAAGCCCCTAATTGGTGGGTGTAAGCGGGGCTGCATTATCTGGTTGCGGAACGTGTACCGTCTCTAACCTGTTGGGGGGTACGATGGTCCTCATTCGGTTACTTGTTCGCTGGTCGCAGCTGGAAGGCGCTACGCGCTGGTTGTTTCTTCGCCAGCGCCTGCGCGCTGCCGAGCGCTCGCTACGCTCGCCATTACGGGCTGCCCCTGGCGGCCCTCGCAAGCTGTTCGGACACGCCCCCATGCGCTGATGGCGCTTCTCGGGTCCGGCTAGGGCCGGCCCCTGCGAACGCCGCGCATGGGAGGTCCCCCTTGAGTGTCCTCAGCATCTGCGCGCCTCCGGCGCGCTATCTCATGATGCGCGCTGCTGATCGGGGCTGTCGCAGCACCCCGGCAGCGCGCATGAAAGCAAGTCTCGCTCCGCTCGGATGCCAGCCAAGTGCCCCACCAAGAGGTGAGGCTGGCAGGCGAGCCCATGAAAGCGCTCCAAGGGCGCTTTCACTCCAATGGGCTCGCTATTGTCCGCGCCTGCGGCGCGGCTCTCTCTCTCTCTTGACGCCCGGTTGTACCATGGGGGCCCGGCTGAGCCGTCAAGTCCCTGCGAGGGGACAACGCGCCACATCGGAGCTCTCCCGCATGGACGTTTGCCCCGGCTTCGCCGGCGCACTGTACTCCCCATGAAAATGGCGCGTTGTCGCGGCTAAAGCCGCTCGCGCAAGAGCGCGACCCTCTCCGAGACTTGACCGCTCGCCACCCCCTGGCACTTCGTCTGGCGTCAAGAAAGAGAGGAAGGAATGAAGGTTCTCAACATCAAGGATACAGCCTCTTTTTTATCCTGTGACAGTCTTGTCGTGTCTACCAGCGGAGCCATTGTGGTTCCGCTCAATTCAACTTTGGAGAAAACATCATGTTGACCGCACTTCTGACGGCTCTCGCCTTCATCGTCGGTATGTTCGCCGAGCGTCTCGTCTGGGCCGTGGCGATGTACCTCGCAGCACGCTGGGTGGTCCGGCGCTTCGATCGCGCATGGACCGCCGTGAAGGCTCGCTGCGCTCCTCTCGTTGGGTGCGTGGCGGCGCTGGGCGCTGTCCTGACGATGATGGGCCGCGATGCTGGCAAGGCCCTGCTGCGGCGGATGCCGCGGCCCTTCCGCAACAATGAGTATGCCCGCTAGTCCGCAACTTCTGTTTGGAGAAACGTCATGTCTACCGTCAAGACCATCACCTACGCCACCGCGGGCGACGTTGCCCGAGCGATCGGCCGCTTCAAGGCCGACACCGAGCAGCACGACGCCCATGTCGTCGAGGCTGCCGCCTGGTTCTGGAACAAGGAGTTCAAGGGCTGGATCCGCAAGGGCACCGGCGAGGCCTGCTTCCCGCCGCCCAAGAGGGTGCGGGACAAGCGGCGCAATGCCCTGATCAACCAGACCCTGCGCACCATGAAGGCCGAAGGCTACTCGAACGCCATGGAGTTCCAGCAGGCGCGCATGAGGGCCCACTTGCAGACCAAGCGCGAGGAAGCCATCGAGGCTCAGGCGCGCCGCGAGGCCGAGGCGGCAACCATCGTGCCGCGCAAGACCTTCGACATCGCGATGTTCCACGCCTCCTCCATGGAGGAAATGTTCGGCGTGGAGGGGCTGCGCCTGCTCACCGAGCAGACCAGCTACACCATGCAGCATCAGGTCGAGGAAACCGCCGACTGGTCGAACGACCTCGAGATTTGCATCGTCAAGGAGTACGACCTGCTGGCGAATGGCTACGAGCGGGCGTGCCACAACCTGCTGCCGAAGGTGGCCGAGCTGAAGGCCAAGATTGCGGCCATTCACCGCCGCGCCATCGACATCAGCGGCGAGATCGACATCGAGACCATCGAGCAGCACGAGGACCGGATTGGCAGCTACCGCCGCCAGTACGCCCACTTCAGCCTGAAGAAGAAGGTCGCGCTGAAGCATCGGGAGCGGGCGGCCAATCTCCTGCCGTTTCCGTACCCGCCCTACAAAACCATCGCGGAGCGGGCGCAGTTCCGCGAGCAGATGCGGGCGTCGGTGAAGTCGGCCAAGAGTGGCGAGCTCTCGTTCCTTCTGGCGATGAGCGAGCGTGAGTACGCCAACTGGCTGAAGGCGCAGCGGTACACGCCCAAGCTCGACGGGGTGAACGCGAACGACGGGAGCCATGAGGGCGTGTTCGAGGCGCAGGAGGTTCGCGCCGAGGACGAATAGGGTCGAGAGAAAGGGATCGGGTGGCAACACTCGGTCCCTTTTTCTATGATCGCTCCCGGCGATCGGCTGCCCGGCCAGGACCGGCATCGAGCCGGCCCCGGCCGGCGGGGCCGCGCCCCGGACCCCGCCCCGAACACCAGGTCGCTTAGCCTCGATTGGAGACTGCCATGCTGACTATTTTCAAGTTCATCAGGAGCGCCCGGACGAAAGTCCAGCGGCGCAATGCCCAGACCTATGAAATCGGCTGGGAAAATGCCCTCAAGGACTGCCGCGAACTGAACCTCGACCAGATCGAGGCCCTGACCGTCGCCAAGCCGTGGCCGGTCGACGACAGCAGCCATTGTCAGCGCGGCTACCGCGACGGCTGCTTCCACGTCGCCCGGATGGTGCGGCTCCGCACGGCCCTAAATCCGGCCCGTGGGAGCAATCCGTCCCCGGCGGGCAGCAGGAGCCACGGATGACCCCGGACCCTATCTGGGACCCGGAATACCGGCCCTTCCCGTCGCTGTGGGCCCGGCTGATCGCCGCGGCCGTCATCGTCGTCGGGCTGGCGCTCGGCCTGTGCGGCTGGCTGTGGGCAGTTACCGCCCCGTAACCAAGGCCCCGTTTCACGTGAAACAGGGAGCCATAAGTCGATTTTTTGCGTCTTGGGCAGGGTTCGCCCGCCCCTGAGCCGAGGCAATTCCGCTTCGGATGGTGAAGGAGAAAGTCATGTACAAGCAGATCACGGTCGTCGGTAATCTCGGCAAGGACCCCGAGATCAAGCAGCTCTCGAACAAGGCGTGGACCGCCAAGTTCTCGATCGCCTGCAACGAGAGCTGGACCAAGAACGGCGAGAAGCACACCAAGACCACCTGGTTCTTCTGCGAAATCTACCAGCCGGGCGAGCAGGGGCTGGTCACCAACTTCGCCCGCAAGTTCTTGAAGAAGGGCCAGCAGGTCATGCTGGTCGGCTCTCCGGAGATCGACGAGTGGGAGAAGGACGGCAAGACCGAGCGGATGTTCAAGATCAAGCTCGGGCCGCAGTCCACGATCCGGCTGCTCGGCGCCAAGGAGGACCGGCCGGCCGCGGCGGCCGACAAGCCCGCGCCGACGGGCGGCGGCACTTCCGAGACGACCGACGACGACATCCCGTTCTAGGCGGCTTCAGGGAGGGGGTGGGTAACCATCCCCTCTATCAAGCCGGCGCCTTGACACGGATTGGTCACGCCGTGACCATCGCTGCTGTGCCAAAAGACTGCGGACTTGGCAGCCTTTGACGAGGTCTCCCCGCAAGCAGTCTTTCGTCTGACCCTTTCCGGGGGCTGAGCCGGGAAGGGCCAGGGCACTTAGCCTCGTTGTTCCCTATCGCGATCGCTTGGGTAAACTGCTTCAAGCACCGGAGCAGTCCAGGGGTAGCTTCGCGAGAGGACGGCCCGATCTTAGCCCCCTAAGATCGGGCCGTTTTTTGTCGTCATCGAGGAGGCTTCCATGACACGCCGCAATGCCGTTGCCAACCGCAGGGTCACGCCCAGCGAGCGCTGGCCCGTCCTGTTCTGCGCCGATTGCGGCATCACCTATTGGGCGGCCCGCCGCGGCCATTGCGGCCAGGCCAAGGACACCAGCCGCTACTGCGCGATCGGTCGCGCCGCCAGGACGCTGCCGATCTCGCAAGGCCGCGGCTTCTGGGTCAAGACGCTCCTGCCGGTCTACGTAGCCATGGGTGGCTTTGTCGATCGCGCAAAGCGCGAGTTTCTCGACCGCATCAAGAGAGGGACCTTGTGATCATTCAACGTGTCGTGACGCAGGCGATCCTCGCGGTCGCCCGCCATCCGTACCTGCAAAAATTAGCCTCGGTCTGGGTCGTTTCGTTCATCGCGGCGTCGGGCGGCATCATCGCCCGCAAGCTGCACCGCGACCCGGAGCAGGTGAAACCGCCCTATGCCGAGCGTCGGCGGCAATGGAACGGCAAACTCCCCCGACCCTAGGAGAAGATCATGTTGGATGCTGTGCCAGTGCTTTCCTACGAAGCCCAGATGGAGAAGTTCGGGTTCGTCCCGTTCGATCACAAGGAGCCGAACTTCTTTCCGGTACGCGAGGCCGAGGTCTACGACGGCGAGGGCCGGGCGGTTCCGGGCTACAAGCGCATCGAGCGCGGCGATACCGGCGACACGCTGCACATCGCCACCAGCGCCTATTCGCTGGTGCCCTACGAGACGCACTTCGGGCAGTTCGAGCGGGCCATCAAGGCGTCGCGCCTGCCGTGGCGGACGATGCGGATCGGCACCGACCTCGAGAAGAACGGCAGCCGGGTGTTCCGCCAGTACCTGTTCCCCGATACCACCATGGAAATCGACAGCGGCCGTGGCGTGCGCCACATCGCGCTGCGCATCTTCATGTTCGACAGCTACGACGGCTCGTCGGCGCTGACCGGACGCTCCGGCTTCTTCAATTTCCTGTGCTGCAACCAGGCGATCATGGGCACCACCATCGCCGACGTGAAGTTTCGCCATGTCGGCGACATGGAAGCCAAGGTGCAGATCGCCGCCGACACGCTGACCTCGGCCGCCGAGGAGTTCGTCGAGAACATGAAGCGGCTGGCGCGCTGGCCGCAGATTGCCGTCAATGCGCCGCTGTTCGGCCAGCTGATCGAGCACGGCTTGCCGCAGGCCAACCCCAAGCTGGTCGACTACATGACGGCGCAGTTCGCCCGCACCGAGAGCGCCAACCTGTGGGACGCCCACGACCTGCTGACCACCTGGTCGACGCACGGCATCCCGACCCGCACGGCGGCCGACCGCCAGAAGCGGGTCGCGACGCTGATCGAGGGCAAGGACTGGTGCACGGTGGAGGCGGCATAAGTTAGGCGGCGAGCCGGGGTTAAGTTCCTGGCGGCAACCGTCTGAAGGCCAGGGAGTGTCCCCACGGCGCTCCCCGGTTTCTTTTTCAAGGAGAACATCATGAACAAGGATAACGTCCAGCTCTTGCTGGAAAAACTGATCGACCTTCAGACCGACGAGGCGCGCAACAACCGCTTCGACCTCAGCGTTTGGAGCAACGGCGTCGACGAGCGGAAGCACAATCCGGCCAAGCCCGACACCGAGTGCGGCTTTGCCGGCTGCGTGCTGGGCTGGGCCGCCCACGAAAAATGGTTCGAGGCGCAGGGCCTGCGGTTGTTTTTCCGCGCCAGGGGACCTCTTGACGGCTCCTGGCCGGCGGGTGATATACGTGACCCTGGCGATCTCCCGCGTCTCCTTGGGGCCCAAGAAGAACACGACGACGGGTGGGGCGATGTTGATCCGGCTTTTGCCTTCGCCCGGTTCCTTGACGTCGATGAATCGACGGTCAACCTCATCATCTATGCCGAAGCCTATGCCGACGAGAGGGACGTAACGCTGCAAGCCGTGATTGAGCGCGTGCAGTTTCTCCGCAGCAACGGGAAAAT
>ENA-ORBV01009008-ORBV01009008.1-microbial-mat-metagenome-genome-assembly--contig:-NODE-9008-length-16569-cov-8.761581_pt1 | contig 16569 bp, 17 predicted proteins | sample MGYA00237777_ERZ505514 | MGnify/ENA primary metagenome ERZ505514 (study PRJEB26160, sample SAMN06269048) | microbial mat metagenome | isolation source: Oligotrophic lake microbial mat | place... | reverse complement strand
CCCCTACGGTGGCGGTGGTGGTGGCCGCAGCGGCGGCGGCGGCGGTGGTGGTGGTGGTTACGGCGGCGGCAGTGGCGGCGGCGGCGGCAGCCGCGGCGGCTACTGACCAGCCTCTGCACCCACAACAAAAAAAGGCGCCTTCGGGCGCCTTTGTTTGGTGGCTCCAGCTGTCGCCACTTGGCGCAGCAGCGGTCAGTTGCGGCGCGGCTTTCGACCTCTGTCGCTCATCAGCCGGTCAAACACAGCGTTGGGCAGCAGGCGCAGCACCTTGGCCACGACACCCATCTGCCAGGGAATGACACGGTAACTGCTGCCGGCCTCGATGGCCCGGAAGGCACGCTCGGCAAAGTCGGCAGCGGACATCAGAAAGGGCATGCCGTACGGATTGCCCGCCGTCAACGGCGTTGCGATGTAGCCCGGCAGCAGCGTCACCACCTTCACGCCCTGGCGCCTGCATTCCCCGCGCAGGCTTTCGCAGTAGGCCACCACCGCAGCCTTGCTGGCACAGTAAGCGCCATGGCCTGGCATGCCGCGAATGGCATTCACACTGGCCACGCCCACCAGCGTGCCGCTGTGCCGCTGCCGCATCAGCCGCAAGAAGGGGTGGAAGGTGGCGGCGGTGCCCAGGTTGTTGACGGCAAAGGTGTCGCGCATCACGTCCAGGTCTTCGCGCTCGGCGCTGTCCATGCCCACGCTGATGCCGGCGCAGGCGATCACGACGTCCGGCAGGCCTTGCGTGGCGATGCACGCGTGTGCGGCGGCGATGATGCTGTCGGGGTCGGCCACGTCGGCGCCGTAGACGGCCGCGCGGCGGTCGTCCAGCCCTTGCGCCAGCACCCAGGCCTGCAGCTCAGCAGTGCGGCGTGCCACCAGCGCCAGTCGCCAGCCGGCTTGTGCATAGCGGGCCGCCAGCGCCTGCCCGATGCCGCTGGACGCGCCGGTGATGAAAACCAGCGCGGCGCTCATGGCGAAGATGCAGGCCGCCGCGCTGCCGCCGGCGCGGGCGCGGGTGCGGGTGCGGGCTGCGCCCGCGGCGGCATTACCGCGCGCAAAGGCCCTTTCAGGTCGAGCCGGCGCGCTGCGTGGTCGTAAGTCAAACCCGCCGCACGCAGTTCGGTGCCGCCCTGGCGCACCAGCACCGGCAGGTGTGACTGCACACGTTCGGTGATCAAAAACGCATGCAAGAACTCGCTGCGCATGACCAGCGGCACGCCGCTGGCGTCCTGCGCCGTGACTTCGGCGCCGCCAAGAAGCTGGATCTCGCTGCCGTCACCGTTGCCCAGCGCCCGTTGCGCCGTGGCCAGCGTCACGCGCCCGTCGGGGGCATAAGCGCGGATCTGCGCACTTTCGATCTCGATGCGGTCGGTGTCGGGAAAGTGCCGCAGCTTCGCGCCTTCGATGCGCAGTTTCAGGCGGCCGTTGGCATCGAAACGTTCGACCGCAAACTGGCTCATCGTGTAGTCGGGTTCGCTGGACACCGCGGCCGCGGGCTGCACCTGTTGCGGCCGCGGCGCGTTTTTCACCAGCCACCAGGTGGCCAGCGCCAGCAAAGCCATCAGCAGCAGCGGCAGGTAGGACGACAGCGCATCACGCAGCCGCAGGTGCCAGGGCGCTGCCACCCGGGGTGGACCCGCCACGGCGGGGCCCAGCGAGATGGGCACCTCCGGCAAGTCGGGCAGGTGCAGTTCGACGCTCAAGTGCGCAGGCTCACTGGCCGTCCAGCGTGTTCATCTGTTGCTGCAAGAGCATGGTGTAGCGCCCGCAGGCCATCAACAGCAGGTCGCAGAACTCCCGCGCCGCGCCGTGGCCACCGTTTGCAGTGGTGACATGGTGCGCCACCGCCTTGACCTCGGCATGTGCGTTGGCTGGCGCGCAGGCAAACGCGGCGCGGGTCAGCAAGGGAAGGTCGGGCCAGTCGTCTCCGATGGCGGCGACCTCGGACCATTGCAACTGCAGCGTGCCGAGCAGCGTGTGCGCGGCCGCAGCCTTGTCGTGCGCACCATACACCGCATGCTGCAAGCCCAGATCGGCCACGCGCCTGCGCACGGCGGCTGAATCGCGCCCGGTGATCACCAGCGGCAGGATGCCGCCCAGGGCCAGCAGCTTCAGGCCGTGGCCGTCCAGCGTGTTGAAGGCCTTGACGGTTTCGCCGTGGTCGCCGATGTACAGGCGGCCATCGGTCAGCACGCCGTCGACATCGAAGATGGCGGCCTTCACGCCCAAGCCGCCGCCCTGGGCCTGCAGCAGAAGCTCAGGCGCAAATCGAAGTGCGGGCCCGGGCATCTCAGATCACCTTGGCGCGCATCAGGTCGTTGGAATTGAGCGCGCCCACCAGCGAGCCCTTCTCGTCGACCACCAGGACACTGGTGACACGGTGCTGCTCCATGACCCCGGCGGCATCCACCGCCAGCGATGCCGCCTGCACCAGGCGCGGGCTGCGGTGCATGACCTCGGCCGCGCTCAGCACCAGCAGGTCGGCGCCGTTTTCTATGAGGCGGCGCAGGTCGCCGTCGGTGAAGATGCCGGCCGGCTTGCCATCGGTATCGACCACGGCGGTGAAACCCAGGCCCTTGCCGGTCATTTCGCGCAGCAGTTCGTTCATCAGTGCCGTGGGCGGCACACGCGGCACATCGTCACCGCTGCGCATGAGGTCACGCACATGCATCAACAGCTTGCGCCCCAGGCTGCCGCCGGGGTGCGAACGGGCAAAGTCATCGGGCTTGAAGCCGCGCGCATCCAGCAGCGCCACGGCCAGTGCATCGCCCAGCGCCATCTGCGCCGTGGTGCTGGCCGTGGGCGCCAGGTTCAGCGGGCAGGCCTCTTCTGCCACCGCGCTGCTGATCACGATGTCGGCATGTTGCGCCAGCGTGGACATCGGCTGGCCGGTCATGGCCACCAGCGTGACACCGATGCGGCGCATGGCCGGCAGAATGGCCGCCAGTTCGTCGCTTTCGCCGCTGTTGCTGATGGCCAGCACCACATCGCCCGGCGTCACCATGCCCAGGTCGCCGTGGCTGGCTTCGGCCGGGTGCACAAACAGGGCCGGCGTGCCGGTGGACGCCAGCGTCGCGGCAATCTTGCGGCCCACGTGGCCGCTCTTGCCCATGCCCATCACGACCACGCGGCCGCGGCCCAGCAGCATGGTGTGCACAGCCTGCGCAAAGCCTTCGCCCTGGCGCGCCGCCAAGCCCGTCAAGGCCCGCGCTTCGATGTCAAACGTGCGCGCCGCCATCAGCAGTGCACGCGCGGCATCGAAGGGCTTCGGAGGTGGGGCGGTGTCGGGCAAAGGCTTCGCCAAAAGGGGTCGCGGCGGTCGCATACGATCGGCCCATTCTAGGCACCCACCCCGCTGGCACCTGAGCCTTGGTTTCCACCCTCGAACTGGTCCTGCTCTATCTGGTTGCCGCGGTGCTCGGTGTGGTGGTCTGCCGCTCGCTGAAGCTGCCGCCCATGCTGGGCTACCTGGTGGTGGGCGTGCTGATCGGCCCCAATGCACTGGCCATTGCGCAAGACAGTGAAGGTGTGAAGTACCTGGCCGAGTTTGGCGTGGTCTTCCTGATGTTTGTCATCGGGCTCGAATTCAACCTGCCCAAGCTCAAGAGCATGCGCACGCTGGTGTTCGGGCTGGGGCTGTCGCAGGTGACGCTGACCATAGCCGGCACACTGGCCGGCCATGCGCTGCTGGTGTGGGCCTACAGCTCGGTCTTCCAAAGCCAGTGGCAGATGTCGTGGCAAGGCGCGGTGGTGCTGGGTGGTGCGATCTCGATGAGCTCCACGGCCATCGTCGTCAAGCTCATGGCCGAGCGGCTGGAACTGGAAAGTGAACACGGCAAACGGGTCATGGGCGTGCTGCTGTTTCAGGACCTGGCCGTGGTGCCGCTGCTGGTGCTGATCCCGGCGCTGTCGTCCACTGGCGAGGCCATGGTCATGGCGCTGGGACTGGCGTTCATCAAGGCCGCAGCGCTGTTGACGGTGCTGCTGGTGGGCGGGCAGAAGGTGATGCGCTGGTGGCTCACGCTGGTGGCGCGGCGCAAGAGCGACGAGCTCTTCATGCTGAACCTGCTGCTGGTGACGCTGGGCCTGGCCTACCTGACCGAACACGCGGGCCTGAGCCTGGCGCTGGGTGCGTTTGTGGCCGGCATGCTGGTGGCAGAAACCGAATACAAACACCAGGTGGAGACCGACATCCGGCCCTTCCACGACGTGCTGCTGGGCTTGTTCTTCATCACCATCGGCATGAAGCTGGACTGGCGGCCAGTGCTCGACCAGTGGTTGCTGGTGCTGCTGCTGACCACCGGGCCCGTCATCGCCAAGGCCGTGCTGGTGGCAGCCCTGGCGCGTGCCTTCAACGCCCAGCCTGGCGTGGCGCTGCGAACGGGTCTGTACCTGGCGCAGGCCGGCGAATTTGGCTTCGTGCTGCTGACGCTGGGCGCCGACAACGGCCTGGTGGCACCCGAATGGATGAGCCCCGTGCTGGCCAGCATGGTGCTGAGCATGCTGGCCACGCCTTTCCTCATCCTGTACAGCAACCGCATCGTCAACAAGCTGTCCAGCAGCGACTGGCTGATGCAGTCGGTGGCCTTGACCAGCATTGCCAAGAAGGCCATCGCGGCAGAGAAGCACATCATCATCTGCGGCTACGGCCGCAGCGGGCAGAATCTGGCGCGCCTGCTGACGCCCGAAGGCATCCCCTACATGGCACTGGACCTGGACCCCGACCGGGTGCGCCAGGCCGCCGCCGCCGGCCAGAGTGTGGTCTTCGGTGACGCCGCGCGACTGCAAAGCCTGATGGCCGCCGGCCTGGCGCGCGCTGCTGCAGTCGTCATCACCTACCACGACACGCCATCGGCGCTGAAGATCCTGCGCCAGGTGCAGGCCCACGCGCCCAAGGTGCCGGTGATCGTGCGCACCATCGACGACGCCGACATCGAAAAGTTGCGCGCCGCTGGCGCCACCGAGGTGGTGCCCGAGGCCATCGAAGGCAGCCTCATGCTGGCCGGCCACGCACTGGCGCTGGTCGGCGTGCCCATGCAGCGTGTCATCCGCATCACACGCGACGCACGCGACGCACGCTACAGCCTGCTGCGCGGTTACTTCCACGGCGCTGACGACGACACCGTGGCCGAACTCGACCAGGCGCGCTTGAAAAGTGTGACGCTGCCCGAAGCCGCACGATGCCTGGGCCAGACGCTGGACGCGCAAGCCCTGCACGCCGTGGGTGTGAGCGTGGTGTCGGTGCGGCGCAGCACGGGCGCCATCAGCAACCCCGGACCTGACCATGTCCTGGCCCCTGGCGATACGCTTGTTCTGTCGGGCCTGCCAGAGCCGCTGGCCTTGGCCGAAGAGAAGTTGATGAGGGGTTGAAATGAAGCAACTGCGCCGCCGCGCTTTTTTGGCAACGCCGATGCTGGGCTGGCCGCAGTTTTCTTCGGGCCAAGGCACGAAAGAAAACAACGACGCGCTGCGCGCCGTGCGGCAAGGCGGCGTGGTCCTGGCCTTTCGCCATGCTTTGGCGCCGGGCACCTTCGACCCACCGCAATTCAAACTGGGCGACTGCAGCACGCAGCGCAACCTGAACGACGAAGGGCGCGAGCAGGCGCGCCGCATCGGCCGGTGGTTCATGGCACAAGGCCTGCAACCCGCGCGTGTGCGCAGCAGCCCATGGTGCCGCTGCATGGACACCGCCAAGCTGGCCTTCGGCAAGATCGAGCCCTGGGCTGCTCTGGGGTCACCACGCGGCAGCCCGGAACAGACCAACGGGCAGCATCTGGGTGAACTGCGCCGTGCACTGCAAGAAGCCGCGGCGCAACCGCGGGCGCTGCAGGTGTGGGTGACACACATGTTCGTGCTGTCTGCGCTGACGCAGCAAAACAGCAGCTCTGGCGAAGGCCTGGTGCTGCGCGCGGGCGGTGGCAGTGACACCGGCAGCAACGTGCAGGTGCTGTCCCGCATCAACGTCTGAAGACCGGAGCAACACCCGCCATGGCCGCCGACCCCACTGCATCACCCGCGGACTACATCCGCGAGCACATCCGCACCGTGCCCGACTGGCCGGCGCCGGGTGTGATGTTTCGCGATATCACGCCGCTGCTGTCCAATCCGCGCGTCTTCCGGGTGCTGATCGACCAGTTTGTGCACCGCTACTTCGACCTGCGCCCCGATGTCATCGCTGGCCTGGACGCCCGCGGCTTCATCATCGGCAGCGTGGTCGCATACGAGCTGGGCGTGGGCTTCGTGCCCATCCGCAAAAAAGGCAAGCTGCCCTTCACCACGGTGGAAGAAACCTATGAGCTGGAGTACGGCAGCGCCACGGTGGAGATGCACACCGACGCCGTGAAGCCCGGCGACCGTGTGCTGCTGATCGACGACCTCATTGCCACTGGCGGCACCATGATGGCGGGCAAGAAGCTGCTGGAGCGGCTGGGCGCACAGGTGATCGAGGGCGCCGCCATTGTCGATTTGCCCGAGTTGCAAGGCAGCCAGAAGCTGCGCGACGCGGGCTTGCCGCTGTTCACCCTGGTGAACTTCGCAGGGCACTGATCGGCGCGAGGCCTGCCTGCGCCTGTCTGCGCCTGTCTGCGCCTGTCTGCGCCTGCCCGCGCCTGACCGCACCTGCCTGCAATTGGCCAGACAGGCGCTCGACTGGGTGTGGCCCACGGGCGGCCGAACCGGCCCGGCAGCGTCCGCCGTGCGAATGCCCGACGACGTACGAGTCGGTCGTCAAGCGATCAGGTCGCACATCGCTCACTCTGGAACCGCCGGGCTGTCGGCGATCCACGGCAGCCCGGCAATGTTTAAGATTTGGGCTGCACGCCGCATTGTTTCGTCCTGCCGATGAACTTTCAACTGCCGCTGCAGGATGCAGTCCTGCAATTCACCGTGCTTGCCACGCTGGCGCTGCTGGTGCAGCTGACGGTGGAGCGCGTGACGCTGCCCGGACTGATCGGCCTGCTCCTGGTCGGCCTGCTCCTGGTCGGCCTGCTCCTGATCGGCATCGCGGTGGGGCCGGGTGCGCTGGCCGTTCTGCCCCGCGAGCCGATGGCAGAACTGCTGGGCGAAGTCGGGCCCACCTACATTATGTTCCTGGCGGGTGTGGAGATCAACCTCCAGGTTGTCAAGGAGCACAAGCGGGAAGTCGCCGCCTTCGGGCTGCTCACGCTGTGACTGACCTTCTTGCTGGCGCTGGGCGCCGGGCTGCTGCAGCAGTTCTCCTGGACCGGGGCCCTGCTGCTGGGAACTGCACTGGCGTCCCACACGCTGGTGGCCTATCCGGTACCGAATCGATCCTGGGCGGCTTCCTGGCCGGCTGTGCCTGAACCGCCCCTTGCGTGAACGGCCCGAGCTGCACGAACACCTGGGCTTCGTTGGCCGCATGCTCTTCATTCCGTTTTTCTTCATCGACACCGGCATGCGCATCGAACTCGAGGTGCTGACCGGCCAGCCGTGGGTCTGGGCCATGGCGGGGGCGATGATCGCGGCCGTGATCATCGGCAAATCGGCCGCGGCGTGGTTCACAGGCTGGCTCTATGGCTACTCGAGATGGGATCGAACGCTGATGATCGGGCTGACCCTGCCACAGGCCGCCGCCGCGCTGGCGGTGACCGTCACCGCAGCGAGGCCGGCGCCTTTGACAAGGTGGTGGTCGACGCGGTGGTGATCGTGATTCTGGTCACCTGCCTGATGGGCCCAGCGATCAGCCGCTACGCGGGCAAGAAACTGGTGCAGCAGCCCGGGCCGGTCGAAAAATCTGTGGTCGATGAGCCGAAGAAGGAGTTGAGCTGAAGATGGCGGGCAAGTCGCCCTTTTGACCCTGTTGCGGCGGGCCGGCGAAAACCCGCGCGTCGGTCGGCGCAAGCTGTGCATCGGCACAATCGGGACCCATGCCCCTTCCGATCGAAGACTACGCCCTCATCGGCGACTGCCACACCGCGGCGCTGGTCGGCCGCGACGGCTCCATCGACTGGCTGTGCCTGCCGCGCTTCGACTCCGGCGCCTGCTTCGCCGCTTTGCTCGGCAGCCCCGAGCACGGTCGCTGGCTGCTGGCGCCGGTCGCCGCCGTGCGGCGGACCGAGCGCCGCTACCGGGCCGGCACGCTGATCCTCGAGACCGATTTCGAGACCGACGACGGCGCCGTTCGCATCATCGACTGCATGCCGCTGTCCAACGAGCGCTGGGACGTCGTGCGCATCGTCCAGGGTCTGCGCGGCCGGGTCGCCATGCATATGGAACTGGTGCTGCGCTTCGACTATGGCTCGATCGTGCCCTGGGTCCGCCGGGTCGACGACACCCTGCTCGCCACGGCCGGTCCGGACACCGTCGAGCTGCACACGCGGGTGCAGACCCGCGGCGAGCACATGAAGACGCTGGCCCGCTTCGAGGTCGGCGTCGGCGATCGTGTCCCTTTTGTCATCAACTACCGACCCTCACACACCGACATCCAGCCCGCCATCGACGCCGAACAGGCCGTCGCGGACACCGAGGACCACTGGCGCAGATGGTCCGAGCGCAGCACCTACCAGGGGCGCTGGCGCGAGCCGGTCATGCGCTCGCTGATCACCCTGAAGGCGCTGACCTACCAGCCCAGCGGCGGCATCGTCGCCGCACCGACGACTTCGCTGCCCGAGCAGCGCGGCGGGGTTCGCAACTGGGACTACCGTTTCTGCTGGCTGCGCGACGCCACCTTCACCCTCAACGCGCTGCTGCTCGCCGGCTACGTCGAGGAGGCCACCGAATGGCGGCAGTGGCTGCTGCGCGCCGTCGCCGGCAAACCGTGCGACATGCAGATCCTCTACAGCGTCACCGGCGAGCGACGCCTGGACGAAGTCGAGCTGCCCTGGCTGCCGGGCTACGGCAACGCCGCGCCGGTGCGCACCGGCAACGCCGCAGCGCGCCAGTTCCAGCTCGACGTGTACGGCGAGGTCATGGACACCCTGCACCTGGCGCGCGCCGCCGGCCTGCCGCCCGAGCCGCGCGCCTGGGAGATCCAGCTGGCGCTGCTCGATTTCCTTGGCGGCTGCTGGCGCGACCCCGACGAGGGCATCTGGGAGATTCGCGGCCCGCGCCAGCACTTCGTGCATTCGAAGGTCATGGCCTGGGTGGCGTTCGACCGCGCCGTCAAGGCGGTCGAGCGCTTCGGTCTGGAAGGGCCCGTCGACGCCTGGCGGGCCAGCCGCGACGACATCCATGCCGAGGTCTGCCGCGACGGCGTCGACCCCGAACGCGGCTGCTTCGTGCAGCACTACGGCAGCAAGGCGCTCGACGCGAGCCTGCTGCTGATCGGACTGGTCGGCTTTCTTCCGCCCGAAGACCCACGCATCCTCGCGACCCTGGGCGCGATCGAGCGCGATCTGGTCATCGGCGATCTGGTCATGCGCTATCGGACCGAGACCGGTGTCGACAACTTGCCGGCCGGCGAAGGAGCGTTCCTGCCCTGCTCATTCTGGCTCGCCGATGCACTCGCCGTCTGCGGCCGGCGGGCCGAAGCCGAGGCGCTATTCGAACGGCTGCTCGCGCTGGGCAACGACGTCGGCCTGTACGCCGAGGAAATCGAGCCCGAGAGCCGGGCCATGCTCGGCAACTTCCCGCAGGCGCTTTCCCACATGGCGCTGGTCAATACGGCCCGCCTTCTCTCGCTGACGCAGACGCGGCTCGAAACGTCGAGCCACCAGGGCGAGCGGCCGGAGGCGGTTGCCCAGAGCGGACCGGCGGCGGCCTGACGCCAGCCGATCGGGGCTTGTCGCTGCGTCGTTGACGCCCTGTTGACGTCGCCGGCGAAGTTGCTGTCATCAAGGCGGCCGTGGCGGCGCAGCCAAAGCACCCTTGCTTTCGCCGGGAACCTCGAGCGGCTCTCCCAGCGTCTCGCGCACGTACAGCTTGCCCACCGCCACCACCAGCAGCACGGTCAGCGGCGTGGCGAAGACGAGCCCGAGTGGGCCCAGGACCAGCCCCAGCGCGACCACCGAGAAGATCACCAGTGCCGGCGGCAACGCCAGCACCTGCCGCGCCACCAGAGGCACGATGGCGTTGCTCTCGACCTGCTGCACCACCACGTAGACGAGCAGCGCCCACCACATGGTCTCCGGCCCCACCGACAGCGCGATGAGCAGGCCGGGAATGGCCGCCAGGATCGGCCCGACGTACGGCACGAACTCGGCCAGCGCCGCCACGAGGCCGAGCGCCAGCGGCGCCAGCGGCGCCGGCACGCCGATCAGCCACAGGCCGATACCGGTCAGCAGGCCCACCGCCGCCATCGTGACCAGCTGGCCGAAGAGCCACAGCCGCAGCGCGCGCGCACTGGTGTCGATGACGCCGGCGACTTGTTCGCGCGCCCCCTCAGGGATCAGCTTCAGGAGTCCGGCGCGATAGACCTGGGGGTCGCCGGCGAGGTAGAGGCCACCAAAGGCGACCACCAGCAGTTGCAGCAGCGCGCCGGCCGTCATCACGGTGGCCTGCGTGATCTTGGCTGCCACGTTGCCAAGGTTGGGGCTCGCATCTTCGATCCCGCGCAGCACCACCTCGCCCACGGTGCTGCCCTCCAGCCAGGCACGCGCCGATGCGAGCGCGTCGGGAAAGCGAGCGACGAGTTCGCTCATCTGCGCAGAGATCTCCGCGCCGAACAGCCATCCCACCGCGGCCAGCAGACCGACCAGCAGCACCACGGCCAGCGCCAGTGCGGCGGCATCGGGCAGCGGCGTGCGACGCGCAATTGCGCCGGCCACGGCGCGCAGCAAGATGGCAACCAGGCTGGCGCCGAAGATCAGCAGCAGCACGTCGGCCACCCGCCACAGGAACAGCGCCAGCGCGATCAGCGCCAGCACGACAAGCACGCGGACGACGAACCCGCGCAGGTTCAGGGTCGGGTGCGGCATGGGATCCTTGGCGTTGAGTTCAGGGCGGCAACCCCCGGGCCTGAAGTCCGGGGCGCGGGATCCTTGGCGTGGGAAGGCGCGCCTGCCGTCCTCTGCGACGGCAAGCGAGGAGAGCGGGGGTGCGTCAGCGGCCGGCGCCGCTGCGCACCGCGACGGTCGCTCGAAAGGGCAATCGACGTGCCCGGCAGGCCGCCACGAGGAGCGGTACACCGCACAGGCAAGGCGCGCCGATGATGCCGGCGCCGCAGCCTATCGGTCCGTTGCCTTGAACTGCTCCGCAGCAGTCTTGACATGCTGTAAAGCCGCGTGGATGTTGGTGGTCAGCGATTTGAGTAGGTCTGCCTTGCCGTGCAGCGGCGTGAGGTACAGCGTCGTCCGCCCTGAGCTGTGTGTTGCTCGCCCCACTGCAGCCAGCAGCAGGGGTCTGCCGCGCAGCGCGGTGATGTGCGCGTAGCGCCGATGCCCTGCCGACCAACCCAGCATCAACGTGCCCAGCATCGGCGTGCCCGGCACCTCGCGCTTGTCCGGCGCGTTGCCGCTGCGGTAGGCCAGCGCCACTCCGACACCCGGCGCTCGATCGCACCGGTGGCGGCCAGGAACCCGGCAAAGAAGACCAACTGCCCATGCACGTGGCCGCCGCACCCCCGCCCCAGCGCACGTGCTCGACACGGCGATCAGGTGCGACACACACGGAATCTGTGCGCCCTTGCGCTGGTGGCCGTCATGCAGGCGCCAAGCAAGTTGCAAGGCGTCGGCGTAGCGCTCAGTCAGCAGGGTGTGGGTCTTCCTTCTGGCAATGGGGTGGGCCGTTGGCCTGCGATTCGCTCTCGCGGCCTATGGGTTTCGCACCCGCGACGGCCAAGCCTTCAGCGCGCGGCTGCCGATGCGCTTTGCCTGAGCAGACTCTCCGCCGGGATGCCCAGGCCCAGGTGCAGCTTCCGGATCATGGCCAGCGTCAAGCCGCGCTTGCGGTTGAGCACCTCATACACGCGGTTGCTGCGCCCGATCAGCGGCTCCAGATCCTTGGCCGTCAGGCCTTGCTGTTCCATGCGGAACTTGATGGCCTCCACCGCGTCGGGCAGATCCATCGGGAAATGCTGGCGCTCGTAGGCCTCGATCAGCGTCACCAGCACATCCAGCCGGTCGCCTTCGGGCGTGCTCGCCTTTGCGGTCATCAGCGATTCGACGGCCTTCAATGCGGCCTTGTGGTCGGCCTTGGTCTTGATCGGCTTGATGTCCACCGTGACTCCTTTGCGTTTCAAATCGTCTGCGCGTCGATCGCGTCGTACTGCCTGTGCGTGCCGATGAAGCGGATGTACACCACGCGGTACGGGCAATTGATCCACACCACCAGCCGGTACTTGTTGCCGCCGAGATTGAACACCACCCGCCCGTCCTTCAACCCGCTGGCGGTGCCGAACTGGGCCTTCACCGCTGCGGGATCGGTCCAGTCGGCCTTCAACACGTCGCGGTACCAGGCCAGCGCCGGCTCCTGCGCGTCTTGATGCACCGGACGGTCAGCCCAGAACGCCTTCAGCGTGGACAACGCGATGATGCGCATCGCACGATCCTAGTCCCATTTTGGGACTGTACCCGACGGCTGCCGGCTTCAGGTGGCTGCGGCGCCGAACGTGGGCAAGGCCTTGGCGCACGAATTGCATCACGGTGCCGACATCGACCGCCCAGTCCATCGGGGTCAGTCTGGCCTGTCATGCATAACCGCGTGCGCCGCACGTCAGCGGTGTAGCGGACATCGTAGAAACGCAACCCCCTTGCCTGACAAGTACTTGAAGGTGATCCTCGGATTTCAGTGGATCGTGTTGAAAGCCAAGCTATTTCCCTATGCAGAAGCGGCTGAAGATCTCCCCCAGCAAATCCTCGTTGCTGAATGCACCCGTGATCTCGCCCAAGGCGCGGTGCGCCAGACGCAGTTCTTCGGCCAGCAGGTCCAGTGCGGCATCTCGCACTGCCGCATGGGCCTGGGCCAGGCGCAGGTGGGTTTGGGTGCGGCGCAGCGCATCGACGTGTCGTGTGCGGGCGATGAACAGGCCCTCAGGCGCGGCCTGCCAGCCGGCCTGCTGCAGCAGCGCCTGGCGCAGCGCGTCCAGGCCCTGGCCCGTGCGGGCCGACAGCAGCAGCGCGCCGGCTGGCAGCACAGGGGGCGCGTCGGCGACCGCCAGATCGGCCTTGTTGACGACATGCAGCACGCTCACTTCGGCGGGCAGCTGCTGGGCGATCAGGGTCTCGGCCGCGTCGTAGGCGGGCTCGCCCATGCGGCAAAGGTCATGCAGAAAGACCACGGCGTCTGCGCCTGCAATGGCCTGCCAGCTGCGGCCGATGCCGATGCGCTCCACCTCGTCGGCCGCCTCGGTGTCGTGGCGCAGGCCGGCGGTGTCGGTAATGTGCAGCGGCACACCTTCGATCTGGATGGTCTCGGCGACACGGTCGCGCGTGGTGCCGGGCATGGGCGTGACGATGGCCAGTTCGGCACCCGCCAAGGCATTGAGCAAGCTGCTCTTGCCGACATTGGGTTGCCCGGCCAGCACCACACGCAGACCTTCGCGCAGCAGAGCGCCCTGGCGCGCGCGGGCCAGCGCCTGGGCCACCTGCACTTCAATGGCGTCCAGCTGGTCACGCGCGCGTGCTTTTTCCAGGAAGTCGATTTCTTCTTCCGGAAAGTCCAGCGTCGCTTCGACCAGCATGCGCAGCTGCACGATGCGATCGCTCAGCTGCGTGACCTCGGATGAAAACGCGCCCGACAACGAACGTGCGGCAGACCGCGCGGCAGCTTCCGTGCTGGCCTCGATGAGGTCGGCCACCGCTTCGGCTTGTGCCAGGTCGATCTTGTCGTTGAGGAAAGCGCGCTCGGTGAACTCGCCGGGCTCGGCCAGCCGCAGGCCCATGCCCGCGCCCGCGCCCGCCTGCAGGCAACGCGTCAGCAGCAGCTGCAAGAGCACAGGGCCCCCGTGTGCCTGCAGCTCCAGCACGTCTTCGCCGGTGTAGCTGTGCGGCGCAGGAAAGTGGATGGCCAGGCCGCGGTCCAGCGCTTCGCCGTTGTCGCCCCTGAAAGGCAACAGCGTTGCCATTCGCGGCTGCAACGTGCGGCCGCACAGGGCCTGGATCAGTGGCGACAGGTCAGACCCGGACGCACGCACGATGCCCACCGCACCCCGGCCAGGGGCCGAGGCGATGGCGACAATGGGGTCTTGGTGGCGGCCCGGCAGCTTGCCGGGGGCCGCGTCTGCTGGCTGGGCTGCGCGCATGTTCTGTTGATTCTGGCGCGGCAGCCCGGGGTGCGCGGTGGATCGCGCGGTAGATCGCGCGGTAAACGGCTCAGCGGATGGCGCGGGTGGAGCGGCAAGCAGCTGTTGGGGGCCACTTGCCGTATCTCCTGAGCCGGCTTTCATCAAGCCGGGTCGCCCGCATGACTGCATGTTCGGTTGCGCTGGCCTTCGACTCAACCCCCCTTCAGGGGAAACCCCCCTGAAGCGCGTGCGGTCTGCACGTTGCGCCCTGACTTGCGGGCCTTGCCGGCCTTGCCGGCCTTGCGGGCCTTGCGGGTGCTACCTGCCCAGCACGCCCAGCTGCTTGTTGATGAACCACTGCTGCGCGATGGACAGGATGTTGTTCGTCAACCAGTACAGCACCAGGCCGGCCGGGAAGAAGAAGAACATGAAGCCGAAGGCCAGCGGCATGAACCACATCAGCTTTTCCTGCATCGGATCGGTGGGCTTGGGGTTGAGCCACACCTGCAGCAACGACGACAGCGTCATCAGCACCGGCAGGATGAACCAGGGGTCCTTGGCGGCCAGGTCGGTGATCCAGCCGATCCAGGGCGCGTTGCGCATCTCCACGCTGGACAGCAGCACCCAGTACAGCGCAATGAAAAACGGCATCTGCACCAGGATGGGCAAACAACCGCCCAGCGGGTTGACCTTCTCTTCCTTGTAGATGCGCATCATGGCCTGCTGCATCTCTTGCGGCTTGTCCTTGTAGCGCTCTTTCAGCTCGTTGACCCTGGGCGCCACGGCCTTCATCTTGCCCATGCTGCGGTAGGCGCTGGCATTCAGCCAATAGAAGGCAATCTTCAGCAGCACCACCAGCGCCACGATGGCCCAGCCCCAGTTGCCCAGCATGCCGTGCAGCTTGTCCAGCAGCCAGAACAGTGGCTTGCTGAGCACCGTCAACCAGCCGTAGTCCTTGACCAGCTCCAGGCCCGGCGCCAAGGCGGCCAGCTTGTTTTCTTCTTGCGGGCCCGAAAACAGGATGGCGTCGTAGGCTTGCGTGGCACCCGGCGCCACGTCGCCCATGGGCAGCACCATGGCCACGGTGTAGTGGTTGTCGGCCACCTTGGCGGTGCGGAATTCGCGCGGGCCGTCCTGCGGCACCAACCAGGCCGAGGCAAAGTAGTGCTGCACCATCGCCACCCAGCCGCCGGTGCTGGTTTTTTCGTGGCTGGTGTTGCCCTTGGCGATATCCTTGAAGTCGATCTTCTGAAACTTCTGCGCCTCGGTGTACATGGCCGGGCCGGTGAAGGTGAAGTAGAAGCTGCTTTCACCTTCTGGCGGGTTGCCGTCGCGCGCAAGTTGCAGGTACAGCTGCGGCTTGATGGTTGTCGTGCCCTGGTTGATGACCTCGTGCTTGACGGCCATCGTGTATTCGCCACGCTTGATGGTGTAGGTCTTGACCAGCTTCACGCCGTCTGGGCCTACAGGCGACTCGAACCGCAGGCTCAATTCATTGGCACCTGGCGCGAGTGTGCGCTCACCCGGCAGCACCGACATTTGTGTGAAGTGGTTGGGCAGCGGGGCACCGCCCTGGGCCGAGACGAGTCCGGTCTGCGCGACATACAGGCGCTTGGGGCTTTGTTCCAGCAGCACGACATTGCGCGAGGGGTCCTGCGCGTCCTTGTGCGCCAGCAACTCCAGGCGCACCAACGAGCCGCCCTGGGTGTCGAAGGTGGCCTTCACGCGGTCGGTGGTCAGCACCACCTGTTCGCTGCCGGAGATGGCGGCCGGCGCCGAGGGCACTGCGGCTGAAGTGACCGCCGTGCCCACGGCTGCAGGCACCGCGCCTGGCACTGCTGCGGTCTGGGGCGTCTGGGGCGTCTGGGGCATCTGGGGTAATTGAGCCGCCGGTGTCGGCAGACCAGCGGCCGTGGGCTGCGGCGGGGCTGGCGCCGTGGCAGCTGGCCTTGAGCCGCCGCCAAAGATCGACGGCTGCCCGGTATGTTTGTTCCAGGCGTCCCACAAAAGGACCAGAGACATCGTGAAAACCACCCACAGCAGGGTGCGGCGCATATCGGTCATGGCAGATTCCGGATCGGTGGCCTGTCGGCTGGGGTATCGGTGGTCAGGTCGTCACGAACAAGGCCGAGCCGGGCGAACAGGCCTGCAGCAGGGTTCTTGAAATTCGGTGGCACCGGGTCTGAGCCCCCGGCGCAATAGGGGTGGCAGCGCAAAAGCCGGCCTGCGCTGAGCATGGCACCCTTGGCCGCGCCATGCTGCTGCAAGGCTTGCAGCGCATAGGCCGAACAGCTGGGCTCGAAGCGGCAGGCACTGCCCAGCCAGGCTTTGAAGAACAGGCGGTAGCCGTGCACCAGGCCCATCAGGGCACGTTGCGGCAGAGATTGCAGTGAGATCCACATGTTGACGAGTCTGGACGGGGTCAGGACGGGGTCAGGGCGCGTTCAGGACGGGGT